>Ga0114994_10003180_pt1 | contig 11993 bp, 10 predicted proteins | sample ArcticOcean_MG_C_9_FD_87043 | JGI IMG/M metagenome (GOLD analysis project Ga0114994, IMG submission 87043) | Marine microbial communities from western Arctic Ocean - ArcticOcean_MG_CB2_152 | ecosystem: Environmental > Aquatic > Marine > Oceanic | place: Arctic Ocean: Canada Basin | collected... | reverse complement strand
CAACCATAGCCAATTAATGTTATTATTTTCTACTGCTACTCCATAACCAAGAGCTGTAAAGAAGCATGTGTGAACGATCCAGTCGACCCAGGTGTCGTATTTTTCTCCAAAGTGGGAGGCCATATTTTTTAGCCGAGCAACCTCGCCGTCGCAATTATCGAGAATGTAAGCAATTATAAACAGCAGGCTACCGCTAAGCCTTTTATCGAACTCGGTACTAATCATAAAAAAGCATCCAACTAATCCAAAGATTAAAGACGCTGTGGTTATTTGATTGGGCGTAATTGGCAGTCTAACAAGAAGACTGCTTATTGGCTTTGAAATATGTCGAATGATTGGGAAGGATAATGTCATTTTACGCTGGCTTTTGGCCAAGCGGTTAGGAGAGCTGGCAATACAACAATAGTACTGACAAGTGAAAGAGTAATCGCAATCGTTAATAATATACCCATACTCGAGGTGCCTGGGTGGCTGGATAAAGCGATACTCCCAAATGATCCCATAGTTGTTAAAGCGCTGAAAATTACGGCTCGTGGTGTCGATGTGTTCATAATATTTTGAGTATCATCGATTTGATCCCGATCTCTAAGAACTATGTGAATCGAGCCGGCGATCCCGAGCCCAAATAAAAGGGGAAGAACAATCACATTAGCAAAATTAAAGGGTAGATTGAGAAGGACGGATGCGGCTAGGGTGAAAATTACCGCACAAATTAATGGTATAAAAATTAGAATCAATTCACGAAGACTTCTTGTTAGGATTCCAACCAATAAGGCAATTAGGACTATCGTAAGGGTTGCCGCTTGGACTAATGACTGAATGACAGTGGTGCCGGCCTCGAGAATAATAACGGGCGTTCCCGTCGCTTTTGGCGCAATCAGGCGAACGGCCTTAACGAAAGCCAAAAGTTCTTCTCTATTTCGCATATTTCCTTTGGGACTGATTTCAACCTTAGCCTGTCCATCTTTAGTGATTTGCCTGAAGCGTAAGGTGGGCGGAATGTTTTTTAATATGATTTCTTCAGCATTTAAGGAGCGCTTTAACTGTGTCATTTGTTTAAAAAAATTAATGAATAGACGTTGTTCTATACGTTGTAAGGCATGATTGGGGGTAGCCGCTGTGAGTAATTTGTCGATTGCCGATTCAAAATTTTGTAAAGTTAAATTTAGGGTTGGGTGTTCCACTATTTCTCCGAAATTACTAATGGTGTTCTTGAGATTTACAGTGGCGCGCAGTCTTTCATCTTCAGTGGATTGAGAAAAATTTCCAGGACCGGTTAGTGCGGGGCCTAGTATGAGTGCTAAATTCTCAATGAGTGTAAGTTTGTAGTCTTGTTTTAGTGGTATAAGATTTGAAAGCGTGTTTGTGTTTTGGACCAGAGGTAATTTTCTTGCCCTGGATGCTATAATATCGGCTGTCTTTAGATTTTTTGCTAACACTGTGATCGCATAGGGGTTGTTGGCACCGGTGGTCATTAAATCGAAGAAAGTTGCCACGGATTCAGTCTTTTTATTTTTCAAATTTAGGGGGTCAAAATCAAACTCTACCTTTGGCAACAAAAACAGCGAAGCGATAGCGAGAAGGCTAGCAAAGCCAATAACTATCTTATGATTAAGCCTAAATACAGATGTTTCCGATTTTGACGTGGTAGTTTGGGACTGTCTTGGGGGTATTAAGTTTATCAAGGCTGGCAGTAAAGTGAGATTTGCAAAGAACGCTATGAACATGCCGCCGCCCGCGATTAACCCAAGTTCGGCTAAACCAATGTAGTCTGTTGGCAGGAAAGAAAGAAAACCTATTGCAGCAGCGACTGTTGACAATCCTAAGGCACGCCCAATTTTCTTGGATGCTGCTTGAAGAGCTGCAGGGGTTGTTTCTTCATATTCGAGATATTTTAGCACGAAGTGGATGCCAAAATCGACGCTTAGCCCAATAAATAGAACAGCAAAGGCGACTGAAATAAGGTTGAGTGTACCGACAACTAGTGTCGCAAAACCAGCAGTCCAGACCAGTCCGTATAAAAGTGTAATCAGCGTGGCTAACACCAGGCGAAACGATTTTAAGCCCCAAAATAGCAAAGCTAATACAAGCGTCAACGATAGTATGCCAGCTAATCCGAGCCCTTCGGTGACGCTTTTTAATTCTTCTTCTGCTAATGGAACTGACCCGGTAAGACGGAGCCTGGCACCAAATTTTTCCTGTAATTTTATTTGCCGGCCAATCTTCCGTAAGCTGTCGATCGAATTTTCGCCGGGCTGCAAAGAAGTAAAATTTGTTTTTGGCTGAATGACAATAATACGTGTTGTTAGCTGTTTATGTAGATCAGCACTTTCACCTGCAATAACGCTCCCCCACGATAGGTTTTTTGGCGTCATGTTGGCTTCGGCAGTTATAACAGCTGAAATACTGTCTAATATCGGACGAGTGGCCTCAAAAAGCTCTTGATTGCCTCGTCCTTCTTTTAAAAAGAAGCTTAAGAGATCAAATAGTCCGGGCAGAGTTGGCTTCTTCCATAAGGTCCCGAGGAAAGGTTGCGCTGCGATTAAATTCTCAGATAAAGTGGCCAATTTCTGTTCACTTAAATAAAGTAGGCCGTTTTGTTTGAAAAAATCCAGACCTGCGGGATCAAATACCTGGCCAAACAATTCAGGATGCAGGCGTAACCGAATTGTAAGCTTATCCGTAGCTTCATTAACTCGGTCGGCGTTTGGTCCATCGACGACGGCGACAATATTATCGGAGAATTGGGGAAATGCCTTGCTGAACGCATTTGAATTTTGACGGAAGGGTAAATCTGGCGATAGCATGTCGGATGTGTTGGTGTTTATGCTAATCTGTGTGACCGCATAATAGAGCAATGCTATGGTTACTATGGTCGCTAATAAAACAGTAGCAGCGGCTTTTTTGCATACGAAGCCCACCCAAACATTGAGAGCGGATTGGAATTTATATTTGGTCTTTGTGGGCAAAATAATTTTACCAAATTTAATCGTTGTTGATGTTAATTCTTACGTTAATAGTTTAACGCAAACTTGACACTGTAGCACTAATTAAACAGTTTAATGGATGACAAAAAAACAATTTTTACCGTATGATCAAAAATTGGCACGTATTATGGTTAGGCCACTTGTCGGAACGTCCGTTAGGCCTAATCATATTACGGGGCTGACACTGTTAATGACTATTATGGCGGGCGTTCTATTTGCGGAAGGTAATCCTGTAAGTGCCAATTGGGCAGCGGGTCTTTTTGTGCTAGCGCGCTTCTTAGACCATTTTGATGGGGAATTAGCGCGCCTTCAAAGCACGTCGTCGAGCTTTGGCTACTATTTTGACTATGTTGTTGGCGGTATTGGCTATGCTGCTTTGTTTGCCGGATTAGGCATCGGTCATATGGGTAGTGAGCTTGGGAATTGGTCTTTAGTGTTGGGTGGTGCGGGAGCTGCATCTGCTTTGATCTCGCTTTTTTCAAATTTGGGCATTGATCAGCGTATGGAAAACTTAGGTGACGGCGAGTCTATTGGTTATCCAGGATTTGCTGGCTTTGAGCTCGAAGATGGGATCTATCTCCTCGCACCCGTAACATGGCTCAGCTTTTTAATGCCTTTCTTCATCGCCGCGGGCATTGGTGCGATGATATATTGCCTGTGGACAATTGGTAGCTACATAAAATTAGGGGCCCAAAAATCGCCGGAATTTCAAAAAGAAGAAACCCGCAAAAAGTGAAGCGCCAAAAGCCGCAGCAACGATTAATTCCGCGCTCCAGCCAAGTAATACAGCGGCTGGAACTGCTAACATGGCATCATCCGGGTCAAATGCTGTTGAGCCTTTCAATTCGGCGGCTCGACTACCTTCTTGTCCCTCTGCCCGCATAACCAGCCATAAAACGGCAGTAATCGCGATGCCTGCAACAATGCCGAGCGGAATAGCGAAATCGCCTAGTTGAGAGTGGCGCTGCCCGATGCCTATACCGACAAAAGCGAGTGCATTAGAGAGAGAATCAGCAATTATATCATACTTATGCCCGTTAGGTGACGTCTTACCAGACCAACGAGCCAGTGCGCCATCAGCTCGGTCAAGTAACATTGAGACTACAAAAATTCCGCTGCCGATCATTGAATACATAACCTCGCCATAGGCAAAGCAAGCTGCTGCGCTGAGGCCCGTCACAAGCCTTAGTGTCGTAATTTGATTTGGTGTGACCGATGTGTTTACTAATGGCTTTATGCCAATCGCAGCAATTTTATGTAACCAGGTATTGTGACTAATGATGGCTCTCCACTTTGAGGTGTAGACGTACTATAAACGAGTTGTTATTTAAGTACCTGATTATTGTACATAAATAAATACTGATATTGAAATGATGGATGAGCCATTACTACTAACGCCGGGTCCTTTGACGACCTCAAAGACGACCAAAGAGGCCATGCTTAGTGATTGGGGCTCAAGAAGCTCTAAATTTATCAAATTGACGGCGGATATTTGCCGAAAGCTTGAAGCCCTCGCAGGGGTTGGTTCAGTTTCCCCCAAGCATACTTGTGTTCCTATACAAGGTAGTGGCACCTTCGTGGTTGAGGCAGCTATTGATACGCTTGTACCTAGAGACAGCAAGGTACTTGTATTAATCAATGGTGCCTATGGAAGGCGGATTGCTAAAATATGCGAGATTAATGGCAGGGACTGTAAAATACTGGAAACAGCTGAGAACATTCCGCCGGCAGTGGATCACGTTGCAGAGTGTTTGAAGCGTGATCCTGACATAACCCATGTTGCAGCAGTTCATTGTGAGACTACATCCGGCATTTTAAATCCAATTGAAAATATCGCCCGTGTGGTTGCTGAAGCTGGGCGGCTCTTTATAATTGATGCGATGAGTTCTTTCGGAGCGCTTCCGCTGAACCTTTGTGAAATACCTTGCGCAGCTGTGGTGGCTTCTTCAAACAAATGTTTGGAAGGCGTGCCAGGTGTGGGATTTGCAATCATTGATAATAATGTATTAGCTCGCTCAGGCGGTAATGCGACGTCTCTTAGTCTTGACTTATTTGATCAATGGCAAAATATGAAGAAGACGGGACAATGGCGCTTTACGCCGCCGACCCATGTGTTGGCGGCTCTTCAACAGGCTCTGCTTGAACATGAAGCTGAAGGTGGTGTCGAAGGGCGTGGCCGGCGCTACCAGGAGAACTGTCAAACTTTAATAAAAGGCATGAAAAGGCTTGGGTTTAGAACCTACTTACCAGGTCACCTACAAACTCCGGTCATCGTCACTTTTTACTCACCAAATGATAATAAATTTAATTTTGAAATTTTCTATGACAAACTTTTGGGACGGGGGTTTGAAATATACCCTGGAAAACTGACCAGAGAGAATAGTTTTCGTATGGGCTGTATCGGGCATCTCAATAAACTAGATATGGAGAATGCAGTGGAGGCAGTGGCAGCTGTAATGTTGGAAATGAAATGATAAGTAAGGGGTCATTTTCTGCATACCAATTAACATTTTCTATTAATTATTGGCTCATTATGAAATTTTGGAAGCGTCGGGAAATGTCTTGGGGCTTTATTGTTGGTCGCCCGAGATTTTTAATTGAGCCAGTGTTTATTTTGGCATGAATAAGTGATGGGCCTGAGTTTTCTGCCGCGTAATGGAGTGCTTCTCCAAACCCCGCTAAACTGTCGGTTGTAGCCGAAAAGCTGTACCCGCAGGCGAGCCCAACTTGGGCAAAGTCGACATGTGGGCTAGCGGTTGCTTGGCCACCGGTCGAATCATGCACTCCATTATCTAGAATAACGTGGGTTAAATTTTTAGGTGCATTGGCACCAATGGTCGCAAAATTTCCCATCTTCATGAGAGCAGCGCCATCGCCATCTAAAATAATCACGGGCTTATCAGTATTAAGAGCAACTCCTAGGCCCATGCCAGAAGCGCACCCCATTGAACCGACAAGGTAGATGTGCTGGGGGCGATCAGCAATGGTGAAAAGCTCACGGCCACATTTTCCTGTTGTTGCTATTATAGCGGTGTCGTCAGATACGGTTGTGATAACTTTCTTTAGAGTTTGGAAGCGGTTGGTGCTAATAACGCCAACTTGAAAATCGTGGTAAGAACCTAAGGGCTTCGTTTCTACAGGTGCTTGGTCTAGCTCCTCGGGTCCAACTAAGCCTTTTTCCATAATGAAGCCAAATGGCAAGCTATGCTGCTTAATTACGCTTTCAGCGGCATCCAATAAGGCAGCGATTTCTCCGGGCATGCGTGGAAATGTCATACACCGCACGCGCATTAACTCCATGAGAGATTGTGTAATCTGGCTCATGAGTTCGTGTTGTGGCTCATCTGTAACACCGGGTTGCCCGCGCCAGGTGGTAATCAATAATGTTGGAATGAGAAATGGGTAATTGAGCGAGGTAATTGGGTTGACACAATTACCAAGTCCAGAATTTTGACACATAACAACGGTTTTACGTCCCGCTAACCAAGCACCTGCCGCGATCGCGATAGCTTCACCTTCGCTTGCGGCACCGACGTAATTCGTTTTTTTAGATGAAATGGCTCGGTTAATAAAGGGGGTAAGGAAGGAGCAGGGAACACCAGTATAAAAGTTATAACCTCGCTCATGCGCGGGTAGAATAAAGTCATCAGCGGAAATCATATTGTTCTCACAAAAATTTTTGGGCGTCCTTGAGGTCACTCTCATTATCTATATCGAGCCAATGTCCCGAAATGTAAATAACTTGAATATCTTCACCAGCTTTTATAAGACGCTTAAATAAAGTTACCATGGAGCTATTACCAGCGCTGCCATCTTTCTGCATTGCTGAAATTTCGCCGCGAACTCGCTCTGAACCGTATTCGGAGAATTTAGCCAACCCTATCCACTCACCTTGAATTTCATTAGTCACAAATTCATGCCCAATGTCCGTCAGTGTGATTTCTTTTTCATCAAGATATTTGGTATTAAAAGGTTCAGTGCATTTTACGAGATCTCGCGTCCTGGATTGAGGGTCGGGGTCACGGTCTTGCCACAGAGCATCGGCTACTATGACAATGTCGCCACTAGTCGCTAGTAATTGGTCCAGAACGTAATGTCGGAATAAAATATCCCCATAGGAGAAAATACACTGGCCCCTCAGTTGATCGTTTGCCATAGCGAGAGAGGTTACTTCGCCGCTTGTCCCATAATTGTCATTATCTTTGAAGTCGATAGAGGGTAAATTGACGGTTAACTTTTTATAGCCGCGGACGGCTATAATTTTTCGAATGCCGGCTTGGTTGAACGCCGTAGCAAGGCGATGTAGGAGAGGTTGTCCTCTTACATCAATCATACATTTCGGGCGTTCATCTGTGAGTATGCCAAGTTCTTTACCACGAGAGGCTGCTAACACAATGGCTGTTGTTTCGTCTTTGGTTTTAGGAAGATAAATCTTTTCAGCTTCGGCTAATTCGCGGTTGTTGGTAAGTTTAAATAATTCTTTGACACTAGTGATGCTGTCCTCGATGCCGGTCAAAGATTGATCCCTAAAAATACGACGAGACACCTCTTGCATTGCAGATGTGGCGGCGCGAATGTTATGGTTAGCCCAAATAACAACGGATGCTTGGGCTTTTCTAAAATTATCAGTTGGCATTTGGTAGTAGGTGGTGGGGACTATAATAACTGGGCATCGGTTCGCCCATTCATTTAAAAATTGAATTATCTCAAGACCGTCACTTTTCTTTGAGTGGATCAAGATGGCATCCGCGCCAGCATTATAATAAGCATTGGCACGTTTCAATGCTTCTTCCATGCCCCATCCTGAGATTAGTGCCTCAACGCGCGCGATAACAATGAAATCATTATCTAATTGGCTGTCTTTACCTGCTTTTATTTTGCCGCAGAATTCATCGATATTAGCAAGTGGTTGGCCTTCACCAATAAAAGAATTAGTTTTCGGGAAAAGTTTATCCTCGATGCAAATCCCCGCAATACCACGTTGGCCAAGTTTGCGAACCGCACGGCGTAAATTATTGAAATTACCATAGCCGGTATCCCCGTCGACGAGAATTGGAATTTGTGTAGCATCCGACATAAATTCGAGCATCTCTAAAACTTGTGTCCAGGATGCTTCATTACTGTCGCGCACGCCTAAGGCAGTTGATAAAGCTAAACCAGATGCCCAAATGCCTTTGAATCCGGCTTCCTCGACAATTTTAGCAGAAATTCCATCATGGGCTTCCATAAGGAACTCGGTTTCGGCTGAGTTTAATAGCTCTTTGAGTTGGGTAGATTTGGTCAAGGTAGCACCTTCAGAAAGAGAGGTGCTTTTGAGGTTAATATACTCATTTTAATTCCAAGTTGTCTAAAATTGTGCGTAAGTAATAGATATTTCGTGATATTTGTACAATTAGTAATTTCCAAATCAAGATTTTTGATTTATTTTATGCACCATGTGGAACATTCCAAATTTATCCGATCAACAGGTTAAGCTATTTCGGGAACAGGGCTTTGTTGTGTTGCCCAATGGCTTTGGGCCAGCACAAACAGAGAATATCCGGAAGTGGGCCTCTGAAATTGCAGGGCGACCGGAAGAGATTGGAAAGCATTGGGTCTATCATGAAACTAGCTTAATAGATGACAAACAGGACTTGATCAATCGGATTGAGAACATGGTGCCATATCACGAAGGTTTGGCTGAACTCGCCTATAGCCTTATACCGTCATGCGGACAATTATTGGGCGAAAAAGCCGTTCTTTTTAAAGATAAAATCAATTACAAAATGTCAGGCGGCGATGGGTTTGAGCCTCATCAAGATTCTCAGGCTGGTTGGCAAGACTACGCCAGTTATTTTATCACCGTGATGGTTTGTATTGATGAAGCGACGCTAGAGAATGGTTGCTTAGAATTGGCGCCGCGGCAAGAAAATTTTTTAGATGCTCGTTTAGTTGGACTAGAATGGGCCCCTTTATCCGAATTAGAAACTGTAGAGATGGATTTTAAACCTTACCCAACGAAACCGGGTGATGTGATTTATTTTGATTCTTATGCACCGCATAAGTCCGCTCGAAATTATACAAAGGCCTCGCGGCGACTATATTTTTCTACCTACAATAGGTTGTCCGAAGGCGATCACTCGTCGGCCTATTATGCTGACAAGCGGAAGAGTTTTCCGCCAGATGCAGAACGCGAAGCCAACAAAAAATATGTATATCGGGTTTAGGCTTTGAGGGCCGGTAAGATGACATTACGGGCGCGGTCTAAATCTTCCAGAAAATCGATTTCTATCCAGGGCAATCCAGTGATATCGCTGCAATCGACGTTTTTGCCATCTGGGCTTAGCAGGTATTCACGAAAAGAATCTTCACAAGGTAAATTAATTGCGCCTTCTGACAGCTTGCGCTCAATAATATCTGCGATTTGAATTGCTGCGGATGATGACCATTTAACAAAACCGGGCCACTCTCCTATAACATCCGATATAATGGAAGCTTCTTTTTTGAATTCGATAATTTGTCCAGCCTTTAAGCAGAGCAACACGGGATCATCGCCGGGTTCGAAATTTGTATCGTATAGTATGTGACTATTCTCAGTAGATGAGGCCAGTTGATGGACTAAACTTTGGTGATAGAGGACATCAGCATCCATAAATAAAATATCTGCGCCAGACCGCATAGCGCTAGCAGCACAGGAAAGAGAGAGGATGCTGCCATTGCGATAGTTTGGGTTGTTTATTACACTGACAAATTCAGCTGCTCCAATATTTGACAACTCAGTCTCAATGTCTGCCGCTCTGTAACCAACAACGAGCGTCAATTTCTCTAACTTTTCCGTTTTTAATATTTCAATATGGCGCGCAAGAAGGCTTTGGCCATCAAACTGCAGGAGGCATTTTGGCCTGTAAGTTTCATCGTTTTTGGAGAGTCTCGTGCCTTGCCCCGCGGCTAACATAATAGCTTCCATGATAATACTTTATTAATCTAAATATCCATGTTGGCCAAACCATTTTATTGCGTCTTGCACGGCTTCCTTGGCGGGTCGGTGCGAGTAGCCAAGTAGTTTTTCTGCTTTGGCTGAGCTGAAATACATTTTTTTCCTTGCCATATTCACACCATCGACTGTTGCCAGTGGCTCGGAGACCCCTGTTATCCTTGCCCAGGCTTCGGTTAGGTATGCTATGGGTAACGCAATGTTGTGATGAATACAGACTGTGGGTGCCACTTTGCCGGTATATTCTGCAATAAGTTCAAGTATTTTTATTAACGTTAAATCCTCGCCGCCTAAAATATAACGTTCGCCGATGACCCCTTGTTCGCATGCCAGTAAATGACCGCGTGCAATATCATCTACGTGGGCGACGTTTAGGCCAGTCTTCACATAAGCGGGCATTTTCCCTCTTGCTGATTGGACAATCATTCGACCGGTTGGTGTTGGTTTTATATCTCGTGGGCCAATGGGCGTGCTTGGATTGACAATGATTGCGGGCAAAGATTGTTCTGTAATCATGCGCTTAACTTCTTGTTCAGCAAGGAATTTTGATTTTTTGTAAGCACCTATCATAGTCTCCATTGAGGATGGCGTTTCTTCATTCGAGGGCGTCTCATCGGCGTTAATTCCCAGAGTTGCTACGCTGCTGGTATAAATAATTTTCTCAGTCTGAGCCGTTAATGCTGCCATCATAATGTTTTGGGTGCCGGTAACATTAGTTGTTATTAATTCTTCGGGGTAGCGAGCCCAGATACGATAATCTGCCGCTACATGGAATAGTGCATGACAACTTTTGAGGGCGACCGCCAAAGAGCCTCTATCATTGAGATCTCCCATAAACATCTCACAATCGAGACCTTTTATATTATTTTGGTTGCTAGTTCGGCGGACGAGAACGCGGACATGGTCTCCGCGATCTAGTAATTGCCGCAACACTGCAGCGCCAATAAAGCCTGTGGCCCCTGTTAAAAGAACTTTCATATGATCCTCTATTTTTACTTAATATACATTATAAGGCACTATAAAGAATTATAAGGCATTTTAATTGATTTGACATGACGTCATGTGAGGGGCATTTTCTGACTGTCGATTGATTATAATCATATTTGACCAAAATAATTATAGCGGGTTATGTTCTTGAGTACCTCAACTCCGAAATTTAAAGTTTTGTTAGCTAAGCCACGCGGCTTTTGCGCTGGCGTTGAACGTGCAATCGAAATTGTTGAGCGGGCAATCAAGAACCATGGTGCTCCTGTCTATGTGCGCCATGAAATTGTCCATAATAAGCATGTTGTCGAGGCGCTGCGTAAAAAAGGTGCTATCTTTGTTGAGGAAGTAGATGAAATACCAAATAACGCCATAACAATATTTAGCGCGCACGGTATATCCGAAGCTGTTGAAGCTGAGGCGCTGCGCCGTGATTTGCCGGTTATTGATGCAACTTGTCCGTTAGTTTCCAAAGTTCATGCGGAAGGGCAAAACCATTCCAAAAATAACCGGGATGTTGTGTTGATTGGGCATTCTGGCCATCCCGAAGTAGAAGGTACGATGGGTCGCATTCGAGGCCCTGTTCATTTGGTTACGAATGTAGAGGATGTGGAATCCTTGGTTATATCGGATGCTAATGAGGTTGCTTACGTTACCCAAACAACTCTCAGCGTTGATGATACTAGGGATATTATTGATGCGCTAGTAACGCGTTTTCCTAGGATTGTTGGCCCAGACGTCCGTGATATTTGCTATGCAACACAAAATCGCCAACAAGCAGTGCGTAGTATTGTAGCTGATATTGATTTACTGTTGGTCGTTGGCGCCCAAAATAGTTCAAATTCAAATCGTCTAACAGAGATTGGTAAAGAGCATGACATCCCAAGCTATTTGCTAGATGATGCTAAGAGTTTTGATTCCAGCTGGCTTGAAGGTGTTAATACAATAGGTGTTACAGCAGGCGCCTCGGCTCCCGAGGCGTTGGTGAGTGGATTGCTTGACTGTTTAAAGCTCTTTGGCGAAATAGATTTAGAATTAGTTGCGGGTGT
>Ga0114994_10003176_pt1 | contig 12001 bp, 9 predicted proteins | sample ArcticOcean_MG_C_9_FD_87043 | JGI IMG/M metagenome (GOLD analysis project Ga0114994, IMG submission 87043) | Marine microbial communities from western Arctic Ocean - ArcticOcean_MG_CB2_152 | ecosystem: Environmental > Aquatic > Marine > Oceanic | place: Arctic Ocean: Canada Basin | collected... | reverse complement strand
TCAGCCGCTTCATCAGAAGCTTTTTCATCTATATATAGACCAGCTGTCCATCCACCCATTGATAGCGGACCCGGAACTTCTAAAAGTATTGCAACATTAATACCACTGATATCTATTTTACTATTCTCTACTTCAGCATGACCATTTTCAATAATAATTCCCCACCAAGAAAAACATTTTCCATTTGCAGAGTTTGGAATGGCTTTTCCCAGAGACATTGGGCAATTACAAAATACATCGCAATTACAGTTTAATAGGAAATGTCCTTTGATACCCCAGTTTAAAATTGATTGATTTGCTGTCATAAATTATAGATAAATGTAGATCAAAACTTAACTCTTAGCGAGATAAATGTTTCATAAATCATAAGATTCTTTTTATTTCTGTTAACAAAATTTCTTCAGAGGTTCCAAATGGTAAAATTGCAGATAGCTCATCATCTTCATTAAATAGATAGTAAAAAGCTGTGTGCTCAACCATATAGTCATCACTTTCATAACTGCTCACTTCTTCATTATTTTCCTTAGAATGATCATGAGTTCCTCCACTAGTTGGTAAAACATGTACAAAAAAGTTTTTCCAAACCTTTTTGAGACTTACATGCTCACCCGTTAAACCAATTATCTTAGAATTATAATCTGATAAGTAATTTTTCATTCTTTCTGGATTATCTCTTTTAGGATCAGTAGTTATAAATAAAAACTCAATACTGTCTAAGTTTAACTCTGCAGTTGATATATTGTTAATTAAAGCTGACATTAAGTCAGTACTAATTGGACAAACATCTGGACAATTCGTAAATCCAAAAAAAATTACCTTACTTTTATTTTTTAAATCTCCACTTGTTAAGCTTTGACCATTATGATCTGTAAGCTCAAAAGTCATATTGATTTGATTAGATGAAACGCTAGAATTAGAAAATATTTGAGACAGGCCCCACCCAGCAATAATAGCTGTAATTATAATGGCAAGATAAAGTAGTTTATTAAAATTAGGCTTTGAAGATTGCATTACATCATTTTTTCAAGACGTGAGCTAAATGGCAACGCAACAATTTCAATATCTCTTTCTTCATCATCTACAACTGCTTTAAAAATTTCAGTTGAAGAAATTTTATCAATTTTTACAAATCCAATGCCTATATTACATCCAAATGTTGGGCTATATATACAGCTAGATATGAAACCTTGATTAATATTATTCCCATCAATCAAAGGCATTCTTCTTAAATTATAGCCAATATTTTTTCCAGAAATTTTAAATCCTGTGAATTGCTTTTCTATACCATTATCACGAATTTTTTTTAATGCATCCTTACCAATAAAATCAGCTTCTTGATCAAGGTCACAAAACTTTGGTAAATTTAATTCTAAAGGATTATCTTCAAGAGTTGTATCCCCTAAATGTGAAATCATACCAGCTTCCATTCTATCAATTTGATTAGGAGAACCAGGAGCTATTTTATAAGACTGCCCTGCTTCCATAAGCTTGTCCCACAATGGGTTACCGTCAGCTGCGGATTTAATATAGATCTCATAACCATTTTGATTGCTCCAACCACTTCTGGCTACAACTACAGGTATATTAAACAGTTCTGTTTCTACAAATTGATAGTACTTCAGATTCATAATGACATCATTGTCGCCACTAATTTCTCTCATCATATCAAACGATTTTGGTCCTTGAAGTGCAAGTGGGCAAGCTTCGGGTTCGGTTACTGTAACTCTAAATTTGCTATGTAGTGCAATACCTTTGCACCATAGTAAAACATCAGTATCTGCAATACTTAGCCAATATTTATTTTTATTAAATTTTAAGACTAGAGGATCATTTATAATTCCTCCATTCTCATCGGTCAGCAAACAATATCTACAAAAGTTATCTTTAAATGTAGATAAATTTCTAGGTGTTAAGTATTGAACAAATTCTGCAGCATCTTCACCTTCAATTTGAACTTGTCTTTCAGCCGCTACATCCCAAATACTTACATCTTCAATTAATGACTTATAGTCTTCTTCGTTTGACTTATACATAGTCGGCATAAACATGTGATTATAAACTGTGAAAGATGTTACGCCGGCTTTTAGTGTTCCCTCATAAAAAGGTGATTTTCTAATTCTTGGTGTGTAGACGATAGATTTTGACATAGACTATATTTAATTCTTAAAAATGAAAAAAAACCCCCAAGTGAAGAAAAACTTCACTTGAGGTATATTTTTTTATTAGCCTTTTACTGTTTCTCTAGTATTTGCATTATGAGATTCAGTGAACGGTACTTCTACTGTGACTGCATCTACAGGTACTCCTGGAGTATCTGCGTACATGTCTGGTAGATGAACTTTAAACTTCTTACCAATTTCCCCTTTTGGAAATCCGTTAGGATTCAAAGTTCCATCAAATGGTACGTAGCCCATTGCGATGTTTGTTCCTTTTTCAGGGTGGTACCAAGGTGAGGTAATAAATCCACATGGATCTCCCCCTTCAGCCGGTGATACTAACCAAAAGTCAGGAGCATACTCTTCGATTGGTTTGCCGCCTAGTTCCATGCCTACAAGTTGAAGTTTGTAAGGTTTATTACCAGCAACAAGATCAGCTTTCATTGCTTCTAAAGCTTCTTTACCAATATAGTCTGCTTTTTTATCCCACTCACCTTTTCCAGATAGTGACACTTGATATCCAAGATTACACTGAAAAGGATTGTGTTCGTTGTCCATGTCTTGACCCCAAGATAGAATTCCAGCTTGAATTCTTCTATGGTGAGCAGGAGCAATAACCATTAGATTATGTTTCTTGCCCGCCTCAACAACAGCATCCCACATATCATCTGCATATTTGGTAGCATCTCTTAAGTAGATTTCATAACCAGCCTCACCTGAGAAACCAGACTGTGAAATTACACAGCTTCTTCCACCAATTGTTGCTTCTGCCAATCCATAGAAAGGCATATTATCTAGATCAACATGGTCTCCGATTAGGTCTTTCATTAAAGCTAAAGATTTTGGTCCTTGAATTTGTACTGGACAAACATCAATCTCGTCAATCTCAACATCAAATCTCTTATCTGCATTAACACCTTGCAAATAAAGACCGATATCAGAGTCAGATAAACTAAACCAAAACTCATTTTCTGAAATTCTAAGTAAAATGGGATCATTAAGAACACCACCTTTATTATTACAAAGAATTACATAACGTGCACGCATTGGAGAAATTTTTGTAGCATCACGAGTTATTACATAATCTGTAAATCGTTCTGCATCAGGTCCAATAACACGGATCTGTCTTTCCACCGCAACATTCCACATCGTAACATGGTTTTTGATTGCTTCGTATTCAACCATAGCGCCACCGTCTTCTGGTTTCACATAACCACGTGGATGATAAATACGATTATAAATTGTTGCTCTCCAGCAACCATGCTCTATTGACTTGTGCCAATATGCTGATTTTCTTACACGTGTAGAAATCAACAATTCGACTTTAGTTGGCCCGCTTTGACGTAAATTGTAGGGCACATGACGATCACTTTGATCGACAGTTGTATTGTGTTCTATTTTTTTAGACATAGTAGTTCTCCTTAGTTAACCATTCGTTTGTTTTTTTAATTCCACCAAATGCATAAATATGAAAATTATCCACTGAACCTTTCAGTTCTTGAATTACATCATCTGGCGTTTGAACACTCAATAAGTCGAGAATCCTTGAGGCATTTTTCTTAGCAAAGCTCATAGTATTTTTTAATCCTACAAAACCAGCAAACTTAATCAGTGTTTTTAGTGATGCTGGACCGGCTAGTCCAACATGAACAGGTAGAGGCATGTCAGCAACATATTGCTTTAACGCGTCAACGTCTTGAGTCCATTGAGTAACAATATAATCAACGTAAGGTTCTTTTTGTTTTAGTGCTTCATTAATAATTTCATCACTCATATTTGGTGAGCCCTCAGGGTGCCCAGCTATACCTATTTTCATTCCTTCAAATAGACCAGTCTCTATTATTTGCATTGAAGAGTGGAAGTCACCTAATATATCTCTATCACCACCAATAATTAAAATCTGATTAACACCGGCGTCTTTTATTTGGCTTGTGTAATCTTTAAGCATACCTAGATCAGTAATTGAACGAGCAGGAATATGTGGTATTGCATTATAGCCTTGAGCACATAATGCTTTTGCTTGATCTACAACAGCCTGATATTCTGTACCAGGTAAAAAAGTTATATAGATGTCTTTTATATTTGGAAGATCTGCTAAAACGGATTTAGTTGTTACTTCCAATGAAAAATTTACATTTCCCATATTTGAACCAATAGATACCGCTTAAGCCACGCGATGTTAATGAGTCTTGCTTGGCTTAATTTTGCAACACTCGTTGAGTCTCCTTGCGGAAAATCTATGCTCAATTATTAATAAACACAATACATTTTTTTATAGACTCTCATATTTATTGTCCCTAAATTCTTATCTTAAATTAAATTATTAACAGCCCAATAGGCCTTGAAAGAAGAGAACATGACCCACCTATCTGATATTGAAATTGCTAGAGCAAATAGCATGGTAAAAATTGATGAAATTTCATCAAAAATAGGCATTGAAGATAAATCGCTAAATAGATTTGGCCATAATATTGCAAAAATTGACATTAATACTATTGATGGTCTTGATAAAAAGTCAGATGGTAATCTTATTTTGGTTACAGCCATTTCTCCTACTCCTGCAGGGGAAGGAAAGACTACTACATCGGTTGGGTTAAGTGATGCCCTAAATTTAATAGGAAAAAAATCAATAGTTTGTTTAAGAGAACCAAGTCTTGGGCCTTGCTTTGGTGTCAAAGGTGGTGCAGCTGGCGGTGGTTATGCTCAAGTCGTACCAATGGAAAAAATTAACCTTCATTTTACTGGTGATTTTCACGCTATTACATCCGCCCACAATTTATTAGCCTCCTTACTAGATAATCATATTTATTGGGGTAATGATCTAGGTATAGATATTAGAAGAATAGCTTGGGGAAGAGTTCTTGATTTAAATGACCGAGCATTAAGAGCTACAAATATCAACCTTGGTGGAGTAGCCAACGGTTTTCCAAGAGAAGATAAATTTGATATTACGGTTGCATCAGAAGTTATGGCAATTTTTTGCTTGGCTACTAGCTTAAAAGATCTTCAGGAAAAAATTGGAAATATTATTGTTGGATATACTCGCGATAGAAAAGAAATATATGCTAAAGATTTAAACGCTGATGGAGCTATGACAACCCTACTGAAGGATGCTTTTATGCCTAATTTGGTCCAAACTTTAGAAAAGAATCCAGCCTTTATTCATGGAGGTCCTTTTGCAAATATTGCACATGGATGCAATTCATTAGTTGCAACACAAACAGCTTTAAAACTTTCAGACTTTGTTGTTACTGAGGCTGGATTTGGTGCTGATTTAGGTGCAGAAAAATTCCTCGATATAAAATGTCGAAAAGGTAATCTAAGTCCTAAAATTGTAGTAATCGTTGCAACCGTTAGGGCTTTAAAGATGCATGGTGGCGTGGATAAGAAAAATCTTAAAGGTGAAAATGTTGAAGCTGTATTTAAAGGATTAGAAAATTTAAAACAGCACATTGCCAATATTAAAAAGTTTAATGTTCCTGTTGCTGTAGCAATAAATCATTTTGTCTTAGACACTGATCCAGAGCTAAAAATTATTAGTGATTGCTGTGATGAATTAGGCATCAGATCATTTAATTGTAAGCATTGGGCTGAAGGTGGTGCTGGCGCGACCAAGTTAGCAGAACATGTGGCTGAGGTTGCTGAAAATAATTCTGAAAAAATTAAACATTTATACTCTGACGATATTACTTTATGGGAAAAAATGAGAAAAATTGCACAAGAGATATATGGTGCGAAGGATATAATCGCTGATCAAAAAATTAGATCTCAATTTGATGACTTACAAGAGAAGTATGGTCACTACCCTATTTGTGTTGCTAAAACTCAATATAGTTTCTCATCAGATCCAGACTTAAAAGGAGCACCAAAAGGACATATGGTTCCAATTAGGGAAGTTAGAATTGCATCCGGCGCTGAATTTTTAGTGGTTGTGTGTGATAAGATCATGACTATGCCAGGGCTGCCACGCGTACCCGCAGCCAACTCAATCTATTTAAATGACAAGGGTGAAATTGAAGGGTTATTCTAAGTTATGCTATACGAAACAAATCTTGATAAAAACGAAGCAAATTTTACTCCATTAAGTCCATTAAGTTTTCTTCAGCGAACAGCTGGAGTGTACCCTGATCGTAAATCAATAATTCATGGGAATAGATCTTATACTTGGAGTGATACCTATAGTCGAAGTTGTCAACTAGCTAGCGCTTTATCAATCAATGGAATTGGTAAAGGTGACACAGTTTCAGTTCTTGCTTTTAATACTCCTGAAATTTATGAGGCGCACTTTGCAGTGCCAATGATTGGTGCCATTTTGAATACTATAAATATTCGGTTGGATGTTGAAACTATCAGTTACATTTTAGAGCACGCTGAAACAAATGCTCTAATTACTGACACAGAATTGTCGCCTACTATAAAACAAGTAATTGATAAGCTAGATAAGAAAATTTTGATTATTAATATATGTGATAAGCAGGCTATTCTTCCTGAGGGTACTGGAGAAAAAATTGGTGAAATTGAATATGAGGATTTTTTAAAGACTGGAAAAGATAATTTTGAATGGAGTTTACCAAAAGACGAATGGGACTCTATTGCATTAAATTATACTTCTGGAACCACAGGCTTACCTAAAGGCGTTGTTTATCATCACCGAGGATCATATTTAATGGCCTTAGGATCAATAGCAACATTTAGCATGCAAATGCACCCTATATATATGTGGATTGTTCCGATGTTTCATTGCAATGGATGGGGCAACCCATACACTTTAGCTATTCTTGCTGGAACCAGTGTTTGCCTAAGATATGTTTCGGCAAAAAATATGTTTGATTCTATTGCTGATCATAAGGTCACTCACTTTGGTGGTGCACCCATTGTATTAAACTTTTTAGTTCAAGCTACTGACAAAGAAAGAAGAGATTTCGATCATAAGGTTAATGTTGTTACTGCGGCGGCACCTCCTCCAGCATCGACATTAGAAGCAGTTCAAAAAATGGGCTTTGATGTTACTCATGTATACGGCCTCACTGAAACATATGGACATATATCGGTCTGTGCATGGCAAGATCAATGGAATGAGCTTTCAGCTCAAGAGCAATCAGATCTAAGATCAAGACAAGGCGTGAAATTTCCAATGATGGAGGGGCTTGCAGTCATGAATCCTGAAAACATGACTCATGTTAAAAAAGATGGCGTAGAAATAGGTGAGATCATGATTAAAGGCAACTGTGTAATGAAAGGCTATCTTAAAAATAAAGAAGCAACTGATGAAGCGATGTCAGGTGGTTGGTTTCATTCTGGTGATTTAGCAGTCATGCACCCAAATGGCTACATTCAAATTAAGGATAGAAGTAAAGATATAATAATTACAGGTGGAGAGAATGTATCTTCGGTAGCAATTGAAAATACCCTATATAAACATCCCTCTGTTCTATTGGCAGCCGTAGTAGCTAAACCAGATGAAAAATGGGGTGAGACACCTTGTGCTTTTATAGAACTAAAAGATACTAATGACAGTGTCACTGAGGCAGAAATAATTTCATTTTGTAAAGAGACAATGGCTGGTTTTAAGTGTCCAAAGAAAGTAATTTTTGGAGAGCTTCCTAAAACTTCCACAGGAAAAATCCTTAAGTATGAATTAAGAGAAAAAGCCAAGAAATAAAAATAAATGGGTAAATTTTTTTTAATATTCACTCAACTTTTTCTAATAATCTTAAGCAGTACAACTTATGCTGAAGATTACTGTGAAGATTTTTTTGATCAAATCTCTAAGTTTGACACTAAATATGAAATTGAAAGCAACTCTATTAATCAATTTTTTTCTCCATCAGGAATAACACTTGGATTAGTATATAATTCTAAAGATAGCTGGAAACATTTAACAATTGATGGCTACCCAATAATTAAATCCTTACTTCCTGATACAAGCGCATATTCAGTCCTTGAGCCTAATGATATAATTTTAGAGGTAGATGGAATTGATATAAGAAATGACCCAACTAGCTTTAGATTTATTGAAGCTTGGAACTATGAAATAAATCAAGATATCGATTTATTGATAAAGAGAAATAATGGAGAAAAAGAAGAATTCATTAATGTGAAAATAACAGCAGATAGATCTAACATAGGAATGTTCATTGTTCCTGAATTAAAGATTAAAGATATAACTGAAATTAACGCCAAAAGAGGCACTTATAGTATAAATTATGAATTTAACTATTATTGGGATGATCTTAAATTATTAGAAATTGCAAAACAGATATTAACAAAAGACAAGGACAAAGAAGTTCTTGGTTTTTCCTGCAAACTCTCTGAAAAAGAATATCTAGATTATAATTTTAAGTTTTGGCAACCAAATATAAAATTTAAAAATGTAATTCCTAACGCTACAGATCAAAGAAAAATAAATTACTACTTTTCAATATACTATAATAGATTAAGTCAAGTAGAGGTAATAGAAATTTCAAGACTTGAAAGTGGAGTATTAACACTTTCAAATAAATTTGGTTTTAAAAATTTTCCTTTTGATAAACAAATTTTAAATTTAGATTTTATTCAAGAATCTTCCGATCAATTAAATAAAAAAGTATGGCTATCTAATATGTGGCTTTATGACTCAGAATATTTAACTAGTTTTGTCGATAAGAACAATCTTTTTGATTGGAATATTAATTCGTATTCAACTAATTATTTTGAAGAAACAGATATTAATTATGGAATAACTAATTTTGGTATTACCAATACTTTTGAAATTCAAAGAAATGCAACTTATTATCTATTTAAGATAATTGGACCAATTTTTTTGATATTAATTGTTTGTTGGAGCGTGATGTGGCTAACAGCTAAAGAGGTTGAAAGTAGGCTTACCGTAACAACAGTATGTCTACTATCTTTAGTTGCATATAATTTTGTGATAGATCAAGACTTACCAAGATTAGCTTACTTCACAAAAATGGATTTTATAATATCACTATCATATCTATTTGCTGCATTACCTACATTGATAACTGTATTGGAGTATAGGTTCTACAAGCTATACAATAGAGAAATTTCTTTTACAAATGTGATCAACTACACTGGCCCATTAATCTATATTACTATAGTTTTTGGAATAGTAGTCTCTTAAGGTTCTTGTCTACTTAATAGCCCTGTTGGGATGCTTAACAGTAATATGGCCTAAAACTTTACCTTTGTTAGGTCCATTTTTTACTGTGTATCCTGAAGTACCATTGGCATTAGTATCCACTGACTTAACAAGAACATTATTTATCATTCTCTCACGTTTTTGCTTTGCTTGGCTTCGGCTAAAACGAGACAGAATTGCGTGCATTCTTTGCATCATACAACTCCTCCTTGGTTGTTAGTTTTAACCTACTTTTAACCGATGTAGATCGGTCACTTTTTGACCATGTGATATGGTAATAAAAATTATAAAGATATTTTAAATATTAGCAATCCTCCTAAAGTAAAAAAAAATCAACAGTATCAATTACATAGAAAGCTATCTTAACGGTGTGTCTATTGAAAGACTCTGTTCGTTAATTTTTTCCCGATAGAAGATATAAATGCCACCAATGACAATTATGGCAATGCCAACATAGCTTTGTAAACTAATTACTTCACCCCAGATTAGTCGACCATATATAATAGCCCAAACAAGAAGAATATACTCAAATGGTGCAACAATAAAAGGTTTGCCAAGCCTATAAGCATTTAAAGTAAATACAAAAGCAACGACTGCTGTGACTCCTATTAAAATCATAATAAGCATATTGTTATTAAGAGAAAAATCCCAAGACCTAAATATAAAATCAAATGTTCTGCTCTCAATATTTTGAAAGCCAAAAACTATTCCTAGTAAAGAAAAAATAGGACATAAAATCATAGCCATTAGATAGAAATGAAAAGTTTGTGAATATACTGAATCTTTATCAGAAGTTTTCTTGATCATGATCATTGCAGAGGCGTATGTTAATGCACAAATGACTGGCATTAACATATAATAATTAAATCCGTCCAACGTAGGATTAACTATTATGATAACCCCTATGAATCCGAAACCTACAGTAAGCCATCTTCGAATACCTATATCTTCTTTTAAAAAAAATTTTGATAAAACTGTTACAAAAAATGGACTTGTAAAAAAAAGTGATGTTGCAATAGCGAATGGTAAATTTGCCAATGCCACATAGAACAAAGTAAAGCCTAATAGAAACATTGCTGCTCTTAATATTGTTAATATTGGATAATGCGAAGAAAATATAATTGGTATCTTATTAAATTTTAGATAAATACAAAGCAGAGAGGTTCCAACAATACTTCTGGTAAATAAAATTTGAAAAGCTGAAATTTCTTCAGATAAAATTCTAATCAATACATCTTGCAAAGAAAATACAGTCATTCCAATTAAAATGCATATAATTGCAAGCGTATTATCGTTCAATTTTAACATAAAAATTTTAAAAATTATTTTACTACTTGGTGTAAAACTTCATCGATGAATCATGAAGTTTATTAAATTTAATGTCAAACCAATCTTTAATATAGTTTTGATAGTTTTTCCATGGAGCTTTATTGCCTTGTTTGGGAAATAGATGCTTGGCTCTTTGTATATACCCAGATGAAAAATCTGCAGCTAGCCAATTTTTGTCCTCTATTACATTGCTAGGAATTCTAGGTGAGCAGTATTTATAATTCTTTTTATCCATTAAATTAATAAGTCTACATGCATATTGAGAAGTCAAATCTGCTTTCAAAGTCCATGATGCATTTAAGTAGCCAAAAGTACTAATAAAATTAGGCACATCACTAAACATCATACTTTTGTAAGTCATAGTTGATGATATTTCGATTATTTTTCCATCAACTGAAAGCTCAACACCACCTAATAGTTTTAGATTTAAGCCTGTTGCAGTAACTATTAAATCTGCCTCTAATTCCTTGCCTGATTTCAATCTAATTGAATTGCTCGTAAAATTATTAATTTCGTCTGTGACAACTGAGGCTTTATTTTCCTTAATACTCATGAAAAAATCTCCATTTGGTACTAAACACATACGCTGTTCCCAAGGATTATAACTAGGTGTGAAATTTTTTTCAATTTCTTCATCTGACAAATATTCTCTTATTCTATTAAGTAAAAATTTCTTCATATATTTAGGAAACTTTTTACATTGAGTATAAATCCACTGTTGCAATAAAACATTTCTAAATCTAGTTATCGCGTATGATATTTTTGATGGAAATATTGCTTTTAATATATTTGAGAACATGTCCTCATCCGGATAAGCAACTATATACGTAGGTGATCTTTGTAGCATTGTTACTTTGCTAGCTTTTTTTGCTACCTCAGGAACAAGTGTTACTGCGGTAGCGCCACTTCCTATAATAACAACTTTTTTATTTTCATAATCTACATCTTCTGACCATTTTTGAGGATGAATTATTGAGCCATCAAATTTTTCAATACCATTAAACTCTGGAGTGTAACCATTGTCATAACTATAGTATCCACTGCACATAAATAAAAATTTGCAATTAACTATTTGCTCTTTATTTGTGCTTGAATACAATATAGTTATTTTCCAAATTGCATCTGAAGTTGACCATTCAGCTTTTATCAAAGATTGATTATAGTTTATACATTCTTCCAAATTGTTTTCGCTAACTGTTTCTTTTAAATAGTTCATAATTGAAGGTCCGTCTGCAATAGCTTTTCGCTCTTTCCAAGGCTTAAAAGAAAAGCCAAGCGTAAACATATCTGAATCTGACCTGATACCAGGATACTTAAATAAATCCCACGTACCGCCAATCGCACTTCTTTTTTCAAAAACTTGAAAACTTTT
>Ga0114994_10003173_pt1 | contig 12005 bp, 2 predicted proteins | sample ArcticOcean_MG_C_9_FD_87043 | JGI IMG/M metagenome (GOLD analysis project Ga0114994, IMG submission 87043) | Marine microbial communities from western Arctic Ocean - ArcticOcean_MG_CB2_152 | ecosystem: Environmental > Aquatic > Marine > Oceanic | place: Arctic Ocean: Canada Basin | collected... | reverse complement strand
CAAGCTGCATTAGCTAGTAAAAAAGGTGTAAGTGCTAGTATAGAACAACAAGAGGTGGCTAATGAAAAACTTAGAGCACAAGGTGAATCTCAACTAGAACAAGCAAGAATGTCTGAAGCCCAAAGATTACAACAGGTTCAAATATCTGAAGGACAAAGAATGCAAGGGCAAGACGCTGCAGGTAAACAATTTGTTATGCAGATGAAAGAACAAAGAAGTAATGCTGATTTAGATTATGAAGCTGGTAGAGAATCACAAGCAATGGCTAATTTAGCTTCCGCTAATCAAGCGGGTGCTGCAGCGTGGGGAAGTGCTATTAGTGGTGCGGTAGGTACAATATCTACGTTAGGTGCTGCAAATATAGCAACATCAACTGATAAACAACGAATAAATATGTGGGGTAAACCCGTCTAAACTAATAAATCATGGGATATAGAAATCAACCAGTAATAAAAGATCTCTATGGTATAGAGGCATTAGCTAAATCAAGCTCACAATTAAGTCAAACAATTGTGCAGTCAGCTCAAATGTATGCTGGGGTTGTAAAACAAAAAAGATTAAAAAAAGAAAAAGAAGAGGAAACATATACTCGTATTGTTAATGAAGTAACTTTAAGGGGTCAAAATGCTATAAATGCCAACGCAACCAAAATGGTTGAAAAAGGTGTTTCATTAGAAATGGTTGATGCATATAGAGATAAGGCTAGAAAAGTATTTAATGGTAACGGAACATGGGAAGAAGGTGGTGAAATAACAGAAACTAGTATCGAAGGAATAGGTGCTATTACGGCTCAATCAATGATTTTAGGTAGTAGGTTTTCAACTCCTAAAGAAAGAGATTTACTACAATCAGTTGTAGACCAAGGGCCATCAAGATTAGATTTTACTTTAAAAACAGCTGGTAATTACGGCGCGGAAATACTTCAGATAAAAGAATGGATTAAAAACGGAATGAATAGAAAAATATATAGTCCTATAGGTTTTGATTTTGGAGATAACTTTACTAGCACCATGACAGCTTTAGCTATGGCAGACGAAGAATTAGAGGGTGTAGAATCTAACATGATTCTTAATGATAAAGATGAACAAGTTTGGACACATTATATAGATAAAAACAACAAAGTATTAAACGGACAAGATATTACAGCTAGCCGTATGATAGGTGTTACTGTATCAGAAGATGGTGACAAATAAAAAATGGTTCAAACATTTGCTTCTGACTTTGATGGAGATCTTTTATTTAAAATTAGAGAAAAAACAGACTGGAAAGCTCGAGGTAAAAATAATGTTACTACAGAAAATGGTAATCTTATAGCTGATTACACGGTACATTTAGGAGATAATGTTAAAAAGATTTTAAATGATAAAGGCCAAAGCACTAACCAAATAGTTGTAGTTGGAAATAAATATCTTAGCTCTTATGCTATGGAGGAAACAATGGAATCAGAGCTTAATGGAGAAGCGGCTTCCGTTGCTACTGGGATGAAAAATCAAGCTGCTTATAGTTATGTATTAAATAGTTACGGTGTAGATTTAAGAGAAGCTCATCCTACATATTTTACCACTATGCTTCCTAGTGAAAAACAATCTATAATAAAAAAACTCGCTACAGATCAAATGTTAATGGTGTATGGACAGGGTAGCACTACAAATAATGGCTTTAAAGAAACAAAATTAAGTAAAAATCAAATAGACAAGATTTTACAATTAAAAGAAGATGGGGCTGTTACCTTACAAAATATTCCTTCAAAATTTATAATGGATGCAAAAAATCAACCAGTTGAAAATCCTGAATTTGCAAAATGGAGAGATGGAAAGCATTACATGCAAACTAGTGTTAGTAGTCCAAGAGGTGATGGTAAATCATCGTCAGCTACAGTTCCAAGGTTAATTCAAAACTGGCGAAACACTTCTTTGAAAAACTTCCAAAATCCAAAATATGGATCAGATGCCACAGAAGACACATGGTATATACCAAAAGATGAAATAAATAAAACCCCACCTCAAAATGAAGCAACAGCTAATCGAATATCGGGAAGTCCTGATGTAGAGGGGTCAGCAGTAGAAATAATACAAATAGGAGCAAATTTATGGCAACCTAGACAGTTATTCCAAAACTCTATGGGATCGCGATGGAATCCCATTGGAAAAGCATCTACAAAAGATTCTTTCAATGGATGGTTAGGAATTAAAAAATAAAATAAAATAAAATATGCCTTATATAGATTTAACAAACCCAGATTTTGAGTTAGATGATAGAACTATCGAATTACTAGCTGGTCAAGAAGATCCACCTGTTAGTGCGCAACAGTATATAGAACTAAAAAACTTAAGATTTATACAAGAAAACCAAGAAGTTAACTCTTATGGTAAAATCCAACAGCGTCAAGAAAGTCTTGATGATATTGATGCATCGTTTGATAACATTGATAAAAGAATAGACGAAGACTATGTAAATTTTCAAAACGGCGTTGCGGCTCAGGGTGCAAGTGCAGCGTCGGTAAATGCGGATGCGCCCCAAGTTCTTTCAGATGCGGATTTACTATCGGGAGATGTTTCTTCGGAATCATTATTAAAAGATCAAATTGATCCTGCAGAAGAAAAGTTAAAAGCAGCTCAAGTGGAATACGATAGAGCTAAAGCTGAAATTGTTAAAGCCCAAGAAAAATATAGTTGGAATGATATAAATCCTCAAACAAAAAAAGAATATAAAGCAGCTGAAGAGGCTCTTAAAAATGCTAATCGAGGTTTAAAGTATTCAGAAATAAACCTTAACGTTGAAGAAACATGGGCAATTGGTACTAAAGAGCCAAGCGCTATAGCTAAAGAATTTAACAGTGTAGAAGATGGTTTTGGGGAAATAGGTAATTTTAGTGTGTTACAAGAACAAGGTCAAGCTCCTGTTATTGAAGGAACTCTATATGATGGTAGCATAATTCAAATACCTTTAAATATTGATAGTTTTTGGACTAGTAGTGATAAAAAAAGATCTGAGTTTGATGAAAACATGAATAAACTAAGAGATCTTTCTATAGGTTATAAAAAATCTGAGGCTTACACTAGTCTTGTAGACGTCGTACAACCTGGTCAAGTTTCTGATCCAGTTCAGTCTTTTGAAGAAAAAGATTTAGATCTCAATACTGTTAATAGTATATACGCTCCAATAGGTATACAAGTTGTGCCTATTTATGCAACTATAGAAACTGACACGTTTGGTGGAGTTAAGGAGAAAGAAGTACTTACTGGTGATGAATTGATAAAAGATGGTGCTCCCGTTGTTGCTGGAGAGTTTGGAGCTATGGGTAATTTATTTCAACCCGTTGGAGTACAAAAATTAGGAGGTAATTTTGAAGACAATGTTATTCAAGATTGGATTAGAGAAAATGTAACACCTGAAGAAGTTCAACAAGTAACAATGAATTTAGGAGGTGAATATAGCAAATGGGTTCGACTTAATCAACTCAAAAAAGTTGAGGTTGAGAAAAATATAGCTTCTAAAACTGTAGATAGAAAATATGTACAAGACAATATATTAGGGCGTCAAATAGTTGCTGACTTAACTAGTAAAGGTAATTTTACATCTGAAGAAATAACAACAATAAAAGAGTTTTTTGAAGATAGAGCTAGTCAATCTGAAACTGGAACAACAACTGGTAAAGGAAGATATGCACATAGGTCTTATCCTGAAGGTGGAGAAATGTTAAAAAGATATTTAAGCTTAGGTGAATTAAAAATAGACACTGGAATAGGGTTTGACGGCATTGCTGTTTACGAAGGTTTACCGGAAGATCTTAAAGAAAAAATGTTAAATTCATTTGGTGGGAAAAAAGGGTTAGAAGAGTTTATAAGAAGAGGAGGTGTTAAAGTTAAAACAGAAATAGAAGATGCTAGGTTTAAAACAATATTAGAGAAAACAATAAAACAAGATGGTGGCAATGTTCAAGAAACATTAAGACTAGGCGAAGCACTAAAAACCACTCCAACAGCTTTATTAAACAAAGCTTTATTTTATAAACAAGAATCTATAGAAATAGCTTCAAAAGCTTTAGGTGAGATTCCTGAAATGACTTTACGTGTAATAGGTGATGTTATTGATGATATACCTGGTGCTACTATAAAACATGAAAGTGTAAAAGGTCAAGGTGAATACTATCAATTAAACGCTGCGGAAAAATTAAGTGACGAAGATCAAGCTAAATTTGATAAAGCTCAAGTTTTACTTAACAAGGTGCAGAACACTATACAGATTTTAAATGATGATAGAAAAGAAACTATACAAAATTTTATTAGTGAAGTTGTAGATTTAAAAAGAATACATCAAGAACAAGGTGAAGAATATAAAGAACTTTTTAATGATGAAGTTCAAGACTTAATGATCACTGAAAAAGAAGACACTGGTGTTAACTACACGAAAGAAGAGGCTGAAGAGCTTATATCGTCTTCACATAAAAAAGAATTAAACCTTTTTGATGCTCTTTATAAAGAGTATGATACTGGAGCACTTATGGCTAAAGATTTTAGTGATGCCAGTTATGGTATTGTTTTAGCTCTACCAACATTATTTAACGCAGATTTTGCCTTAGACGAACAAGCTAGATTAAATTCTAAGAACAGTATGTATATGGATATGTTATCAGTAGATAACATGGAAGGAAACTTTGGTTTATTTGCTTTAAGAACATTATCTCAGCAAATGCCTAACATTATGTTGGCTATAGGAACAGGTGCAGGATTAAATATGATTAAAGGTTTAAGCCAAGGTATGGCTAAAAGTATATTAGCCTACGGAGCTTTTGGTTTACCAGCTGGTACCGAAATGTATAGAAATCTTCAGATACAAAAAACCTTAGTAAACACAGCTTATGACCAAAGAAAATGGCTAACTAAAGCTTATAATGAAGGACAAATAGATAGATTTGCTTTTGCTAATGGAATGAGTGATGCCACTCAAGCTATTGCAATGGGTGATCTTAGTAACTCTCAGATAATTGGTGCATCTGTAATGACGGGTATGGTTGAAGGAACTGTAACTAGATTCATAGGTAGTGCAACCAATACAATGAAAATACTTAAAGATGTTAAAGGTATCAGCCCTATAAGCCAAGTTGCTTTAGCGGGTAAAAATACTGCACTAGGTAAATACGGACTGTTTGGTGTAGAATACTTAAAAAGAACTGGTGGTGAATTAATAGAGGAAAGTACTATATTATTAGGTAATCAATTTTTAAGTGAGTACGCTATATTAGATAGAGATTTTAACATGGATCAACTAGACGACACGTTGATGTCTACACTTCTTACTGCTGGGTTTTCTAATGGACCAAGTTTAGCTTATTCAGCTGTTGTCAATGTTTCTTTATCTGAGAAAATGAAGAAAACTGCCAGCGAGCAATACAATAAAATAAAGTTTTTAAAGCAAGCGTTAAAACAAACTGATGGCAAGGGAGATCTTATTTTAAGCGAAAGTCAATTAAAAACTATCACTGCAGACATAAGTGAAAGATTAATAAGTTTATCTGAATCATCTGGTCAAGCTGGTGTTGATGCTATGGCTTTAGGATCTACCAAGATAAAACAATTACTACACTATAAGCAGATTAGAGATGACATGATGCTTAGGGCTGGAGTAAATTTTAATACAAAAAATCCTAACCAAGTTGTAGCGCAATATAAAAGAAGAAAACTAACCAAAGATCAAGCAGAAGCTTTTGATTCAGAATTAAATGGCGTAAACAGCGCTATGAAAGATATAAGAGAAAGCGACAAAGATTATGCAAATGTTGAAACATTGCTAAATGGTAATAAAGGTAAATTTGGTTTACATGGTGTAGCTGTAAAAGAATTAACCATTAATCCAACTTTAGAATGGAAAAGAGCAAAAGATAAACAACAAAAATTAGCGGCTGTTATTAGTTATTTAAACAATCAAACCGCAGACGACAACACTAAATTAGCTAAAGAAGATTCGCAATTACAATTAGAATGGGCTATTGAAGTTCAAAGAGCTTTAGATAATGGTCAAGAAAAACCATCTCAAGAATTTGAAGATAAATGGTTTAGACAAAAAGGTAAAATTGAAAATATGCGAGCTGGAATGGTTATAACTTCAGTTACGCAAAGCATGAAAGCAACTGACTTAGTTAAAAATACTAAAGACATACAATATATAGAATCTAGCGGAAATTTACAAGAAGATCTTTACGAATTAAAAACACTAGGTGTTAAAAAAGGAGGAATAAGTGTTAAAAATTACGACAGAATGTTAAAGGCTCTTGATGAAGGGGCAACTGGTTTTGTGGTTGATAATAAATATGTTGTAAACAATGTTGGAGATGCTAAAGCAATGTTAGAAACTGGAGACTTTAGAAAAGGAGTTGTTGTTCTTCATGAATTAGGTCATATACAAGATGATAAGTTTTTTGGTAATGTAGGTAGTAAACTGTCCACTGAAGGTAGAGCTTATGTTAATAATCTATATTCCGCTTTAAATAACAGTGAAAATATAAGTTTAAAAAATCTAAGTACAGACGCACAAAACATAGTTAACGAACTTTACCCAAGTTTAGTTAAAAATAAAAAAGGTGAAATAATACCTTTTGAAGATAGATCAGACACATATAAAGATGAGTACTCTAAAGAGGTTCAAACGTTATTGTTTATAACTGAAAGTGAGTTGCAGTTAGAAAAAGAAAAAGAAAACTTTGGAACTATAGACAATATAATAGATAAGGTTTTTGGAGGTAGTCGATATAATATTAACACACCTGAAAAAGCTTTAGCATATGCTGTTGGTAATAATGCTGCTGCTAGAAGAGGTGAAACTAGTGAGTTTACTCAAAGAGGCATTGATAGACGAAAGCCTTCAGAAAATAAAAAAAGTATTAAAAAATCAAAAAATATTAGTGATAAAAATAAAGAAACAGCTGCTATTAATACCAAAATTGAAAATCGAATTATTAAAGTTACAGATGGTAAGCCCGATGTTAGATTAGGAGATCTTCCCGTTAATTCTCAAAAAAAATACAAACGACAATTAACAAAAAACAATGAAGGAACTTTAAACACTGCAATAAATATCGCTATATCTAAAATCCCTCAATCATTAGAGGAAAGTAAAAGAATTCCTATTTCACAAATTAAATCCCAATATAAAGAAGAGTTTGCAGATTTATTAAATAATTATAAACCTTTAGTTACTGTGAAAGGTGAAATAAAACAAATTCCGTTTGGAGCCTATATGAACTCTTTTTTAAAACTACGTTTAGGAGATGTTTTTACAAAAGGTAAAAAAACAGTATCTGAGGGAGTAAGAATAACTTCTGAAAATGTAGACAAAGTTGATGCGGCAGCTTTACAAAGAAATGATAAAACTGTAGATCTTACAGAAAGAGCTGCAAAAGAAGCCAAAGAAATATTACCAACTTTAAAAGAGATTATCAAGTCTCCTAGTAAAACTAATATAATTGATAGCATTAAAAGAGGTGTTGAAAGAGAGGTTAAACAGAAAATGCCACGTTATGGTGTTAAAGAAACTGTTAAGTCAAGTTCTATATTAGTTAAAGCATTTAATAAAGATTTACCAATGGTTAAGGTTGATGGTAAAAACCTTTACGCTAAGGTTATAGACGATATAGGAGGCAGAAACAAAACCGTTGATAAGTTTGATACATTTTTATCGGATAACTATAGATCATTACTAGAACCAGGTGGTTTAACTACTACATACCTATCAAAGGCATTTCCACAAGCTATTGAAAAATATATTGTTGGTGAAGGTTGGGTTAAATATCCTGGATGGAAAGGTAAAAAGAAAGGTAAAGCTAAAGGAGATGTAGATATATGGAGTTCTACAGAAAGTGGTCCATTTCAAGGATCAACCTCGGGTTTACAAAAAATAAGAAGAATATCTAATATTAAAAACGTTATTCCATTAGCTCAATTTAAAGGAAAATATGTTGATGGTATAAATAATAAAGTTAAAGTAGCCCCAACAGAAGCTTTAGCAAAACAGCTAACTCAAGAAATTGGATTAGATATATTTAATGAAGAAATTCAAAAAGATCAAAGTCTTGTTAAAGATTCTTTTTTAGAAAGACAAGAACTATTAGGTACATTGATTGGAATAGGAAATTTTGAAGCTCAAATAGATAAAGAAATAGAAAGACCAGGCATTAAAAATAGTTTAGCTACTTTGTCTCCAACTAAACTTGGAGAATGGGTTGTAGGAAGAAGCAATTTTTATCAAACTCTTATAGAAACTGGAGTTGATTTAGATGCTAAAAATATTGAAAGACTACATCGCGCAGCTTATGGTGACAACTTTACAGCTGAACAACACAAGGGAATTGCTTTACAATTTGGTAGACTTTTAAAGCCAGTTACAAAAGCTGATAAAAAAGTATTTAAAACTGATTCTGAGTTTATAAGTTATCTAGAAAATGTAGCTACTGCAAACGATACTAATGAAAGTATAGTTCAATTTACAAAATCAGGACTTACCGCGGCGTCAATGGTTGACGATCCAGGTTACATGATGATAGGTAGAGATATTGTAAAAAATAATATAGCACCTAACTTGATTAAAGACTATGGTAAAGACAAAGCTTTAGACATGCTTGTAGCTTTTTCAGCTACTTTTGGTCAAGGCCAAGAAAAAGCGGGTGGATTTAGACCTGTTAACGGTAAATTAATAAGAATAAAAAAAGATGAAACAAGTAGGGTTGGATTATTTGGCAAGGTAAATATAGATTATTTAGAAAATGTTATACAGCCAAACTTTCCAAACGTAGTAAGTATTAAAGGTAAAAAAATAACATTTAAAGACGGAACCACTCGTAATATAACTATTAATTACAGTGCAACTGTTCAACCAAAACATTTAAAAGGGCTTACAAAAGCTCAAATAGATAAAGGAAAGGTTGATGCTAAAATAGCTAGAGAGTTTGTAGAAACTATAGTGGATTCTGTAAAAGAACTTAATCCTGAATTCCAAGCTCTTATTTTAGCAACAATAAATGCAAGTTCTGATAGTGCTCTTAGATTAGCAGCGCCAGTATGGGGTAAATCAGCTGTTATGAATTATAAAGATTTAAAAAGTCCAAAGCTTGCTACAGCTAAAGATGTAGAAAAAGGAGATGCTAAAAAAGTTGGTGACAAAATGTACACTCCCAAGAAGAAAAATAAAAGTGGAAAGATTACAGGAGGAGCGCTTAGAACACAAGCTAACTATAGGTATGAGCATGCTTTACCAGCTAGAGTTGTTTTATGGTATCTATATGATTCTAAAATAAACAACAATAAGAAAATAGATTTAGATGCGTTGTTTGATGACTATAGGGTAACTATAATACCTATTACTGAAATGGATGATGTTTTAAGAGACACAGGTTTTAGTTCTATAATGTTAGCTAATTATATACCAGGTGAACAAACTTGGTGGAAAAGATATTTCAATAGGTTTACTAAAGGTAAAATTCCTTATGCATTAGAATCATATGAAATAGACGCTAAAACAGGTAAACCAGACGTGATAGGTAAAGATTTTCAAGAATATTACAAGTCTAAAGGACCTTTTGTTTTTAAAAGTAATTCAGCAACTGTAGTTGCTCAAAATAGAAATACAGACGTTGCGATTAAAAACGCTACTAACAGTATGAAGTATTCTAAAGAGATTAAAAAAATTAGAGTATTTGATTTTGATGACACATTAGCTAAAAGTAATTCCAAAGTATTGTATACAATGCCTGATGGCACTAAAGGAAAAATGTCTGCAACTGAATTTGCTAAAGACGCTGCGTTAATGGAAAAGCAAGGTGTTGTTTGGGATTTCACCGAATTTAGTAAAGTTGTAGATGGTAAAAAAGGACCACTTTTTAATGTAGCTAAAAAAATACAAGATACTAGAGGCTCTGAAGATACATTTGTATTAACAGCAAGACCACAAGAAGCAGCAAGACCTATTCAAAAGTTCTTAGCTTCTATAGGTTTAAATATACCTATTTCTAATATAACAGGTTTAGAAAACGGAACGCCTAAAGCTAAAGCAGATTGGATGGTTAACAAGTTTGCCGAAGGTTATAATGATTTTTATTTCACTGATGATGCTTTTAAGAATGTTAAAGCAGTTAAAGATGTGTTAAGCACGTTAGACGTGAAATCTAAAGTTCAACAAGCTAGAGTTAAGTTTTCTAAAGATTTAAACGTTAGATTCAATCAGATGATTGAAGAGAATAAAGGTATTTCAGCTGAAAAAAGATATTCTGCTGTTGTTGCTCAAAGATTAGGTAGAAATAAAAAGCGTTGGAACTTTTTTATACCTCCATCAGCAGATGATTTTAGAGGACTAACTATGTACATGTTTTCTGGTTCAGGTAAAAAAGGAGAAGCTGATATGGAATTTTTTAATGAAAGTTTAATATTGCCGTATACAAGAGGTATTTCAGCAATGGAAACAGCTAAACAAGCTATGTCTAATGATTACAGAGGTTTAATAGCTGGTTTTCCAAAAATTAGAAAATTATTAAGAAAAAAAATAAAAGGAACAGAGTTTACACATGATGAAGCTGTAAGAGTTTATTTATGGGATCAAGCAGGTTATACAATTCCTGGAATATCTAAAAGAGATCAAGCTGAATTAAGTAAAATAATAAGAGAAGATTCCAATTTATCTGCTTTTGCTGGTGGCGTTTTAGCTATAACTAAAAAAGAACAATATGCAGAGCCTTCAAATAGTTGGAGTGGTGGAACTATATTGTCTGATTTAAGCTCTTTAACTAATAACGTTAACAGGAAAGAATATTTAGATGAATTTAGTAGAAACGTAGATATTATATTTAGTGAAGAAAATTTAAATAAAATTGAAGCCGTATATGGTAGTAGAGTTAAAGAAGCTTTAATTAACACTATTGAAAGAATGAAAACCGGTAGCAACAGAAGTACTGGAACTGACGATAGAATAGTTAATAAATGGAATGATTGGGTTAATAATTCTATAGGAGCTATAATGTTTTTTAACAGAAGATCTGCACTACTACAATTAATCTCTTCGGTAAACTTTATAAACTGGAGTGATAATAATCCCATGATGGCTTCTGTAGCATTTGCTAACCAGCCTCAATTCTGGAAAGATGTTGTTAGATTATTTAATTCTGATAAATTAAAACAACGTAGATCAGGTTTAAAAGGTGATATTAATGAAGCTGAAATTGCTGCCGCTGTTAAAGGTGCTAGAAATAAAACCCAAGCTTTTATAAGTGTTTTACTCAAGTATGGTTTTACATTTACACAAATAGCAGATAGTGTCGCAATATCTACAGGTGGTGCAACAATGTTTAGAAACAGAACTAACACTTATTTAAAAGAAGGTTTTAGTTTAGAAGAAGCTGAGTCAAAAGCTTTTACTGATTTCTCTTTAATATCTGATGAGTCTCAGCAATCAGCAGATCCTATGCTTATATCGTCTCAGCAAGCAGGTACGCTTGGTAGATTTCTACTAGCTTTTCAAAATACACCTATGCAATATACTAGGTTAATGAAAAAGGCTGGTTTGGATTTAATAAACAGAAGAGGAGATCCTAAAACAAATATGTCTAAGATTGTTTATTATGGATTTATTCAAAATCTTATATTCTCTACATTATCAAACGCGTTGTTTGCGTTAGTTCCAGGATTTGAAGAGGATGACGATGAGTTGACGGAAGAAGAACAAATAGAAGCTTACGGAGAAATATTAAGTCGAAAACAAGATAGAATCATTCATGGTATGATTGATACTCTTTTAAGAGGATCTGGTATAGCTGGTGCCGTAATTTCTACTATTAAAAATGGAATAAGAAGGTATCAATTTGAAGAAACTAAGGGCTTTAAAGCTGACCACACTTACACTATTATAGAGCTTGCTAATCTTTCTCCACCTTTAGGTTCTAAGCTTAGAAAAGTATATAGTGGTATAAAAACTAAAACTTTTGAAAGAGATGTAATAGCTGAAAGAGGTTTTGACGTAACTAT
>Ga0114994_10003172_pt1 | contig 12006 bp, 11 predicted proteins | sample ArcticOcean_MG_C_9_FD_87043 | JGI IMG/M metagenome (GOLD analysis project Ga0114994, IMG submission 87043) | Marine microbial communities from western Arctic Ocean - ArcticOcean_MG_CB2_152 | ecosystem: Environmental > Aquatic > Marine > Oceanic | place: Arctic Ocean: Canada Basin | collected... | reverse complement strand
GGGCATTTACAAATTCCGAGCTCTACATCGTAACGACTGCCTGGACTTCGAGAGACGGCTCAACGCGCAACTTATGTCATATTTATCCCCAAGACCCAGATTACCGATTGTCCCAAGATCAGCAAGGGCGATTACTGCGGCACTTTTTGTTGCGACAAACCCAGCTTATCGGGGAAGGATCACATGAAATAGATCGAGGATTGAGCCCTACACCACCCGTTCTGAATCTTGGTTTTTTGCTTTCAGCACACAATCCAAAAGGATGTACCGTCACAAACAACATCGCAGTTTCGCCAGATGGCACCTTCCTTGCGGCCGGCAGCGGTGAGCAAGCAATCAAAGCCTGTGATACAAATTGACTAGGAACGGTGATATTCTTGGGTACGCGCGGGTTTCGACCACCGACCAAGACCTGTCCGTCCAGATCACGCGCCTCAAAGATGCCGGTGCCATTCGCGTTTTCGAAGAGGTTGTTTCGGGCAAACATTTGACCGGCCTGATCTAACTGACTTGATCGATCACGCGCGTCCCGGCGACAGCTTGGCCATCACCCGCCTAGATCGGCTTGAGCGTTCGCTTAAAGAACTCCTAGAGACCGTCGAGAACCTGAAGACACAGAACATCGGGCTGATCAGTCTCGAAGAGCGCATCGAAACCACATCCCCCACAGGTGAACTGATCTTCCATATGTCTGGAGCTATAGCCCACTTCGAGCGCCGTCTCATTTCTGAGCGCACAAAAGACGGTATCAAAGCCGCAAGAGCCAAGGGACAAAAACCAAGACGACCACCACTTGATGCAGAAACAGTCTTGGCGCTGCAAAACCTCGTTCAAGCCGGAATGACCCCCAAACAAGCCGCAAAACAACTCGGCATCGCGAGATCAACGGCTTACAGGTTGATCAAGGGAACCAACCAATCTTAGCCGTTCCCATATCGTTCCGCCTTAACGGGATCCTACGCACAAACCTTCCGATGGAGCCTCTTGTCTCCTGCACAGCCTTGTCTCCGCGCAGAGCCCCTTAAGCGCCACAGTAGCCTTGAAATTGTCTGAAAAGTTCCATCGCCTCGCCATCTTTGTATCCATTCTTTGGTGGCGCATACATCCTAACACGCTGTTCAAATTTGCCGGACCGCGCCATATACATCTGACACGGTTGATCTTTTCTAAAACCACTTTGAACACCGTGTTTAATTTATATTTGGAAATAATAAAGTGGATTATAGACATTGAATAAAACATCTTTTTGAATCAAGAATACAATTGCGCAGAGCCCTAATGGATATTTAAGTTAGGTTTTCGAGAACATAAAATGCCAAAAAATATACAAATTAAGTGACATTTCAGACAAAGACCCATTGTATAAATTTTGACAAAGTCAAAATTAATATTTTTGAAATATTGTCACTGCTTTGCTATAAATAATATATATTTTAGGTCTTCGGTTGGCGAATCGCGCTTGTATTTATTCAGCTTAGAATGCGGGAATATATTGAATAGACAAGAAAATTTCCGTTTGAAATTCCGTAATTTTCAGCATAAGACCCTGGCTCTCCACAAGTCGGCTTTGCGATTAAGCCCGCGTTCTGAATTAGACTGGACTGGACAATGCTCACATTTGCGACCGCGGTGATTTTGTTGCTGTTGACACCTGGGCCAGGGGTTTTATCCACAGCCGGGGTCGGTTCTGCCTTTGGGCCTTGGCGCGGTATTTTATATGTTACGGGGCTGTTTTTAGGAACAAATGCTGTTGCTATCGCGGTTATTTCGGGTCTCTCTGCCACGCTGTTTGCCCTGCCGTTTATGCGGGTTATCCTGATGATCGCCACCGCAGGCTATCTGGGGTATCTGGCGGTACGCATTGCGCTGGCGGGCTCAACAATCAGCTTTATAGATGCAAAGAAAAGTCCGGGCATTATCGACGGTTTCATGTTGCAGTTGATCAATCCAAAAGCCTATGCCGTAAACACCACCCTATTTTCCGGCTTTGCCTTCCTGCCTGAGAGCTTTTTGCTCGAAACAAGCCTTAAACTGATTATTCTAAATGGTTTGTGGATTCCCATTCACTTGCTTTGGCTGTACTTTGGGATGCGCTTACACAGCCTTAATCTGAGCGATCAGACGCAGCGCGTGGTGAATATGTCGATGGCAGGATGTCTGAGTGGCGTTGTTATTTTGTCGTTCTATTCTATGTTCGGATAATCCAATCAAGCGAGCCGAAAGATTATAAATCTTTCATGATATTCGATAAGATACACCCATGGCACTGACGCTGATGCGCTTGCGACTTGCACTCGCTTAACCGCCATAAAAAGCAGACCTACCAAAAATGTTTGAAAGACGACGCAACTTCTGTAGGGCTGGTCACATATCAGACCAGTCTGAGGGTGTGTCTGCGATTGCTCTACCCAAGACCTCACCAGTTTTAAAAAATGACTGAAAGACAATCGCCTTGGCAAATTCTGGACGGTAGATGGTTAATTGACACAAAAAAATCAACGTAAACAAATTTTCAGTTGATTGATCAGTTATATTTCCGTCAGAAAAGCGCGCACCTGTACTGTTTTAACCAAATATCCAACCGACGTTCATCGTTTCCCATATTGGGTGGAGTTGATTTTAAAATGCCAAACAACACAGCAGACCAAGACCATCATACAACTGCCAAGCGCACGCTTTGGGCAAGTATAGTCTTTTGTGGTCTTGAGGCGTTTGCGTTTTTATATGGTCAGCCCGTTCGCAATCTATTTCCATGGCGTCTTAGGACTAGATTTGGATTGGATCCAAGGATCAAGCGTGAGCACCTGGACGATCCAGTTTTTCCGTCCTAATTTGCTCGAAACCAGTAAGTCAAATGTAATCGAGGTATTAGAGACCAGCGACATAATTTTAATTTTTGCTGGCATTCTGGGTTTTGCGCTTGGCGCGTTTGAAATTTATCAGGGAAGACTGCGTAAAAATCAGGCCCCTAAACAAGATAATTATCGCAATATCCACCACCCTCAATACCTTGCGCCTATCATTGCAAGCATAGGGATGTTGTTTGTCTGGCCCCGGTTTCTTGGCTTATTCGAGACCCGTAAAGTGATCTTTGTATATATTATTCTTGTCAAAACCAAAGAGAAAATCTGTTTGGCAAAACTTCTCGATTACGCCGATTATGTGAAGATAACATGCATGGTCCTGCCCAAGGGGTGGGTGCCGTTGCTTTCGCTGAACACCTCTGGCACGCCAGCTCGATTTGGGGTCTGTGTCGCAATCTATGCAGCAGCGATGACCATCGCAACTTTTGCAGCGCAAGGCCTGCGAACTTATGCAATCACCAACCACAAAACCTATGAAGCCGAGAACGCGGTCTATTTGTCTACCGTCACCATCCGTGATGAATATTTGACCAAAGTCGAGAAAATCGCCCTTAACGCCCCGCAGGCGCAACCGGTCCGCGACGCATTGCGGGGGGCATTACTGTTGAATTACGTAATGCTATCGGGATGTATGTATCAGATATTCCAATGCATCTACCCGAGAATGAAACATTTGGTCACACGGTTCCTGATGATTGGGACAGCTCGAAATATAAGGTCAGCTTTACCGCCGCTGCGTTTGACGGCGCGGGTCTGTCAGAAGGCGGTGCAATCTTGACCCATGCCGTCAATAAATTCCCAAACATGGAGATTTGGGTCAATATTTCCAAGGGTGACGTCATAGAACATACCCTGCCCCGCATGTGCCGTTCTATAACAACCGTCAAGTAGCAATTTTTAAGGGCCTGAACGCCAAGGTTTGAACCGTTTCAGTGACACTTTCGTCCATTTTAGCATCTCTTAATTAAGGCTGTGGGTTTACCCCACTTGCTTATTTAGCCATCGACTCCAATTTTTGAGAATGATTATCAATTACATTGACAGTTGAGAATGGTTCGCATATGCCCAAAGCTCTGCTTCTAAATAAAAATTGAAAGTGAATGTTCATGTTCCGATCACCGTCTGCTATGCGCAGCCTCACAATCGCAGCCTCTATGATCGCCGCTCTTGGCACATCTTCCCCCGTGGTGGCAGATAAATTCAAAGCGGTCACAACCTTTACAGTGATTGCAGATATGGCACGAAACGTGGCCGGCGATGTGGCGATTGTTGAATCCATCACCAAGGCTGGTGCAGAAATTCACGGATACCAACCCACGCCCCGCGACATTATTCGCGCCCAAGATGCTGATCTTATCCTAAGGAACGGATTGAACCTCGAATTATGGTTCGAGCAATTTTTTTCCAACCTGTCCAATGTGCCGGGTGTAACTTTGAGCGACGGCATTACACCGATGGGCATTGCCGAGGGTGAGTACGCCGGCAAACCAAACCCCCATGCTTGGATGAGCTTGAGCAGCGCGTTGATCTATGTTGACAATATAGCGAAGGCATTTGCCCAACACGATCCGCAAAATGCAAGTATTTACCGGGCCAATGCCGCGGAATACAAAGCGGAAATATCGCTGACCATCGAGCCACTAAAAAACGCAATCCTCGCCGTGCCTGAAGATCAGCGCTGGCTCGTATCTTGTGAGGGGGCCTTCAGCTATCTAATCCGCGACTTCGGGATGAAAGAGCTTTATCTTTGGCCCATCAACGCCGATGCACAAGGCACCCCGCAGCAAGTGCGCAAAGTGATTGACGGCGTCCGGGACAACAATATCCCAGCAGTTTTCTGTGAAAGTACCGTCTCACAGGCGCCAGCAAAGCAAGTCGCGCGTGAAACTGGCAGTAGATATGGCGGTGTGCTTTATGTCGACAGCTTGACCGAAGCCGACGGCGCGGTTCCAACCTATCTTGAGCTGCTACGCGTCACCAGCGAAACCATCGCGGCAGGGCTAACCAAATAACCCTTGGCAAGCGGTATCATCATACTCGACCACCCTGTGATATATGCCGCCCCCTTACTATCGCAACGCATCGCAGATATACCCAGTGACGCCGCAGTGTTTATTGCAAAAAACCGGAAAGAACAAATGTCAGTTTCGCAAATCACCGGAATAACCGCGCAAGATGTCACTGTTACATATCGCAATGGGACCACAGCACTGCGCAATGCCAGCTTTGAGATACCCACCGGAACAATCACTGCGCTGGTTGGTGTGAACGGGGCTGGAAAATCAACACTTTTCAAGGCTTTAATGGGGTTTGTTCCAGCAGCCCGAGGCCAGATTTCAATCCTTGGCCACCCGGTTAAAACTGCCTTAAAACTAAATATCGTGGCTTATGTCCCGCAGGCCGAGGAGGTTGATTGGACTTTTCCGGTTCTGGTCGAAGATGTGGTGATGATGGGACGCTATGGGCATATGGGTTTTTTTCGAACACCACGCCCCGCCGATCATGCTGCCGTCACCGACGCCCTCGAGCGGGTCAATATGACCGAATTTCGCGACCGCCAGATTGGCGAACTGTCTGGCGGACAACGCAAGCGGGTGTTTCTGGCACGAGCTTTGGCGCAGAACGGGCAAGTCATTCTGCTCGATGAGCCGTTCACCGGCGTCGATGTACAAACCGAAGATGCAATCATCACACTATTGCGCGAAATGCGCGATGAAGGGCGTGTGATGCTGGTTTCAACACATAATCTCGGGTCTGTTCCAGAGTTTTGCGACCGCACCATTTTGGTCAAAGAAACGGTTCTTGCCTTCGGGCCGACCGCAACCACCTTCACCCGAGAAAACCTCGAGCTGGCTTTTGGTGGGGTGCTGCGGCATTTCGTAATTGGGGGGGCTGATTTACACGACGATGACGACAAGCGCGAAATTCGAGTGATCAGCGACGATGAGCGGCCTTTTGTGATGTACGACGACAACCCCAAGGCGCGTGACAATGATTGAGACGTTGCTGCTGCCGTTTTCGTATACTTACATGTTTAACGCCATGTGGGTCAGTGCGCTTGTCGGTGGCGTCTGTGCCTTTTTATCGGCCTATCTGATGCTTAAGGGTTGGTCCCTAATCGGCGATGCGCTAAGCCATTCGATCGTTCCCGGGGTGGCCGGGGCCTATATGTTGGGCCTGCCTTTTGCCTTTGGGGCGTTTGCCGCTGGCGGCTTGGCTGCGGGCGCGATGTTGTTTCTCAACCAGCGCTCTGGTTTGAAGGAAGACGCGATTATCGGGCTGATTTTCACTTCTTTTTTCGGTTTGGGGTTGTTCATGGTCTCGCTGTCCCCAATGTCGGTGAGCATTCAGACGATTACCATGGGCAATATCTTGGCAATCACACCCCATGACACGCTGCAACTGGCAATCATTGGCTTTGTCTCGTTGGGCTTGTTGCTGGCCAAGTGGAAAGACCTGATGGTAACGTTTTTTGATGAAAATCACGCCCGCTCCATCGGGTTGAATCCCGACCGCTTGAAGTTGATGTTTTTTACGCTGCTTTCGGCGTCCTGCGTTGCTGCTTTACAGACTGTGGGCGCGTTTCTAGTAATCGCGATGGTGGTGACGCCGGGGGCCACAGCCTATCTGCTGACTGACCGTTTTCCGCGGCTGCTGGTACTGAGCGTGGCAATAGGGTCCATGACAAGCTTTATAGGCGCCTATCTCAGCTTTTTTGTCGATGGCGCGACCGGCGGTCTAATTGTTTCACTGCAAACTGTGATTTTTCTCGCAGTCTTTGTCTGGGCACCAAAACATGGCTATCTTGCGGCGCGTCGCCGGGCCGCTGACGCAGTGCAGGTGCGGTGATGTTAGACATGCTGATCATGCCATTTCAGTTCAGCTTTATGACCAATGCGTTCTGGATCATGGCAATCGTGTCAGTCCCTACGTCACTGCTGTCCTGCTATCTTGTGCTCAAGGGATGGTCGCTGATGGGGGACGCCATCAGCCACGCTGTTCTGCCCGGCGTTGTGATCGCGTATCTATTGAACATTCCGTTGATAATCGGGGCATTTTGTGCTGGCATGCTCTGTGCTGTGGCGACTGGGTTTCTCAGCGAAAACAGCCGCGTCAAACAAGACACTGTGATGGGAATTGTGTTTTCAGGGATGTTTGGGTTTGGCATCGTTCTCTATACAAAGATCACCACTGATGTACATCTGGATCACATCCTGTTTGGCAATATGTTGGGGGTCAGCTCTGGCAATCTGTGGACCGCAGGCGCGATATCGCTCGGCGTTTCAGCGCTGTTGTTGGCAAAACGCCGCGATCTGCTGCTGCAATCGTTTGACCCTATTCAGGCGCAGGCCGTTGGTCTGCCTGTTGGTTTGTTGCACTACGGCATGCTGGCGATGATTTCTCTGACCATAGTCGCCACGCTATCCGCGGTCGGGATTATTTTGTCGATCGGTCTGTTGATTGCGCCCGGAGCCATCGCATTTCTGATCACCAAACGCTTCGAGCACATGCTGTTGGTGTCTGTGATTGTGACATTTGTCTCTGGATTTTTAGGTATCTATTTGAGTTTTTTCATCGACAGTGCCCCGGCGCCGACTATCATCCTGATCCTGACTGGGTTCTTTATAGCGGCCTTTGTACGGGCCGCGAGCCTGACGCGTCAGGCCACAAAGGCGCGCCCATAATTCGATGACACACGAAACTCTCTTGACCCACTGCACATATCACTGCATTGGGGTTTTCATGGTTCTCGGAAAGGTCTGCGCCAATCTGGGATGAAAAGGGAATACGGTGCGGTATCCTTTAAAGGCTGCCAATTCCGTGACTGCCCCCGCAACTGTAAGCGGCGAGCAAACTCGATGATCACCACTGGACGCGAGTCTGGGAAGGATCGGGGAAGCTGAGACCCGCGAGTCAGGAGACCTGCCATGTCACTTTAATTCACCTCGGGCGGGGCGCCCGAAAGGGAGAGTAGTATGATCAAAGCACAGGCTTTGTTTTTCTCGGCTGGTCCAATAATCCCTGTAGGGGGTGACGCAGGGCGTTTCGGGTTCGCAATCATGGGCTGCACCTTACCTGAACACTTTTACGTTGGCCGTGCAAAGCGCCCGACGGTGCGGCTTCGATGACCGCCGCCGCCCTGACAGTCGAAAGCTTGTCTTGGGGGCTGCCACGGTCCGAGCCGTTGCTTCGCCCGACGTCCTTTGAGCTGGCAGCAGGGCAAATGCTGGCCATTGTAGGCGCAAATGGTGCTGGAAAATCCACCTTACTGCGGTTGCTCTATCGATTTTTGCGGCCTAATACTGGACGTATTTTGCTGGATGGACAGGATATCTGGGCAATGGGTGCCCGCCAGACTGCACGCTCTATTGCTGCGGTTTTGCAAGAACAACAAAGCGACTTTTCCCTGACCGTCCGGGAGATTATCGCCCTAGGTCGCACCCCTTACACAAGCGGTTTTGGTGGGCAAAGCAAAGCCGACACTCAAATTATTGATGCGGTGATTGAACGGTTAAAACTCACCGCGCTGACGGGCCGGATGCTGGGCACATTGTCAGGTGGCGAACGTCAGCGCACAATGATTGCCCGCGCGCTCGTGCAAGAACCGCTCTTGCTGATCCTCGACGAGCCCACAAACCATTTGGATATACGCCATCAATTGGAAGTTCTGCGACTGCTACGGGGTTTGGGCCCCACCATCGTCACCAGCCTTCATGACCTCAATATGGCCGCGGAATATGCCGATACGCTGTTGATGCTGGCAGCCGGCCACACCATGGCTTTTGGCCCGGCAAAAGAAGTGTTAACCGCACCGCTTATTGAACAGGCTTTTGGCGTGCAGGCTGAAATTCAATCGCTGCATCCCAGTGGCCAAACCCGCCTTACGTTTCACATTTAACCCAAGAGAACAAAATGAAAATGCCCTTCTTTCTTCTTGCCACCGTTGCTGTAACAGGTGCTTTTGCCCTATCGACAGCGGTGGCGGCATTTCCCATCGCCGTCAAAAGCTGCGATCGCACTGTGACCTTTCAGGCACCACCTAAGGCCGCCGTTTCGAATGATGTCAACCTCACCGAAATGATGCTTGTACTTGGCCTGACCGATCAAATGGTCGGCTTTACTGGGATCAGTGGCTGGAAAACCCTTGACGCGAAAATGCGCGCAGGGATCGCCGAATTGCCAGAACTGACGGCGCGCTATCCTTCGAAAGAGGTGTTAATCGGCGCGGATGCAGATTTTTACTTTGCCGGTTGGAATTATGGCATGAAGGTTGGCGGAGAGGTGACGCCAGACACTTTGGCGCCGTTTGGGATCGACGTCTATGAGCTCAGCGAGAGCTGTATCCATATTGGCAAAAAAAACCCCGCAAGCATGGACGACATGTATAACGACCTGTTGAACCTTGGCGCTATTTTTGGCGTTTCCAATCGGGCGAAAACCTTGGTCGAGGCCTATAAAAGCGACCTTGCGGCACATCGCGAAACATTGTCACCACTGGTAACCCCGCCGCGAGTTTTTGTTTATGACAGTGGCGAAGACGCGCCGTTTACCTCGGGGCGTTATGGAATGCCCAACGCGTTGATTGAAGCCGCAGGCGGTCGCAACATTATGGATGATTTTAACAAAAGCTGGGGCACGGTGGGCTGGGAAGAGGTGGTCGAACGCAACCCCGAGATTATTGTGATCGTCAATTATGGAGATGTCACCGCCAAGGAAAAGCGTCAATTCTTGCGTGCCAATCCAGCATTTTCTGATCTTGATGCGGTGAAAAACGACCGTTTTGTTGTTCTTGAATACGTGGCAGCAACCCCCGGCCCCCGCAATATCAACGCCATAAAAGCGCTGGCGGCAGCGTTTCGCAACAGTCAATAAAGATGCCAAAGACCCTGCCTAACACCTCAGATCTTGCGCGCACTGGCCCGAAAAGCTGGCGTTCAAAGCTGGTGATATTACTGTTCGGGCTGGGTCTGTTGATGCTGTCATTATCTGTGGCGATAAGCGTCGGTAGCGTTGCCATTCCAATGCCAACGGTTTGGGGGGTATTGCTGCATAAAATTGCCCCCAGCTTGCTTGAGCCAAGCTGGTCACCTGGACGCGAGGCTATCATCTGGGATATACGTTTTCCACGAGCGGTTCTGGCCTGTTTGGTGGGCGCCGGTCTGGCCATCGTCGGGGCCAGCCTGCAATCGGTCACCCGCAACCCACTGGCCGATCCGCATCTGCTGGGCATTTCTTCGGGTGGGGCGTTTGGCGCCATTCTGGCACTGTTGCATACCGGATTGTTTCTTGGCCTGTTGACCGTGCCTTTGTTTGCCTTTCTGGGTGCGCTTGGGGCGACTGCACTGGTGCTTGCGGTGACGCAATTTGCCACCGCCACCAGCGCTGACCGATTGGTGCTGGCGGGCGTAGCCGTGTCGTTCATTATTATGGCCGGTGCAAATGTTCTTATCTTTTTGGGTGATCCCCGGGCGACCCATACAGTGGTGTTCTGGATGCTGGGCGGTCTTGGCCTGGCGCAATGGTCGCAGCTGGCCTATCCGGCGTTTATTCTGTTCGTCTGTGGCGCATATCTATGGCTGCACTCTGGCGATCTCAATGCCATGACGATCGGCGATGAGACCGCATCAACGCTGGGTATTCCTGTGGCGAAATTTCGGCTGTCCGTGTTTGTTGTCGGCGCGCTGGTGACCGGCGTTATGGTCGCCTTTTCTGGTATTATCGGCTTTATCGGCCTTATGGTCCCTCACATTGCGCGGATGATGGTCGGCGGCAATTATGCCAAGATGTTACCGGCCTCAGCGCTTTTGGGGGCGGTATTTCTTCTCTGGGCAGACATAGCCGCCCGTACGATTATGGCTCCGGAAGATATGCCCATAGGAATCGTGACCGGTATGATCGGAGGTGTGTTCTTTATCTGGTTGCTGCGGCGACAAAGTGCTGCACGACGATGACGTCGACACAGCATGCTTGGGGTTTAGGGCAGTGATACACCACACACGACAGCAGCGTTCGAGCCAGGAAGGCCAGCCGAATTCTAGATATTTTTCAAAGACAGGTTCGGAAAAGCACAGCTGACGTCGCATTTGCTGCTCGTGGCCAGTTGGCGCACCTCATCTAGCACAGCCGCTTTGACATCGCCTTTACGCGCTTTGGGCTCCAGCACGGCAAACAGGCTGCCAAATTCCTGTCCGGAGATAAGCTGCATGCTAAGTTGCCACCTACACCACAGTTCTTTATCGTCGTCAGTGTGGTAATTTACTGATTGAAGGGACATCTATCTTTGCAATCACTTAGACGGCGAACCGGTCGTGGCGTCCAGCACTTACCGGCGTATTTGCATAGTTTCTGCGACAGAAACCGCACTATCGCACCCAAAAACATCCACAACATACACACTTTCAAAACAAATTCAGACAAAAATAGTCATTTCCATCGGTGACACAAGCGTTGGGTTTTCACCAAAATACCCGTCAAATCAGGCGTTGAACTTACATTTGTATGAAGACCGCACTATGGAATTTGTTGCCATTCTGGAAGATGCGGCCCTAACCCAAAAGGCATTCTGCAAGACAAGCCAATATCCCTCAGGGTCTTTAAAAGTACCTCCTTAACGATCCCAATACCGATTGAATGCCTCGACAGGCGCGAAGCCCGCAACTTGTATTTGTTAACCAACATGTGCCCATGCGCGTATGTCCGGAAAATATAGGATGATCAAATTTTCCTTGGTCGGCACTTGACCTGCAACTTGGTTAGAGTGTTTTGCAAACTCAAAATGATAAAATGATTTGGGATCGCCGGCAATTAAGCCACTGAAGCCATCATGGTCTGAGAATTCAGAGAGAGCTTCAACCCTAAGCCATCGACGTAAAAAGACTTGAGCGCGGTCAAATCGTCAGTGGGCCTGAGCCTCCCCCTTTGAAGTGGTCCACCCCTATAGTTAGGAAAGCGGAGGACCAGAGATGGCCATTAAGAGACCCAAGCCCGAAGAGATTGTGACTAAGTTACGGCAGGTTGAATTTCTGATGGGGCAAGACATGCCCCGAATTGACGCAACCTGACATATCAGCGTCACTGAACAAACCTACTACCGTTGGAAAAAGAAGTACGGTGGAATGGGCATAGAACAACTCAAGGAACT
>Ga0114994_10003171_pt1 | contig 12007 bp, 4 predicted proteins | sample ArcticOcean_MG_C_9_FD_87043 | JGI IMG/M metagenome (GOLD analysis project Ga0114994, IMG submission 87043) | Marine microbial communities from western Arctic Ocean - ArcticOcean_MG_CB2_152 | ecosystem: Environmental > Aquatic > Marine > Oceanic | place: Arctic Ocean: Canada Basin | collected... | reverse complement strand
CGGCCGGCGAGGCCACCGGAGAGGGCGCGTAGGCCGCGGCGACGTGAGTGAGATCTACATCTCGGCGGTCACCGGAGCGGTCGAAGTCCTCGCTGTTCGTCGGCGACGCCCACCGGGCCACCGTCGGCGAGGGCGGGGCCGCATCGAGGGGCGGCGGCGGCACGCCAGGCGCGACCTCCGCCGCCGCGGCCGCGCCCGGGACGGCTGGCGGCGGCGCTTTGGCCGGCGCCAGCGCCGCGCGCCGCGCCAGGAGCGCCCGCGCGACCACGGGCACGACTCCATCGAACCGCGCCGCCGCGTCCATTACGGCGGCCGCCGGGCTCAGCCCGGGCACGAGAGCGTCCGCGGCGCTAGCCCGCACTCGTGCATCACCGTCGCAGGCCAACGCCAGGCACGCCTGGACCACGGTTGAGGGCGGATCCTGGAGCAGGGCGCAGGCGCGCGCGGCCCCCCGTCGCAGCAGAACCCCGCCGTTGGCCCGGAAGCACTGCAAGGCGGGTCCCGGGTCGTTCGCTAGAATGGCGCGGAGCTGCGCGACGACCGCCCGCTGGGCCTCGGGCCACTTGGACGAGGCCTCTACAATACTCTGGGGGACCTCGACCTCCACGACGGCGCCCGCCAAAATGCCATTTGCTGCTGCCGCCAAAGCCAGCTTCAACGCCGCGGCGCGCCGGACCGGCGACGCACTTATGAGCCGTCGCAGCTCCGCCTGCACGACGTAAGGCGGGACGCGGCCTGTTGAAACTTCCGCATCCGCGTCCACGTCCAAATCGTCGAAGAACCGATCGTCGCGAATCGTACCACACGCCCGCGTCGCCACCCTTAGTAGCCCGACGGCCACGGGATCCTTAATGTCTTGATCGAGCAGCGCCAGGGCCTCGTTCGCGTCCTCCTCGAGTAATCTCGCACACCGCGCCACCGCTAATGCCGCGTCGAAGCGGCCGGCGCCCGCCAGAGCGTCCGGGCCCCTTTTACCTACAACGCGTGCCACGCACGCGTTCTCGGCGGCCTTCAGACGCGGCGTAGTGGACGCGTGCGTCCGCAACGCGTTGCACGCCGCCAGGTGCACCGGCGGGCACAACAGCTCATCGCTGTTCTTGGGGGCTAATCTAGATGCACACCGGATTAGGGCCTTGACGTCATCCATACTAGTCGTGGGCGGGAGCAACGCGCAGCACGTGAGGAGACCGTGGGCCCCGTTCGGGTCGCCCTGGGCGTCCACATTGATACACAAGTTGGAAGGCGTGCACCAGGCTTCATCTACGGACGCGAGCGTCCCGGCGGCGGCGGTGCGGACCCGGCCCTCGCTCGCACTTAATAACGCGAGCCACGTCTCCTGCGACGGCATGGAAGCGCGGCAGCCCCGGATACAGCGCAGGGCGACCGTGCGCCCGATCGGGCCGTCCCGTGCCAGGGCCGCGTCCACGGCCTCCTTGACGTTACTGTAGCGGCGCAGGTCCCCCTCCGTGCCATCATAAAAACGCTCGTCCCGGTATAACCTCCTCAATATCGCCGCGGCGCATAGTGCCGCGGCCCCGCGGCAGCCCCAGTCGGCGTCGTCCGCCCGTATGAAAGCTGCACTCAACGCATTCCCGAGGTCGTGCCTTAGGGCGTTGTGGGCGCGGTCGGCCACGGCGCTGAGGACATTTAGTGCTCGTTTCGCGTCCCGCGCCGCGCCCTCCTTTGCCACGGTCACTAAAAAGTGGCACGCGTGCGGCGCCAAGGAAGGGTCCGTGTCAAGGATCGCGGCGTGGGCCGCGCCCAGGCCGGCGGACCGGCGCTGGGCTAATGAGTCGTCCGGTCTCCTACACGACGTGAGCGCGAGCTTGAGCCACCGTCTCCTATCTTCGTCCGTTGAAGCCGCGCAGGCCGCCCGCAGGACGCTCTCCGCACCATTAATGGCGCCGGTGTGGCGCGTGCGCAGCATGAGGTCCAAAGCCGCGTCGCCCATTTGTGATGGAGCGTGCTGCGCGACCTTGGCCGCCAGCGCGCAACAGTTGCGGCAGCCGTGCCAGGTCTCTGACTCGTCTTCGCCCTCGTCGTCACTGGAGTCGTCGCCGTCCACCGCGGGCAACGCCCCTCCAAACAACCGGAGGTCCCGCGCGCAGGCGGCGGCCGCCGCTACACTTGAAACGTCGTCCAGGTCGTCCGCCACGAGCGCGAGCGCGCCCAGCGCTTTGCTCATCGGCGTCGCCTCCGCGTGGGTCGCTAGTTGGCGCCGCTTTTCTACACTCCGCATTGATAACGCCGCGAGCCGCGCGCCGGCGTCGGAAAAGTCCAGCGCCTCGTGTGCGACGTCCACGTTTCCTATTCTTAGTAGGTCGTAGTAGACGCGGCGGCGCCGGTCCCAGTGGGACGCGCGCAGAGCTTCCACTAATGATGCGTGGCACCGGTTCACTATTTCCAAGGCGTGAGGCCCACTCAACCCCTCGAGCACGGCGCAGGCGTTGCCCTCCGTGGCCTCGTCCTCTAATGCGGCGCAAGCGAGCTCCCCGAGCTCCACCGCGATCGACGACTTGGACAGGCGCCGCGCACAGCACTTCAGCGCCTTGGCGAGCGGCTGGTCGTCGAAGAACGCCGCCAGCTGGTGCGGCTTTATGTGCCGCCGCCCCAGCACCTCCACGGCGGCGGATCTACACGCGTCGTCCGCGTCCGTCAACGCTTCGTTCAGCGCTTCGTCATCAAGTAGCTTCAAAGCGCTCGTGGATTGAGAACGCGCCTGGAGGGCCGCCCGGCACGCCCGCACGCGGCACGCGACCGGCGCACCTAATAATAATTCGGCCGCGAGGGCGCCGCACCGCGCGTCGTGGTCCTTCATATCTAACAACTGCCTACAGAGCTCGTCCACGCCCGTTCGGGCGGACATGAGCATCTGCACCACACACTGCAAAGCGCCCGAGCTCTCGAAGCCGAAGACCCGGGACGCCCCGCACGCGAGGTCCACCGCGGCCCGCCGCGCGCCTGCGTCGCCCCCGAGCCCAACTTCAACTAATTCTGACCACATGGTCGCAGGCGGCATGTTCAAGGCCGGCAGCACGGCCTCGAGGCAGGCGCAGCGGCCCCGTAAACACGCATCCTCATCGTTCGCCGCCGCCAGCCCTACCGTTACATTAGGGCTGCCCTTGAGGCACAGCAATGCAGCCGCGAAGCGCCGGCGCTCGCAGGGCCGCCGTAAACAGTCGCAGGCCGCTTGTGCGGCGATTGAAGAGCACGAGGCGTCGCGCTTCGCCAGCGCGGCGAGCGCATGGAGCGCCACGGCGCGCGTCGGGTCGTCAGCGGCGGCGTCCCGGGACGCGTCGGCGCAGACGCGGGCCGCATGTGATATGTCTGTGAGAGTCTTGGTCGCGGCGTTGACGAGGGCGATCCGTGCCGCGGCGGGCCACTCGTGCTTGTACGCGTCCGCGTCTTGGTCGACCAGCGCGCGCGCCGCGCTGGCCGCGAAGGCGTTGGAAGAAGTGGCTTTCTCCAGGGCGCCCCGCAAGGCCTCGAGCAACAAGGCGCCGTCCGGGCCCGAGAAGCCGTAGGCCTGCGCGGCGTTGGCCGCCGCCGCTCGCGGGCTGCGGAAGACGATCCGCGCGAGCAGCACGCGCGCGCTCGCGCAAAAGGCGGCGGTCGGCGCAGGCTTTTTGCGGAGGCGCTCGTGCAGCGCGCGCGTGGCTATCCCGGGCGCCTCCTCCTCCAACGCGTCGAGCAGCGTCGCGTCGTCTAACGCTTTGAGCGCGGCCGGGAGCTCCGGCGGGATGTCCGTCCGCAGGCCGCGGCCGCCGGGTTTCGTTTTCATTGCGGCTGCCGCACGCACGCGGACAGGGCTTGCTGGCTCTTTTGTGCCTTACGAGTGGCAGTGCTTTTTGTGCTTGCCGTTTCACGCTGACAGGCTGCTCTCGCGCGGTGTCGGTGTTGTGTCCACCGATGCGGTCCTCTACGGCTATTGCAGTCCTATGCGCCTGGTGTTTGAGCGGCGCCGCGCAGTCTTTCCCAAAAAGCATAGGCGGGTTTTCCATGATATACCTCTGGTGTGCGCTGAGACGACTCCAACATGGCCCGCTTGGATTTTCTACGCGTGGGTGGGCCCAGAATAAAATTAGACGGGTTTCAACCGGCGGCTTAAACCGGGTTGCTACGCGAACAGAGTGTTGACAGCCATGTCGTCAGCAATGCCGACCGGTATGATACAGCGTCCAGCTCTCGGATTCCAGCGGTTGCTGTCTGGACGCCCTGACATTCGGCCGAGCAAAACCGCTTGGGCTGTGGAAGAAGAAGCGCGCGCTTAGCTCACCCGTTCGACGCCGGCCTCGAAACGCCGCCGCTGCTACACACATAGAGCCGCGCGCGGCCGCAACAACATCCTCGCCCCGCCGGCCCCGCCGGCCACGCGCGCCACGCGCCTACCCCCCCGCAGACGCGCCGGCGAGCGACCCCGCGAGCTGGCGCAACTGGACGCCCGTGTCGCCCTACCTCGCCAAGGACCCGCGGCCCGACCTGAGCCAGGGCATGAGCCTCAAGGCCGTCGAGGACATCGAGGCCCGCGCGCAGGAGGCGCAGAAGTACGCTCTGGAGGCCGAGAGCCTCTCGCAGCAGGCCCAGCAGGCGTCCCAGGAGGCCCTCGCGGCCATCGAGCGGAAGGACCGGGAGACGGTGACCGAAAAGTGCAAGGAGGCCGAGCGCCTCGCGGCCGAGGCCAAGGAGGTCGAGGAGAAGTGCAAGGCCGCCTACGACGCGTGCAAGAAGGCCCGCGAGGACGCGCGGGCCATGGCCGACGCCGGCGACGCGGACGAGTGAGCAAGCGCGGATTTTTTTGTCCCTTCCCCGCGTAAAACAGTCGTCGCAGTTTTCGGTTCCCGGGCTCGTGCTCTGAACGTGGCAATCTCTGGACCCTTAAGGAGCCAGGTTGTATAGGAGGAACCTTCCGAGGCCTCGGAAGCGTGCTGCGGGAGTCATCGCGAAACCCGCACGAACGAGTCAAAAAAGCAAGCCTAAAAAAGCAGAGCAGGGCTGGGCATTCAGCTAGCACCTGAGCTCACGGTCTTACGACATCTGTGCAAGCTCGGCCGGCTGCGCTGCTGCTCAGGGCCGCCCACGGGCCCCGGACACATACTGGGCCCGGCAGAGCATCAGACGCCACCGAGGCGCCGGCGGGTCTCAGACACATACAGAGCGCTCGACGATGGAGCCGGACCCCACAACCCTCCGCGAGCCGCTCACCGAAGCGCATGATGCGGACGACGAGCTCTACGCGCGCTTGGAGCGGCGGCACGGCTTCCAGGAGAAGGCGACCTATATTTGCCTCGTGCTGTTCATCATGGTCTTGCTCGCGGCGGCGTTGCCCGCCATGCTTTACTGGTTGGCGGCCTACAAGAAGGCGACGCCCGACAAGTTCCTGTTGCCGGTGTCGATCATCTTCGCGGGCGTGGCCATTCCCGTCTCGGTGCACGGCATCCGCCAGCACCTCACGAACTTCTGGCAGCCCGTGTTGCAGGTGTACGTGGTGCGCATCCTGTGGATGGTGCCCGTCTTCGCGTTATGTTCCTTGGGCGAGCTTGCGTGTTCGTTAGCGGCGATCCACGGGCATACAAGTTATGCGAAGTACGCCTCGATCCCGGCGGCGTTAAGGGACTGCTACGAGGCCTACACGGTCCTGAACTTTTTCTACTTCATGGCGACCTGGATCGAGGTGTTTCATGACGCGTCGCCCCATAAGGTGCTCCAGCAGGCCTTGGCGGAAGATATTATACCGTCGACACATACGCCCATTGTGACGCCGGCCATAAACTACCCCCTCGTGTCCCACCCCATTCTGTCGCCCTACGTCTGGGCGCCGTGGCGCCTGGATACCCAAGACTTCTTCGACCAGTGCCGCTACGTGATCCTATTGTACGCGACCGTGGCGCCGCTCAACGGGCTGGTCGACGTTTTAGGTAGCTTCAGTTCTCCAGCCACGGGCCTCGCGGCCACGCTGCTCAGCCCGAAGAACTGGCTGGACTTCGTGCAGTTCAACGTGAAGCGCGGTGCCAGTATTGGGGCGCGGGGGCGTCGACCGCGACGGACACGCTTCGCCCTCACGCCATCGCTGCGGCCCCGGACCGCGCCTCCACAGCCGCGCCTGCAGGTCGCGAACCACGCCATTTACTGCCTCGTCCTCTTCTACTACGCGACCTGCAAGCGGAGCGACATCCTGCTCCCGTGCAAGCCCTTCTGGAAATTTATAGCAGTCAAGGGCCTTGTGTTTGGCACGTTTTTTCAGGACATTGCTATTAGTGCGTATTTTCTTCTGCGGCCGACCCAGGAGCCCGCGGTGCAGTCGGCGGTGAAGGCGACGCTCATGTGCGTCGAGATGTTGATTTTTGCGCTCTTGCACGCGTGGGCCTTTCCGGCGGCCGAATTCGGGCGCGTGAACGAGGGCTGGCTCGGCGAATGGGGGAACTTCTACGAAGTGCAGAGGAGGGAGCGGCGGTTGTGGCGGCATAGGCGCATAGGCCGGGCGCCGCCGGGCGTCGGCGTCGGCCGCGTGCTCTTCGACGTCTCGGACGTGCACCGGGAGACGTCCGCGGTCGCGCGGAACCTCGCGCGGCGGGGACTTTCCCCAGTAGTCCGGGCGGTGGCGCAGCGGGGGGCGGCGGCGCCCGCGGAGGAGGGCCCGGCGGCGGGGACTTTTGTGTAGATGCTTTATGTAAATGCGTTGCCTTTATAGCTACTAGTAGACTTCGACGAAGCTACCGCGCGCGGGCCCGGGACTCACTCGGCCCCGTTGTAGAGACTATAAACTGACCGGTGGGATTAAGCAGGCCAGCAAGAAGGGGGAAGGGGCGACCGCGTCCTTATGGCGCGGTACAAGGAACGCTCATCGCCGCTCAATTCGTGCGAAAGTGACACCGCACGACGGAGCGCACTTGGGCCCGGCGCCTTACGCCCGGAAGCAGTCCTGCGACCCCGGGCCCACCTCGTCGTCGCAGCAGTTCGTGCTTTGGCCATTGGACACCGTCACCTCCTCGATACCGCAAGTGAAGGTGAGTTGGCCACTCTTGGCCTGCGGTTCGATATTCTCCGCGCTGAGACGGGTAGGCGCGGCAAGGGACACGGGCCGCGCACCTCAATCTCGGCTCTGCCCGGGGCACTCACCGTGATCTTGGGTTTGGGTCCCGCAGCCGAGAAGTCCTGCGCGTGAGGGTCGCAGGCGGCGCGGTCGACCTTCCCTGCACAGTACGTTTTGCTCTCGCACTTGTCCTGCGAGCCCCAAATTTCGTTCAACGTACCGAGGTAGTACGTCTCCTTCTTCTTGTTGTTGGTGCGACCGCAGCATTCGGAGCGCTGAGAGCAGTCGAAGGCGCTGGCTCCGGCGGCAGCCAGCGCGAGCGCGAGTGTGAGGCGGCACGACATGGTTGTGGGCCTGCGGCGGTGAAAGGCCTCTACTGACGGTGTATGGTCCAGTCTCGCTGGCGGGCGCCGCGGCGGCGGGCCGCGGGCGCCGCGGCGGCGTTCCCCGATCTCGTCGTTGACCTCTGAGCGGGCCGACTTGCGTGTCACTGCGGCGAGCAGTCCTCGATCGCCGCCGCAGCGTACGGTGGAGAGGCAGAGCTCCTGGAATATGATGACAAGGAAATTTCGCTGACTCTGAGTGCTTCACCTTCGTGCCTCGATGCGCCGGCCTGTTTTCACAAGTGCTCTGTGCGTGTGCTCGGAGCGTACCTCCTGGCGTGAACGTAAGTTGCGACGTGGGAGACGTGAACAATTAGCTGAAAATGTGAAAAAAAAGTTGCCCAGCGTGAAACCCGTTTTGTCGTCCCGGCGACCGGAAAGAGAAAGAGATGAGATGGAGATGGGAGATACGTACGGAGGTACGAGATACACGACAAGATCCCCGGATTACTCCACCCCCAGCCCCGCGCGCACCGCCTCCGCGATACGCACGGTATCGGGCGAGATCGACCCGGACAACGCGGAGAGCGGCTCGTAGACGCTCTTCAACACACACACCGCGAGCCCCGTGGTCGGGTCGGCCCAGGACGCCGAGCCGCCCATGCCCTCGGCGTTGAGCACCGTGCGCGCTGCTTCTGCACCGTGCAGCTCCGCGGAGGCCCACGGGAACCACCCGCGGGAGAGGCGCGCCGGCTCCTCATGGTCCCGGGGCCGCCAGCCCGCGTCGGGGTGGTCACCGGCCACGTCATAACAAGGTGATGAAATGCACCGGGCCAGGTCGTCGACAGCATTTTCACTTGCGAGGCGCACGGGTCGGGCGACGCCGTCGTCACCCACAACGCGCACGCAGCCGTGATTAGCCAGGCACCCGTAGACGCGGGCGACGGCTCGCGCGGTGAAGACGCCGTTCGACGACGGCAGTAATATCCGCCGCCATTGAGGGCGGTTGCAGAACCACACGATGACGCGGCCCTCGAGCGGCGCCACCACCCGATGCAGGACCCAGCGCGCCCACGAGTCATCGCTTTGGTTCGAGGCGGCTGAGGTTCGGCGCGTGCGCTCGAGCTTGCCTGCGCCGCACGGCGGCGCCTCGACGCGCACGACGCGCGCGTCCATCGCAGGCGGGACCTCGCCGAGAAAGATCTCGCCCGGCAGCGCCAGTGTATTCGCCAGCCGCGCCGCGACCGCGTCCCGGAACGGGGTGCCCGCGACGGCCTCGATCAGGGCCACCATGAAGAAGGAAAAGGAGATCTGATGGTAGGAAGCCGTCTTGACCTTTTCTTTCACAGAGCGGGCGCGCCAGGCGAGGTAGGCGGTCATCCAACGAAAGAGTCGCGGCCACCTGCCGAAGAGCCCCCATATGACTATGGCCCCGAGGCACGCGAGAAGCTGCTGGCACCGGCCGCGGTGGCTCGCGAGGTCGCCTATGCTCACGCCGGGGCCGTTTTGCCAGTACGTGGCGGCGGGCGCGTCCCACGCCACACCGGGTTCGTCCAGCGCGGACAAAAGCGTCGCGGCGGCCAGGCCCTTGGAGACACTAAAGCCCGCGAAGAGGTCCGTGCGTGCCACGGGTCTTACGCGAGCCGAGCCGCAGTGCTGTACGACACCGCTTCCGAGATAGAGCACCTCCTCGCCTTGGTAGTAGACGCAGACGACGACGGCGCGCTGCCTCTTACCTGTCAAACCTTGCGCCATGGCTCCGGCGACCCGTTCCATGAATGCGACTAAGCTGGTACCGTGCGCCCGGAGGACCTCGTCCGCGTGGAGCGCCTCCTCCGGGGTCATCAGGCTGCGGGTACCATCCGGGAGCATAACTCTCATCCTTGCAAAGGCTGCCCGAACGGCGGAGGGATTCTGTTCTTAAGACCTACGCAACGCAAGGGCCAGGACCCGCGGCCGGGATGGATGGCTTCATGGTTTGAGGCTGCTTTTGTGTTGGCACCTCGCTTCGGCAGCGTTTAAGCCAGCGTGTGCGAATAAAACTCGTCAAGCTCGCAGGGCACCGGTTGAATACGCAGGGCACCGGCATGCCACCTGACCCGACCTGACGGGTTTTACTCCCCCCCGCCACAGGTTTGCACGGGTTTTGTAAAACCCGCACCGCATCGCGCAAAACCCGTCAGGTCAGGTCAGGCGCATTGCGCAAGCTTTCTAGATCTGGGGCGCGACTTCAACCGGGCGCTAGGAAAACCCGCGCGCTAGCCTTTAAGATACCCGCACGCAGATCTCGACGCCGTACGCTATCGGGCGGTCGCCGCGTTCCTCTGTACGCGAGTCACCTCGCTGGCCCGCGGTCAACGCTGCGCGGCGCTGGAAGGCGAAATTGCCGTAAAGGCTGCCCTTCGGACGCCATAGGCCCAAAGCAATGCCACCGCCGCTCCTCGCCGTCCTAGGCCTGGCGCTGGGGCGCGGCGCGGCGTCCGGATACGTGATGATGTCGCGGTGCGCGGCCCCGCGCTGCGCGGGCGCCGCCATCGCCTGGGCCCGCAACCCCAAGACCGCGTCCACTGTCGTCGTCGAGGACGTGCTGGGCCTTGCGGGCGCGAAACCACCGCTCATCGCCTGCGGCCGGCGCCTCGCCGGCGTCACGCTCCGCCACGAGGTCGGCTGCGTCGCGCCGTGCCCGCCGCGGGCGCCGCTCGCGCTCGCGCCGACCGCCGGGCCCGGGGACGTCGCGGGCGCGCGCGCGCTCCTCGCGGCGGACCTCCGGTTTGCCGTGATCCGCGAGCCCGTCGCGCGCTTCGCCAGCGCGTGGAGCTACCTGCGGGCGAAGCACGCGGACGCGTGGGGGGGCGTCGACGCGGGCGCGTTCGTGGGCTCGCTGCTGGCGCGCGCGGCGGCCGCCGGGGTCGCGCCCGGGGCCCAGATCGCGCCCGCCGCGCTCGTCGCGCGGCACGGGCCCCACACGATCGGCCTCTGGCCCCAGGGCTACTGGATCGATGCGGTCCTCGCGAACGCGAGCGGCACGGCCGCCGTCGTGTGCTACGACGGCGACGGGCTCGTCGACGACGTCGTGGCCCTCCTCACGCGTGAGTTCGGCTGCGTCCGGACGTCGGCCGCGCGTCGCGCGCGGCCGCCGCGGGAGAAGGTCCAGCGGCACGACTTTTACCTGTCGAACGAGACCAGGCGCCGGCTCCGGGCGCTCTACGCGCGCGACGTTGCCACCTGGGGCCGCTACTGCGCGCCCGGCCTCGATACGGACGAGCTCTACCCGAACTTTCAGCACGAGCGGCGCCTCCGCCGCGTCGCGGGCGACACGGACGAGTCCTGGGACCGGCGCGTGGCGGAGTCGCCGACCCGGCGGCGGCCGGGGGCGGGCTAACATGCGCTTTTTGTTACGGAGTGCCTCTGCTCGCACGCGGCGACGCAGCTATCGACCGCGGCGTCGTTCCAGTTCTGGCCGCGCTCGCGCGTCAGGCGCGCGCACGCGAGCCAGCACCGGTCGCCGACGGACCGCGGGCCCGGCGTCGATGAGGCCGCCGCGCACGAGGCGAGCGAGGCCTTAGCGCGGGCCGTGTAGGCCCGGAGCGCGTCCGCTGACGCCGCGTACCGGACGACGCGGGACGGCGAGAGCCGCGCCGCGTCCCGGTCGTCGTCGAAGACGCCCTGGACACCCCGGTGTACGTAGAAGAAAATAGCGTCGCCCCGCGCCACCAGGCCCACCACGGGGTGGTCCGACGACCGTCCAAGGCTCGCCGGCGTCGAGTTCAGGATCCGCCGCAGCGGCGAGAAGTCGACGCCGTCGCACGACAGGGCCAGGCCGACGAACGCGTCGTCGCCCACATGGTCGTTCCGCGCGACGGGGAAGAGGCCCAGGACGCTGCGCCCGCTGTCGACCGGGTTCTCCGCGACCGCGGCGAAGTAGACGTTGTCGCCGGCAAACGGCGCGCCGCAGGGGTGGCGCGGCGGCGGCGGCGGCGGGTACGCTTCGACGCTGAGGGGCACGAAGGCCTCGAAGGCCTCGCCTTCGCCCGCGTTCCCTGGAAACGCACCGGTGAGCCGCGCGGCCTGGACGAAGCGCCCGCCGAAGCCGCCGTCGACCGTGCGGTTCCGCGCCAGGTTCGCACGCGCGTATGCCACGGTTTGACCCTGGACGCGCGCGACCGCCGCGCGGCCGTCGTACTCGCAGAACGTGCCCGTCCGCGGCCGCCGGTCGACGCCGCCGGGGTGAGCGCCCGGCAGGGTTGCGCGGACGGGCGCCGTCGGGAGTGCGCGGAGCCCGGCCTCCGATAGCGCCACGGGCCCCCGGAGCTGGAGGCCCGATACCTTGGACGGGTTCGGGCGCCGCGACCGGGGGATGAAGAGGCCCCCGAGCGCGTAGAGGCGGTCGCCGTCGCGCCAGAGCGCCGCGTTGTGCGCGGCGCCTTGGTTTTTGAACAGAGAGAGCGTCGGACCGGCGCATTTTAACGAAGCGTCGCACCCAGTCTCGACCTCGACGGACGCGTTGTTGCCGTCCGCCGACGGGAACTGGCCGCGCCGCGCCGCCAACCACACGCCGGCCCGGCCGGCGTCAATAATCAAGAGGTAGCGGCGCTCGTCGTCGAACCGCCGTGCGACGACCGCCTCTCGGAACAAGTCCCTATCGTAAGACGCG
>Ga0114994_10003170_pt1 | contig 12008 bp, 16 predicted proteins | sample ArcticOcean_MG_C_9_FD_87043 | JGI IMG/M metagenome (GOLD analysis project Ga0114994, IMG submission 87043) | Marine microbial communities from western Arctic Ocean - ArcticOcean_MG_CB2_152 | ecosystem: Environmental > Aquatic > Marine > Oceanic | place: Arctic Ocean: Canada Basin | collected... | reverse complement strand
ATTCAATTTCATTGATGATTTCTACTAGGCCTGGGCACTTGATGCGAATCTCGTCAAGGGACGGACGTAGACTTTTTGTGACGGTGATTTTTGCAATTTCGAACGCGCAGGACAAAACGCATTCTGCCTCTTCTATTCTCTTTTTTCTTTCCGGATTTTTGTCCAGCTTCTCCAGCATTTTAACGTCCTTCTTCGCGTTCCCAGCCACCATGATCATGCACAGCACGATGCTTTCGACATGGCGGTGAAGGACAGGTTTTGCGCCGCTGATGAGGTTCGAAACTACTCCGAGCGCCAGGCGGGAAAGGTTGAAATTGCTTCCTCCGTAGCTGTTGGCGTTGTAGCGGGTGAGAGGCAGCAAAACGTCCAGGCCAATTTTCAATACCTCCACCGCCCAATTTGGGTCCTCTGACTTTGTATTTTGGTGGGTGGAGATTCGGTATATTCCGCTGGTGCAAGCGAGAGTTACGTCCTCGCCGTTCTCGCCGCCGTGGCAGCGCGAGATGATGGAGAGGAGCTCGCTAATTATCTTTCTGGACTTGTGGGGGTTTGCATGGGAATTCTCAACTATTAAATTCCTCGCCCTCCCCTGACAAAGTAGAAACAGCTCGCACCTGCGCCGAGCGGAGCGAAGCAAAGGCGAAGGCGAAGCGAGCCAAACGAATGTAATTGAGTGGAATAATGTTAGTTTAGTAGTGGATGTGGGTGGCTGCAGCCATTTTCGCGAGCGAAGCGATCTAGTCATTTAACTAGTGTATGGCCCCTGCACGTCGTCAATGTGAAACGTCCGGAAAGGCAAAAAAAGGCGGATCGCTGAATCGGCCGTAACTCAAACGTATGGAGGTTTTAGACGCTCAAAATTGGACACGGTGGCGGGTTCAGCCAAGCGCACCTTTTTGTGCGAAGGTATTGTTCAGGGACGGTCCAGATCAGGGTCATGTGCGCGCTAATGGGAAAACTCAAAAAAGGCCAAAAAAAACTCCAAAAACTCCAAAAAAGGCGAATCACGAAATCGGCCGTAACTCCAACGTATGGAGGTTTTAGACACTCAGAATTGGACACGGTGACAGGTTTGGCCAGGCACATCTTTTTGTCTAAGGGGGTTGTTCAGAGACGGTCCAAAAGACGCCATCTCAAACCAACCGCAAGCCAAGCAAGTGAAACCTCAAAAAGACTTTAAAAAAAGGCGAAAGCACTGAATCATCACCCCCAACTCCATCACACAACCTCTTCAACCACTCAAAATTGGACATGGTGGCTAGTTAGCCCAAGCGCTATGGTGATGCTGGCTCGCTTCGCTCACAGCTCGCTCACCTCCCCCTCGCCACCCTCGTCCCAATTTCCAACACACTCTCAATCATCTCCCCGTGGCCCTTGACGGCAGTCTCCGTCCCCTCCCTCCCTATCCGACATACGAGGGCAGCTCCGACACTTTGGACGCTGCTGTCGAAGTGGTCCACGAGTGTGTATGCTATGGGGAGAACGTTTTCGAGGCTGCTGGAGGTGACGTGGGGAAAGAAAAGTGCCGAGGAGAGGACGTGCAACGGGCCGAAGAGAGTAAGTGGGGAAAGTTTCCACGGGGTGACGTTTGAGTGGGGAGAGGGGAGGGTGGAGGGGTTGGTGTTTTTTGGGTTTTTTAACTTGCCGAAGAACATTGCACGACAAGTCATCACAACAGAATCCAAAAAAAAGTGGCCAGAAGACGTCAAAATTGCCGACAGGTCCCGCCGAGCGTTCAGCTCCGGGGCTACCACCGCAACCTCCTCCTCCTCCTCCTCCTCCTCCTCCTTCCCGCTCCGGGTTATCACTTTTTTTAGCAGCCGCAGCAACCCCGCAGCCTGGCGGCGCGTTGAGATGGAGGTTGCTGCTGTATTGGAAAATATCTTGGGGTTGTAGAGAGGGTTACCTGAGGAGATGAGGTGCGTCTGCATCTGTATCTGCATCTGCATCTGCATCTGCGTCTGCATCTCCAAGAGTGAGCCGAGAGTTTCGACCGGGGTGAAGTCTTCCGTGGAAATTTGCTCGAAGCTAAGGGAGGTGGCCGTGACGAGGAGCAAAGGCAAAATTGCTGCGTTTGGCGGGGGAGGGGAGAGGAGAAGGAGGTGATGGATGATGCGGAGAAGGATTGTTGTGAAGAAGGATGACATGTGGAGATTGGATGAGGTTTGGGTGGGTGTGGGGGTGGGGGAGAGGGATTGTGGTGAAGAGGGATGGAGTGGGGGGTGGGGATGGGTTTTGGGTGGGTTTGGGGGGGGGGGAGGGGGTGGATTCTGATTCCGAATTTGTATTGGTATGTAAAATCAAGTCTACAATTTCGCTGATGAGAGGAAGAGTTGATACTGCGGAGGAGGTGGCTGGGGCTTCTAGCTTTGAAAGAATTATCTCGATGAGCAAGGATCCGTGAATGGTGGCGGCCGTTGTCGGGTTCGAATTGGACGAAAGACTTTTACTCGCAAACTCCAAAACATCTGGAAAGTCTATGGATGTTGCGATGGGGGGGAACAGAGCGGTAAACGACGCAGGCTCGGCATTGTAAAAAAGCGATTTGCCAAGGACCGAGTCGAAGTAGGGATGTATATTTGGTTTATTGAAATTAGTTCGCTTATGACGTTCATCCAAGTGTAAAGCTACTGAGTTAATGAGTTCATCCATAATAAGCTCCTGGTGATGGGCCAAAGTTATTTGTTTCCATAAATACTTCTCCGAACATGTGCGTCTTTAGAGGTTTTATAGTTCAGTTCCCCTCGTCCCTCTATGCGACATCAGCATCTAGGTCGATGTCTTTTTCCTCGGCTCGCTGGATTCCTCGCCAGCGAATCAGACCATCTGGGTCAATACGAGCCTTCTCCGAGCTCAGTCTGAAGCCTACTTCATACTATGACAGCCAGTCTGCTCGCTGGATTACTCCCCACGACCATAATGTATTTATCCTGGATGTGGTTGGAGAGAAAAGCAATTTGATCAACATAACAGTCTCTGCAACTTCCCCACAGTCCTCTCTGGCAAAAATTGCCTCTTCCTTTACAACTCCAAACCCTAGCACTCAAAAGCATATTCGTATTCGTGCTACGATCAGCAATTTTGAGAATCTTTCGCCAATTGACACGGGAATGCTAGCAGCAAAGTGTTGCGACGCTGGGGCCGAGGAAATTTTCCTCGCCAACCAAAAAAACCACAACATAGACGACTTGGTTGGGCATTTGGAGGAAGTTCTGTATGTTGATGCTCCTGGTGGGGCGATGCTGGGGCGTCTTGGTTTGAACTTCGTAACAGGGTGTGAGGAATTTGATGAAGAAGTCATTCGCAACATTGGCGTGCGAAAATTCAATGTTAGTCGGGAGAATTTGGGTGATGAGGTGTTTAGAAAAGTGCAGTAGTTAAGTTATGTAATGTATGTTGAAGCAAATCCTCCAGAGAAACGGGATTTTCCCGCAGTGTTTTGTGAAGACTTCCGTAATTTTGCGTTCCAAAACTCGGCTTCTTCTCGTGCACATTTCGAAACGATACATAGAACAACGTCCGCCGTGTCTCCGACTCGTTTCCCGTGCCGCAGTGCAGAGTTCTCGAATCGAAAATTGAGCAGTCCCCAGCATCGAGAAGAGCTTGTACAACCGCCGATTTTGACAGGAACTCGTCTCTGAATGCCTTGTCGTTCAGACTGTCGTGGGAGAGCTTGTTGTTCGTTGCTGGGAGAAAAACGGTAGGACCCATCTCTTGGGTTACGTCTTGCAAAGCCACGAAAAAGGTGAGCAGGGAGGGAGGGGAGTCGTCGTTGTCGTTGTGTGGGGTGTCCGGATGTATCGTTTGTCTTTTTGAGCCTGGATCAGAAATCAAAGCCGAAAGCTCGTAGAGCTCAGCGTCCGCACCCAGCAAGTTCGTAATCAGCGAATAAACCGTTGTGTCAGAGACAATTTGGCGGAGAGCTGTTCTTACGATTTGGTTATCCTCGTTATCCTCGTTATCCTCGAGGGTGAGAAGAAGATCGAACCGCGTGCCGGCAGAGAGCATCACGTTCGCGTATGCCTGCTCGTGCTGAATTTCCTTGGATTTAATTTTAGTGTCTTGGGAGAGTTTTAGGGTGGTGAGGAAGGAGTTGAGTGAGGATGAGAGGGGGGGGGGGAGAATGCCATTAAGGCGGATCACACCATTTTGGGGGGGGAGGTTTTTTTGGGGGGGGGATTTTGATTTGGCTTTTGATTTGGCTTTTTTACCGGGAGTGGAGGGGGATGAAGAGGAAGGGAAGCCTTTGCCTTTTCCGAAGCCTTTGCCTTTTCCTGGGGGGGGTGGAGATGAAGATGAAGATTTTATTAAAGGTCGAGTTTTCGGTGGGCGCAATGGCTGTGGCGTGGCAGTTATGTCGGCAGCCGGTACGAACAAGAGCTCAGAGCACGAACCCAGCAACAACTCACGCTCGGCGAGTGCTCGTGTCTCGACTGCCTTCTCCTTCTCCACTGTGAGAAGATCGGTGATGCCATTGTTTCGATTGTACGTTGTTTCAAAGCCTCGCTGGGAGAGGATGAGAAGAAGACTAGAGCAAGAGTTTGTGATGAGAGCGACTAGTAAATTGATCCTCATCACTAGCAATATTTTGGAACAGCCCAAAAGTGCAAAAGTGAACAAATCAACCATTCGATTGTAGGAAATGGAAATATTCCGGCTTTTTCCAAATTCATCCACACCCTAACCCACCCACACCCAATTCCCACTCAAATCCAAATGAGCGTCCTCTCTGACCCTTCGGAACTCTCAACCGTAGACCAATCCAATTCTGGCCTCTCCAAACTCCTGTGCTGCGAGTGTGGACTTCCCATTCCTGCCAATTCTCCGACTTTCGTGTGTGCATCTTGTATTGCTTCGACCGCCGATGTGACCTCCCACATCTCAACGGAGGCCCAGCTCCACCAGTGTCGTGGTTGCCAACGTTGGCACAAGGAGGATGCCAAGTGGCTTGGTTGCGAGCTTGAGTCTCGCGAGCTCATGGCCCTGTGTCTCCACAAGGTGTCTGGCTTAAAAAATGTGAAGCTTGTGGACGCTTCTTGGGTGTGGACGGAGCCCCACTCCATGCGAATCAAGACGAAGGTGAGTTATTCGTCATTCATTCATTTCCGTTTCACTTTCCATTTCATTTCATTAAACGTCTCAATTTTCGCAGCTCACTATCCAGAAGCAGGTCGAACAGGGTGTCATTCTCCAGCAATCCTTCTTGGTCGTTTTCGTGGTTAGGAACATGCAGTGCCCGGAGTGTCAGGCGGAGTTTTGCCAGGGCAGCTGGAAGTCTTTGGTGCAGGTGCGCCAGCGTGTTGACCACAAGCGCACCTTCCTGTACCTCGAGCAGGCCATTTTGAAGCACAACGCCCACAGGGGTTGCCTGTCGATTGAAACTTTCCGCGACGGAATGGATTTCTACTTCCCGGACCGTTCCAAGGCTCGTTCCTTCATTGAGTTTTTGGAGAGCGTCACGCCCATGCAGGTGAGCGTGGAGACGAGAGTACGAGCCACTAAACTAAACTAAACTAAACTTACCCACTCAATTTACTTCGCGCACCTTCTTCGCTCGGCGCAGTGCAAGGACTCGAAGAAACTGATTGGCACTGACTTGAAGAGTAACGTGAGCAACTACAAGTTCACGCACTTCATTGATATTTGTCCGCTTTGCAAGGACGATTTGTTGCACCTACCGAAAAAAGTAGCGACAAAGTTGGGCAGCATTGGCCGAACGATTTTGGTCAAGAATGTCAGCAGCGTAATTCACTTGGTCGACCCGTTCAGCGGTCAGACTGCTGAGATGCCCCCGGCGATTTTCTACCGCTCCAAGTTCCGTCCCTTGGTCACAGCCGCGCGTGCCCACTACTGCCGCTACGTGGTTTTATCGAAGGAGGCGGTGGTTGAGAAGGTCACCAACGGCAAACGATCAACTTCCAAGCAGGTGAGCGAGCGAGCGAAGCAAACGAGCTGCGAGCCACTACAAACCTACAAACCTAACCCCTTCGCACCTTCTTCGCTCGGCGCACACAGCGGAACAGGCTCGCTGAGCTCACCCTTGTGAAAGAAGACGACCTCGGCCAAAACGACAACCAGCACGTTGTGCGATCCCACATTGGCTACCTGCTGAAGGTGAGCGAGCGAGCGAAGCGAGCGAGCCTTTTGGAAGACGAGAATATTCGCGATGACGATGGCTCATGGCTCCAGACGGCTCCAGACGGCTACATCCACTACTAAGCTAACCCACCCAATTTGCTTGGCTCGCTCGGCGCAGTCCGGCGACGTTGTGCTGGGTTACCACCTGGCAGAGCTAACCCTCGTCGACGACGAAGCGGAACATCTCCGAACCGACGACAAGCTCTCCGACGTCGTCATCATCCGCAAGCTGTACGGAGGAGTCGCCACCGGTGAGAACGAGGCGGAAGCCGCCAAGAAGCGCTCCTGGCGCCTCCAGCGGCTCGACGTAGAGGCTTCCGACGAGAACGAAAAATCCGGAAAGGCTGCGAAGAAGGTTCAGACTCTGAACGAAATTGACGAGGAGGACTTTCTGAGGGAGGTCGAGGCTGACAAGGACTTGCGTGCCAACATCAACTTGTACAAGTATGAGGGTGGGAAGCCCAAAACCGTCAAGTTCGAAGGTGCCGAAAATGATAATAATAACAACAACAGTAGCGAGAATAGTAACAACAATAATAAAACTGATATGGCCGACGATGGCGAAAACGATGGCGAAGGCGATGGCGATGGCGGGGAGAACGGCCATAGTGATAGCGATGAGGACGACCAGAAGGTGCAGCTGGACGAGCTTCTGGACGGCCTCGCGCTGGACGCGAAGCCCGACGTTGCGGACGACGGTGACGAGAACTTAACAAACTTTGGAAAGGTGTACACCGAGGAGGAGCTGGAGAACATGACGGAACTAGAGAGGTTCCAGTTGCAGAAGGGGCGGGTTTTTTACGAGGACGGAGAGAGGGCCAAGCAGGACAATATCGGATTTGTCGACAAGGATGCGTCGAGAGATGTGGCAGCTAAAAGTGGGGCAAGCGTGGTGGCAAAATTCGGAGAGAGCTTTATGAACACAAAGTACAGCTTTAAATAAATTTAAAAAAAATATTAAAGAAAGTGAAACCTTGTGTAATGTTTCGTAGTCTAGTTATGTTATATTATTCTCCAGTCTGTCGGTGTTAGGGTTAGGGTTGGGGTCGTCTGGGAAACAGGTCAACATGATCCAACCGCCCAGCAAACTTCCCAATAACGGTCCTACCAGGTGAAGAGTCTGACTGACTGGTAAAGAGCCACGACTGCCATATGAGCATAGCGCATATAAGCTCTCTGGCGAGAATGTGCTACCGAAACCCCCCCCGACATTGGTCAAGTAAAAAGGCGTCAGGACCAAAGCCGTGAATAGCTCCTTGCGCAAAAAACTAGTCGGCTGCTTGTTGATCTTCCACAGTTCTGGGACAACCAAGATTACGACAACAAAGCATGCCGTTATCAGGGCTTCAAATGCAAAATTAAAGATCAATCTATCATGAGGGTACTCAACCGGGCCAAAGTAAGACGATTGCTCATGTTCGTACCCACCACCAATTGGCATCGCTCGAACTGCTTCTACACCCAGCAAGGCGCCAGAGAATTTTCCAAGTATCACCCAAGAAAGATTGCCAAGGGATAGTCGACCAAGAACAGCTTCAGCAATTCGCACTGGAAGATTTGCGATTGGTAAATATTCTGACAGACAAAGAAGCAACAGTGGGTTCGCAAAGATCAAGCCCGGAAATGAGAAGTCAAGAAACTTGTTCAGCAAAGAAGAGGTGAAATTCAGCAGAAGCAACGAAACAATTGATAGCATGATTGCAATCATGAGAAAACTTGAAATCAACTCCTTCGCGAAGATAGTCATGCCATTTCTAAGCCTTCGAGCACCCATTCCTTGGAAAGAGCTGGAGCACGATGGGAGGGGATCTTTGGAAAAAATTTGGAACCAGAATGTGTGAAGCAAATCTTCACATCCTCATTCCTTGGCAACTTTCTATCTCCACATCAACACCGACACCTACACAAAACCAGCCACACGCCTAGGATATAGATCGAAGTCCGCTAACGTTTTCTAAATTTCTTCCTTAATCACCTTCTTTAATTAATGAACGCAGCCATTGCCAATTTGGCCAACCGTCCTGTTGGCCTAGCCAATCTCACCAATGCTGAGATCACGATAAACGAGAAAGTCTTCAATGTCTCGAAGAAGCTTGGAGAAGGTGAGAAAAACTAAGAGCAAGATCAAGGGAAAGGGAAAGAGTGATAATTCTAACCCTTTTCCATGACAATTTGTTTAACCAGGCGGGTTCGCCTACGTGTACCTGGTACGAGATATAACCAACCTCGACCCGAATTCGAATTTTCGTTCAGATTCCTCCCCTTCCTCCTCTTCCTCCTCCTCCTCCTCCTCCTCCTCCAACTTCAGCATGTGCGCGCCCTACGTGCTGAAGTGTGCCTCGATCACCAATGACGGCGACCAGCGTGAAACTGCCGAGAAGGAAGTAAACCTCCTTAAGGTGAGTCTCACTCAGTCTCCGCTCGCCTTGATGAATACGAGTGATGAATACGAGTAATACTGTAAGAGCCACTACTAAAATAAGGTTATTCCACTCAATTCGTATTCGCACCTTGTTCGCTCGGCGCAGGCTCTCAACCACACGAATATCATCAAGATATTTGACCGGATTATGCGCCCCTCGGGGCGCGGAAAGATGGACCACCTCTCGCTCCTTGAGTACTGCGATCAGGGAAATTGCTTTGAGAAGTGCACCAAGATGAAGACGGGCGAGCACAAGTTGTGGTCGGCCAAGGAGCTAACAATGTACTTCGGGCAGCTCTGCAACGCTGTCTCCCACCTCCACAAGCAGCAGGTGCCGATCACGCATCGTGATCTCAAGCCTGAGAACTTCTTGCTGCAGAGTAAGAACGGGCACAGCGGCGGTAGTTTGACCTTGAAGCTCTGCGATTTTGGGTCAGCGGTGTACGGCAGTGTGTCACTGGAGACGACCAAGATGAAGCAGGTGAGTTGGGGTGGGAGTAGGAGTAGGGGTAGGGGTATAGGAGTAGTGGTCCGGAAATATATAACAGTTAAAATTGTGTCTTCACTCGCTGGCTCGCTCGCTGCAGAACCCCTACCCTAACACAAACACCACCCTAACCTCACCTTACACAGGACGCTGAAGACGTCATCTCAAAAACCACTACCCACGCGTTTCGCTCCCCGGAAATGGTGGACCTGTACATGTCGAAGGAGCTTACCGTATCCACTGATGTGTGGGCGTTGGGCGCTTGCCTCTTTGTCATGGCGTTTTACGAGAACTGCTTCCCTCCCGAACAGTCATCTCTCGCCATCATCGGTGCCAAGTACACGATGCCCCCGAACGACCAGTATGGCCCCGACTCCGCAAAGTTCCGCACGCTGATCCGTCGCATGCTTGAAGTGGACGTCCACGCTCGCCTCGACATCAACGAGGTTATTGCGCACCTCTCGGCAATTTATTCCGGCGCCGAACTTCCCGCTCTCACTAGATCTCCCGCTGCCATCACCGACAGCAACAGGGTTGGCACCTACAACGTTTCGGCTCAGGGAATGGGGGCGAGAGATACGGGGTTGGTCAAGACAACTGAGGTGAAGAAGTTGAGCAGCAATTCTGCCGCTGCTAGGCGGAAGGCTGAGAGGCATGGGGGGACTGGGGGTGCGTTCACTCCTCCTGCTCCTGCTTCTGCTGCGGCACCAGCTGTTGTAGCGCCCGTGGCGTTTGACAGTGGTTTTGACGAAAATTTTGGGGTGGGGGTGGGAGCTAACAATGACGGATTCGGCGGATTTTCTTCGTCATCGTCTGCTTCAGACCCTTTTGGTGTGCCAGCAGCAGCGCAACCATCTGACGACCTTTTCGGAAGTTCTGATTTTGGTGCGCCGCCAGCTCCGCCAGCGCCGCCAGCAGCTACTTTTAATGACCCTTTCGGGGCGGCAGTACCAGCTCCAGCATCAGCATCGGACGACCTGTTTGGCAACGCCGATTCATTCGGTGCCCAACCGACGCTTGCCCAGCAGCAGCCCCCCCCCTCCTCCTCTTCCGCTAACAATGACTTTGGAAGCATGGGCGGAATATCCTTCGGCAACACCAATACCTTAACCAACATAAACAATAGTGACCCGTTCGGAGCTCAACCAGCCGACCCTTTTTCGGCACCAACAGCAACAGCAACATCACCACAAACACAACTAGACCCATTTTCCGCACCCTCGCCACCACCACCAGCTATGATGCAACCCCCACCCCCCTCCAAATCTATATTGAACGCCAACCCCTTTTCCAGCCCGCAAACGCAAATGCAACAAATGGGCGGCAATGGAATGATGGGGGTAGGTGCAGCCTTCAGTAACCTTGGCATGACCCCACAGCAGCGTCTCAACACCCCTCCCAACAGCAATGCGAACTACGAGGAGCATGTCAAGAACCAACAGCTCTTTAATTCCGTTGGCGGAGGTTTCTGAAAACATTTCCCAATTCCAATTTGCCAACAACAGATTTTGATTTTGATTTTAAACCTGAAATTCCGCTGTTATTTTACTATATTTTTGTTTCACCAACTCTGACGATAAAGAATTGCCATTGTACCATTTCTTGACAAACCCCGGAGTCTTTATAGCCTCCACCTTGGCACAGTGGTAGTACAAGTGCCCAAACACGATCCCCAGGAGGTCGAGCAACGGTAGCTCGCCCTCAAGCAAACCGGTCTGGAGCAGGAAGAACCAAGGCAACAGCTCCGCCCTCAGGTTGAATAGCTGCCAAACGAATTGGGTGGAAACAAAGTTAGTTATAGCCATTTCATTTCATTTCCGCTCGCTCGCACACTCACTCACCTCCATCAGATTGACTTCGAGCCCTTCGTGGTACCGGCTCCAAATGTAGACCAGGTAGGTGGACAAATTGTGGCCGAGGAAACGGGGAGAAATCCCGAGAATCCCGTAGCTGACGGACATGCTAGTCATGCCGAAGAGCATCATGAGCCAGAAATCGTAAGGTTCATCGTGGTTGAGCTTCTCGAGAGTGGACATGTACATCCACGAGAACTGGGCAGTAAGGAGCCAAGAAACACCAAAGGGACCGAGATTCAGGAACGAAGTGAAAAACCGCCAGATTTGCATTTTCTGGACGGCCGCAACATAGTTCATTTCGAGGATTGGGGGAAACTGGTTATGGTTGAACACGAACCCGGAAAGGGATGCAATTAATGAGGAAGTGAGGAAGAGTTTGGTCAGGGGAGGAGTTGACTGGAGGGACTGCATCAGTCGTGTGGAAAGGTTGGAGGAGTCGAAATTGTTGTCATCGAGTTCGTCGATGTTCATGTCAGAATCGTCCGAATAGTCGGAGTCTGAACAGTCAGATTCGGAATCGGAGGAAGAGGAGGAAGCACCACCACGGAGGTTAATGATTTTAGGAGAGTTGTGTTGATTTATGAGGATGTGGTTGTGGTTGCTTCTAAGTGCAAAGGAAGAATAAGGTTGATAGCTGTGAAAATTTGCTCCGACATTGGATGAGAATAGTGACAAGAGGAGGCAGGAGAGAAATAACATTACTGTGCTTACTATGCTTGAAACCAAAAAGAACAGGGATTTTTATTTTTCCAAGAAACTGGGTTCCAAGAACACCACAATCTCAAGATGCATAATTGGCCTCGATTGAAGGAACCATGACTAACATGTCGGAATTCAGATTTGCTCAGGAGAAAGAACAAGAAAAAGATGAACGACTGCCACATCATTGGATGGCAGCGAAAGCTCAGACACACACACATACTATTGCCACTTTGGGCGTGGATTCGGTTTGCTACAATCCAGAGGCCCTCACCACACGAGACAATAAAGGCGAAACTCCCCTCGACATTGCCAGTAGGAGTGGAGTCTGTGCTGAGATCATCGGCTTGCTCTCCCTCACTCCCGAGGAAGCTAATTCGTTGGGTAGTAAGGAGATGCAGCGCTT
>Ga0114994_10003169_pt1 | contig 12011 bp, 4 predicted proteins | sample ArcticOcean_MG_C_9_FD_87043 | JGI IMG/M metagenome (GOLD analysis project Ga0114994, IMG submission 87043) | Marine microbial communities from western Arctic Ocean - ArcticOcean_MG_CB2_152 | ecosystem: Environmental > Aquatic > Marine > Oceanic | place: Arctic Ocean: Canada Basin | collected... | reverse complement strand
TTCCTTTTGACGCGCGCGCTTTAGGCATGGCGCGGACGAGTTCCTGGGACCTCCACGCGCGCCTGGCGGCTGGCCTGCGCCGCGCGCTGGGCACGGCGAGCGCGCTCAAACCTTAGCGAAGTAGGCCGAGTGGGACTGATACTAGGGCCCGGGAACAAAGACTCGGAAACCGAAAAGCCCAAGGCACTCTCCTGCCGCCCAAATGTCTGAGTCACGGCCTCACTGCCGCGGCGCCCGGGCCCTGCCGAGGCCACGCTCAAATCGTCTCGACCGTGACAGTTGACGTGCACGGCGACACGGTCGCGGCCCAGGACAACATTACTGGCTTCACAACCAGTTCCAGTGGTCGTGACGCATCGTATGGATCACAGAATCTGCGCAGCGTGCTTGGGACCACGCGAGATCCTCAATGTGGCGTTCTAAAAAAGGCGGCTATTTTCAAGTTTTCAAAAGTTCAAGTTTACTAGTAATTCAAGTTCAATTTATTTTTAATTCATTTGGCACCGGAACCACCATCCGGCACCAGAACCAGCCACGGGTCTTGGCACCGGGAACAAGAGTCCTCAAGGGTGGCACCGGAGCCAACTAGCGGAACCACGAGCCTGTTACTGATTTACCCTGGCGGTACCCTGGTGCCCAGCGTCCTAGTTAGATAGTTATCTAGGACGTGATATATAAGTATTATTGTTTCAATCGCCAATGGACGTCGCAGCAGCGCGCGAGAAGATGATAGCCCGCCGCTTCGGTGGAGCGCAGCAATCCCGAACGGGTGGAAAGGGGTCATTCCGCCGGAAAAAGAAGACCGTTCACAAAACAGCTACTTCTGACGACAAAAAGTTGGGAAGCACATTGAAGAAACTTGGAGTAACCAACATCCCCGCCATCGAGGAGGTCAACCTGTTTACGTCAGATGGTAAAGTCATCCATTTTTCGAATCCAAAAGGTGATGATTATACACATATGATTCAATTACTGGATGAACACAGTCCAAGCATCAATTGCTGCAAATACCTATGTCATCAGTGGTCCGAACGAAGCAAAGAGTGAGTTCAATTTATCTCTGCGTTGTTGATAATATGTGCGCAGAGCTAAGCGATTTACTACCGGGTATAATGAACCAACTGGGACCTGATAACATAGATCACCTCAAGCAGCTTGCTAACAATCTATCGAACTCAAACAACAATACCAGTATGGGCGAAATACATGATAATGCTGACGAGGACGACGTCCCCGATCTTGTTGAGAACTTTGAGGATGTTAGCAAATCTTGATTATTTGTCGTTGGAGGGCTACTACTTAGCTTTCAGTCTATGTAATATGGCATTACATGCATTACATGTTTATGGCTGGTTACCATCATATATTTATAATTCCCATAGCTTTTTGCGGCGCAAGCTGATTGACCAAAATGGGGGCCTTTTGATTAGTAATCTTGGTTTCTGGCTGGTTCCGGCGGTCAGCGTCGAGCCGAAACAAGCCCTATACCCTAGAACCTCCGCTGGTGAAGTATTCTTCCCTTTGGGTCAAATACTAAATTTCCGAGTCGACAACAGCAGGTGTGACCACCGTCTGGGGGATGGGGGTTCCCAACCCCCCACGCGCCCGGCCTGCCCCCGGGGATCTGCGTACAGGCCTCTAGATTGGCCTAGTCACGTTCCATCAGAGCCTCAAGTGGTAAGAGCTTGGAACCAAAACTTTCCAAGCGGCCCCGGCCGATGGCCCGGGGGGAGAGGGCGGCACGGGCCCGGGGGGATCACCCATTCTAGGTTACGGCCGCTAGACTCAGGTACTGAGCCGCTACCTCGCCGGCGCTTAAAGGCAGCGCCAGGCAGCCCGAAGGGCCGCATCTGCGTACCGTGGCGCGTAAGTGGTGTGGGCGCCTTATATCGTGTCTGTCACGGTGGGGCGCGCAGCATAGTTACACCGAACGCAGAGGCAGCACGAACTGCTGAAGCGGTGCTACCTGCCGTTAACGCCTGCGCTCGATGTGACGATGCCGCCACGCCGGCATCTACGTGCGTCGCACCCTGTAGCATTTTAGTTGATCGCAAGATCATAAGCCATTGTGCAAGTACCAGTGGGTCCGTGGTCAAACTCGATGATCTGGCTGGGATAGTGACTGACATTGGGTACCAACCGCCGTACTAAGAATGAGGGTCAAGTTGACGGTCACGGTGCACAGCGTATACATACGTAGCCGGGGAGCCCGGAGTTTCCGAGTCACTGGCATATTAGCAAAATGCGGTCTCTAGTGCCCCGGGCCACCGTGACTGGCATCCTCCGAGTCTCGGTCTCGGTTCGGAAGACCAAATCATGAAATTTTTTACTGATTCACCCTGCTTGTCGCGTAGCCGCATCGCACTGCGCGAGCTTCAAAACGCGGCAGTGTGTGCGTAGAAAATACACGGACGCGCTGCATGTGTTTGCATAGCTGTATACTCATTTTTAGCCCCCTTTCGCAAAAAAACCCGAACCCACTAAAACCCGCCCAAACACTTAGAATTGCGTTCAAACACTTACCCGAGGGCCAGCGGTGCGCGACGGGGCTGATGCGGGTTTTCCTTCGTACCAGAGAGTGCCCCCAACCACCCGCCCGCCCTGACATTCAACTAGCGCCTAGAATAGTACGCTAAGCGCCCTAGACGCCGCTCTCGGACGAGTTCGACTCCCCGCGGTCGGCGTCGGCGGCTTCACATCTGTTCCACTTACGCAACGTGCCATTCCAGCGTCTATTATGGTGCATACGTACGGCCTGCCGGTCGGTTTTTGTCGAGAGAAGCCCAAGCGGCCCGCCATCGACATCCACCGAATATGCTCTCCCGACCGGCGGCGAGTTAATACGTAGTGATGGACAACTGGTGGACTTCTGGAGGTGCGTCGCTGTGCGCTATGGTCAGGCGCTTCTCCACCAGCAATTTGGAGATCTATGCGCGGCCGCGCGCCGATTTAGGGCCTCGCGCAGAGCAGCAGTCCTAGGGCACACTCGCAGCCCGCCGCGACGGCTTCCTTTTGACGCGCGCGCTTTAGGCATGGCGCGGACGAGTTCCTGGGACCTCCACGCGCGCCTGGCGGCTGGCCTGCGCCGCGCGCTGGGCACGGCGAGCGCGTTAAAACCTTAGCGCTCAAGTAGGCCTGGTAGGACTAGTATTATCCCCCGGGGCTGCCACGTAGCGGGAAACCTCATTTGTCTCTCTCTAGGACCCCGCGTCTGTGGCAACCAGAGCATAGGGCCCTTTCTTAGCCAGTTACAAGTCAGCTTCGATGATCTTCTCTTGAACTTCAGTTACCATGGAAGCTGGAGCTTCAACCATGGACATGTCATCGACCCCAGAGTTAATGCTTGCCTGGTCAACTGGTGTTGGCTGTGCCCGGGCAGCTTCTGCCTCAATAGTGATTCTGTCCACATCGTCAGCCAGTGACGTCTGCTCGTCTACTTCTCCAAGCAAGAATGATTTATTTCGGTAGATGACCATGGCCATGATGAACAGCACAGCAGCCGCAGCGGCAACACCACCAATAAATCCCGCGCTAGCAGTGTCGACCCCCCCGCCCGAATTACTGTTTGAGGTCGATCCGGTCGATCCCACAGCATCGTTTGGACCCGGTGTAATTGAAGCTGAGGGTCTTGGCGTAGGCATGTCATTGGTGGGCATGGGGGTAGGAAAGCCTCCAGTAGGCATGGGCGTGGGTCTGGGCGTGGGCTGCTTTGTCGGCCTGGGTGTAGGAAAGCCACCAGTGGGTTTTGGCGACGATGTTGGCGCCCACGTGTCTGTGGTAGGCATTTGGGACGGTTCGCTGGTATCTGATGTAGCAGCGACATGAGAAATGCCAAATAAAACAAAGGCCTGGTGAGCGCCCGGTTCGCCAACCATCAGGTCGTCAATGCCGTCATTATTAACATCAAATGTGCCAAGAGCGACAATCGCACCAGCCTGTGCTCCAAGACTAGTACCAGTAAGAGCAAAACCATCGCTACCGTCTAACATGCGAACATCAAGACCGGCATGCGCTGGGAGAAGGCTAGCAGAACCAAAAACAACATAAGCGGTGCCGGGCTCTGAAGCTGTACGGTCGAGGCTATTGGACGCACCAATAAGAATGTCGTCAAGCCCGTCGTTATTTATGTCCCCGGCACCTGCGACAGCTGAACCAAGCGCACCTCGTCGCAGGGATGATACGACAGTTATGGCTTTCTTTGTATTCTCCCGTTTCTTCCAGTTATCAGGCTTGCCAAGCATGATGTATACCATGCCTGAGCCATGGTCAACGCCAGGAGCTCCGACGAGGAAGTCAGCATAGGAGTCGCCGTCGACGTCGCCAGCTGCGGAGACAGCAACACCAATAAAACGCTCCTCGTTGTCTTTATCTCCCGCCTCAGATGAAGTAAATGTCATGAAGCCTGGACTATTATCGGAGTCAGGATCGAGATCGTCGCACTTATATTCAGCGGGGGCATCATCATTACGCATATACTCGTTACCAAAGACAACACAGACAGTCGCGGCAGCAGGTGCACCAATAGCCACGTCATCATAGCCATCGTCGTTGATGTCACCGATGCCAGCAACCGATGATCCCAGGTCAGATTGGTCATGGGTGAGGCGAAATCCCTCGGTCGGACCAAACGTCGTAGCATCAACAATCGAAGCTGACAAGGCCGTTGTAGACATCCCATAATATACATAGGCGCAACTAGACTGCGGAGCACCGATGACTATATCGGCATAGCCATCATTGTTGAAATCAAGATTTGAGAGAGACGACCCAAAGCTGTCACCGTTTGACCCGCCTTGCAGTTCGATATAGTCAACACCACGCATCATATCAGCTTCTAGCGAAATAGTATTGGTTTGCGGAAACCCGTTACCTCCAAATACTACAAAAACTGTGCCCGGGATGTCATTATCCGCCGGGCAGGCCAACGCCATGTCATCATGACCATCAAGATTGAAGTCTCCTGCTGATGCGACGACTTGTATACTACAGGGTGCTTCTATGACTGCACCAACGAAGTTGCCAGAAGTCTGTGTGGCGATGGAGTTGAGATCGCCGGCAAAAATATCATTATTGGCAGCGCCATAAATCAAGTAAGCTTTGCCATCAGCAGCCGCAACGAAGTCATCAATACCATCAAAGTCAACGTCACCAATGAATGCTATAGAGGGAAGCGTTTCGTTTCCACGTAAGATAGAACCCGCCGACATTCCTTGTATGGAGCTCAGGGCAACTTTAGATGGAAACTGGAGCTTTTTATTGCCCAGAGAGTAGCTCGGACGCGAAGGGGCAGGCGTGGGCATTGCAGATGGACCAGTGGGCATTGTTGTTGGTGCCTTGGAATTAAAATGTTGACCAAATATGACGTAGGCATTGCCGCCCTTGTCAGAGGCAGAACCCTTCTGGAATACCGATGAAACTATGATATCATCTATGCCGTCATTGTTGAAATCGGCGGCCGCGGCAACATCAAAGCCCGCACCGTCGCCAGAGTGTTCGCCATACATTGTAAAGCCATCGAACCCGTTCAGATCAGAAAGATCAAAGATTCCCTTTTTCTTGGATCCTCCGAGCACACAGTAGACAGTACCAGCCATCTCGCGCGCTTGAGGAGATGAAGTAAAGGCCCCGATGAGCACATCGTCAAGGCCATCACCGTCTACATCACCTGCGCTGGAGACGGAGTAGCCAGCCATGTCCTTAGCAACATCGCCACGAAAGGAGATGTCAGCCCGGACGGTTGGGCCAAAGTGTTTGCGGCCCAGCACTATGTAAGCAGCACCCCGACGATGTTCAAAGCCTGCCGCACCAACAATGATGTCTCCATAGCCGTCACCATTGAAGTCGCCAGCCTTTTTAACATCACCACCACAGAGATCGCCCTTTGTGGCACCAAGTATGCCAAACCCGTCCGAGCCATCCATTTCGTCCAGGAATAAAGTGCCGTGGTATTGAATACCCCCAAATATCACAAACGCCGCACCCCCATCTCCGTACTGAGGAGCGCCCACTGCAATGTCGTCATGTCCATCGCCGTTCACATCATCGAGTGCCGCCATCTCGAGACCCAGCAAAGCTTTCTTACCGGCACCATCTTTATTTTTAAGTGCAAGAATTACACCTTGTGGGTTCATCGACCCGCCCTTGCTAGCAAGATTTCGGAGTGGCAGGATCGACCGGTCAAATTCGTTTGTTCCGTATACTAAAACAGCTTCGCCCACGTCGTCCACGTGGCCATGTTTGGAGTCAGTCTCCACGCCAATGAGGAAGTCATCAAAACCATCGTCGTTGAGGTCAAAGCCACCTGAAATAGATTGACCGACGCCTCGAAAACTTGCATCGCCCTCTATGCGAAACCCACGCTCGATCGGAAAGTGCTCGGAGCTAGTGAGATCCCAGGCGCCGTGACCCGTCAAAGTTGTTCGATCTCCGCCAAAGAAAACGTAGACCCGTCCTTGGGAAACCGAGGAAGCACTAAGACCGTCTCCGGAGGCCCCAATCAAGATATCATCGAAACCATCTCCGTTCACATCGCCGGCCGTCGTGACTTGCGAGCCAAATGCACTGTCTTCTTGGTCGTTATTATTTTCTCGGAGGATCATGAATGCATTCTCTTCGAGTGCGTTGATAGCGCGCTCAAAGGTTCCAACATTTGATTTCTGATCTGCCCACGGCGGATATTTTGACTGTAGCCGGCGACGGCGAGCAGAGGAGTCATAATCACTTGAACCAAAGAGGACATAGACATGTCGCACTCCTGGAGCACCAATGATGATATCGTCCACGCCATCACCGTCAATGTCGCCGGCCGGTGCCACAGATGCCCCCAGAAAGCCTAAGTCCGTAAACCCCTGAAAGGACGCGGCATTCACGTAGTACCCATCCCGACGACCCGAGTTACTCAAATCTAAGTCATCGTCCGGCCCAAAATTCATATTCCCGAGATTGAAATCAACACCGAAACCGCCATCCGCCGAGGAAGCAATCTTGAGCCGCTCGAGCCTCAGGCACTGCTCGTGTGCCTCGATCAAGTTGCTGCATTCATCTTCGTCCTTGTCGCTGGCATTTAAGCACTCTTCTCTCTGCTTCCTTGTCTTTTGGCATCGGTTTTCCTCCGCGACAGTCCTACTTGCCTCGCCATATTCGTATGAGTATGACAGCAGATCCTCGAATTCAAAAGTCGCCACTAATCCGTCGTCACGTTGCCCCCCAACCATGTTCAGGCGATCGCCCGCCGGCGTCGCGCCGCGAAGAGCGTCGTAGTCGACAAATGGCGCCGCGCGTGTCATCGAGGCGCTAGAGCACGCGCATGCGAAGGCGAGCTGAAGGGACCGCATCGTCTAAAAATTCGCCTGGCGAAAATTTCAGGATATGTAATTTGGTTGAACTGCAGCATAAGCTGATACATATACGCGATAATGTGGGGGGGTACAAGCAGTGAACCCACCAGTGTCCCAGGGCTTTTTCGACCTCCGACAGCTGCCTATCGAGGCACGATCAATTTTCTACTTGCAAGTTTCCGCTTCTCAAGCGCTTATTCCCCGGCCCGGGCCCGGGCAGCCGGCGGCCCGCCGGCGGGCGGCCGGCCAGGGCGGCCGGGCGGGCCCCGCGGCCGGCCCGGGGCCCGGGCCGGGCCCTCAGGCTAGTTCTATCCATACGTAGAATAGATACTCTGGAGCACATAATTTGGTTAACGGCATTGACAGACTGAGTCACGGTCCGAGTCAGCTATAACACCCCACTCTAAGCTAGTACTAGCGGGTGTGCTTACAGGCCATGAAAGTTTCGGTGCGGCCGCGCCAGTTCGACCGTGACCCCCCCAAGTTTACCGTGACGGGTATGTCCTCGCACGAACCCTCGTATATTTATAATTAGTATGGCTACGCACTTTGGCCGTATCTTATACTCGAAGCAGGCCGCCCAGTCATTTTCGTGGGCGCCGGCAGCCGGACGACGCTATGCAAAAAACGCGGCAGCAAATAGGCTGCCAGCCTGAATCATGATGCGCCGAGAACCACAAAAAGTTCGACGCGACCGTCTTTTTTGACGCCGTTTCGAGCCGATCGGGCCACCGCAGCGTCGGATATCGTCGTTCGTGTGGCCGCTGGCGATCTGAGATACTTTACCGCAGCAGCCGCGGCCCATCAGATGTCGGTCTATGCGTCGTCCGCGTTTCTCGGCCGCGCGCTTCGGGCGTATATCGCGCGGCAAGCGCTTTCATTTTATGGGGCCTCCGCAGCTACCATGGCGGGTGTACGCGGAAGTTCGGGCCCGGGGCCTGTGTTGAAGTGCCAGAGGGCCTCAAACGGTACTTATAAAAAAGTATAGGCCGACTCCCGGAGTCCTGGCCGGAAGTTGAAATTAGGCGCGTCACGTTTCGGTAAGAGTGTGTCGCGGTACTCGGAAGCCCGGGGACGATCATGATGATCGGCCTTCAAGTTCGCCGCGTGGGTCACGAGTATGCTGCAGCAATCGGCGCGCCGAGGTAGCCGCTGGAAAACGGGCCGAATGGTCGAGAGCGGAGTGGCCGGCGAGCTGGTCGAAGTAGGGGATTGGACACCACTAGTAATAGGTAAATGTGCAATAGTAAATGTTAGAATTCATAGATTGCACAAGGTGGGCAGATTATAAATCTCTCGTTGATATTAGGCGGTATCGATGAGCTGCTTATCGTGATATTCGCATGGCAATGGCGAGACCGAATATTCGTTTGGCAAGGCTACGTGCGAGACGGAAACAAACTGTGTGGAGTCCAGCTCTTACATCAGCTGTTCCCGCGACGCATATAGCGGTATCATTTTCAAGGTCCAACAAGGTTGCGGCTTATCTTGCCTCGAAGATCATGTCTAATCTTACTGTGAGACCAATCGCATATTAGTGGCAATAGCTTATGACGATTCGACATCTACGCAGGCCATTTTCACTGCCCTTATATCTATACCGAACTACAAATCAAGTGGAATCAGCACTTATGCCCATGCAAATAAGACTAGTGATGAGCAAAGATTAGCATCTTGGATACGCCAAGGGGCTCTCAGGCTTCAGCCTCGTGTCTCCGGTCGGCTATTATCACACGCAGAGCTGAAGGAAAGTCAGCGGCACTACAAGTGCAGTCATGTTGTGGTTAGCTTTGAGGATACCTCCTCGGTGATCATTAAGTCGCTCACCAATTCGTGGTCTGCATGTTATTATGCTACATCTAGTGCCAGGGCACATCTGGCTGTGGTGTACCTGCCGATGATATCGGGTGTTTACCCTGGCCGACTGTCAGTCATTTATGAAATAAGTCAATACGATGTGGCTGGCTGGACAACGCAGGACAGGGTCCGAGTTTCAGAATTTGCCGCCTTGACAAAAGTCCTTTCAACTGGTAGCCCACATCCGATAGAAATTTTTCACGGACGAATTATAGAACACGCACGGCACTTATTGGGCAAAAATGAATATACGTTGGCTCCCGGCTTGCATAATAATAATGATAAGCTGATGTTTGCTATTCAAAGGCAAATTTTCTTCGCCAGTTATTACAAGCTTGCCAGTTTGGGGAGAATAAAACCCTTGCAAATATTTAGAAGAATCACACTTCGACTATCAGTTTTTGCAGGAGATATGCAAGAGATTCAATATAGCCCCCTAGGCAAAAAACTCGTGTATTTTGTGCCAGATGTACCGCAGTCAGACGTGGCAAAAACTCCTTTCACGTCGACCAAAGCTCGCCTTCAAGAAGCTCGTCATTGCGCTTTCAGCGACGTGACAGGAGCTAATCCATTTCAGCAATGCCCAATTGTCTTGTCCGTTATAGCATTTTTTGCTGATGAAAACAAACGGGAATTAATTGCCCCTTTGGATCAGTTGCTCAGTGTCTTAGGAGTCTTTGGAGCGCTGTGGGCAGCAGCTGTGCGCTCACAATATACATGCGATCAGCTACAAATGTGCAAGGCCACAGCATGCGGTGTATATGCATCCTCAGCAGATGCTCTGCTGCAGGTGGTGATATTACTGCGCAGTGTACTATCATCTGAATCCGCAGTGTACTGCGTTGTGGATTTACTTGAAGCCCAGAAGGGCCGTGACCGTACTAGGCCCTACAACTTAGTGGGAGATGCCCACAATATTCAATTTCCTGATAAAGAGGTTGATATCACACTTTCAGCACAATTTATATGCACATCTACTAGTAACATCAGGTGCCTAAAAAAAGGTGCTTTTCCTCCTGCCACTCGTACATCCATGCAAATGTACAAAACCACTCAAGAAGATGTTAGACACCATGAACCCCACTTAGCCTTGTTTGAGCATCAAAGAGACGCAGGTGGCCAATTGCTTATGAGGGCAGGAACCCAAAACAATCACCAAGGCTCACATCTGCCGGTGTACAAGGATAAGGAAAGTAACTTATCCAACACAAAGCAAATTCTTCTAATTGAAAATATTTCTCTTCACTGGAATGTCCTTGCCAATACGGCCAGGAACATGCTGTGTGAAGTCAGGATGGCAGAAATCTCGATTGGACCCATTGACCACATTGCGGTGAGCTTATGGAGCACATCTAGCAATCTTGCAATCACACTACGTGTATTATCAAGGGAAATTATATTTCAACACTATGATTACATTGAGACTGCAGAAGGGGCACTTGGTCAATATTTTGGAAGGGGGGAAATGTGTGCATTGCGTGATTGCCTGGCTCCAATAACCACACTCAAAATTCACCCGCTGATCTACAGTAGGGGCGCCGAGGATATGGGAGGACAACTTGGGCTAATATCGCAAGGAACACATAACCTCAACGCTCTTGATACAATCAGATTTTTTTTCAGGTGGTACGTTGTGCACAAGCACAGACCAACAAGGTTGCAGCTGCTGGGTCATACTGTACATGATACATCTAGCACAGAGTTGCATGGTGTAGCAACCATGTCAGTACATATCAGCTCAACTTATATAGCTCGCTATTATTTGAATAAAAATGAAGTATGGGAAAGACTTAGCCCCACACACAGGATTCAGGCAGCAGTTGGTTTGATCTTGCAGCCTCAATCTGTTTGTACCTCATACTCCCGCAACAAATCATCGAAACTAGTCAGCAGCAAAATTATTGTCTCCGCAAAAAAATTGAGCTTAGTTCTTTCACAATATATAGTAGACATGTTTGCCGACTTGATGCTTTATCGGCTATTCTTCGAGAATATCAAGATTGTTCAGCACTTTTTAGAAATAACACCACCAAATCCGTGCTGTTGAGTGTGGAAATCATGTGTCATGCGGTTCCCCGTAAACGAGGCTATTTTTCTCACGCTACAACAACGATCATAGTTCAATAGATGTTTAGAAGGAATCAAGGTAGCGCCGCAAACAAACGATACACATACATCCGCATCTACCTCGACGATGCACATTTATGGAAAGTATTCTGTCTGGATTTTTGCATGACCCCTTTTACGGCATATAATTGCCCACGTGCGGGTCGGGGCGAGTCTAACGCTGCGCGGGCTGTTCGCGAGCGAAAGGGGGTTTAGAATCGCGCATAGGCGGCTTGGGCGAGTAGAGGGATGCCCCGTGTGGGACGTCGCCGCGTAGACCCCCCTGCGCGCATTGGGTTACTTTAGTCGCGACATCCGGCCGAGTGGCTCAGGCTTTTCAAGTTGCATTAAGCAGCGGCACCTGGCAGCACCGTGGCGAATGAGGGCATCTAAAGATAGTGCAACTGGTGCGGGCGTCTTATATCGTGCGTACGAGGCGCGCAGCGTAGATACGCGCACATCGGCGGTAGCCAAGAAGCGGTGAAGCCTGTTCATGTTGTTGAGTCAACTTGAATGTCACGGTTGATGCTCGCGCTCTATCTCGCCACGCCGGCATCTACGCGCGTCGCACCCCTAGACATTTCGGTAGATCGCGAGCGTATGCGCCATTGTGTAAGTGGCTCGTCGTCTAACTCGACGATCCGGTCGAGATACTAGTGGACTGCCAATGCCGTTTAAAAACCGGGTGGTGTGAGTATCCGCTCTCCGTAT
>Ga0114994_10003165_pt1 | contig 12017 bp, 14 predicted proteins | sample ArcticOcean_MG_C_9_FD_87043 | JGI IMG/M metagenome (GOLD analysis project Ga0114994, IMG submission 87043) | Marine microbial communities from western Arctic Ocean - ArcticOcean_MG_CB2_152 | ecosystem: Environmental > Aquatic > Marine > Oceanic | place: Arctic Ocean: Canada Basin | collected... | reverse complement strand
TCTGTCAGAAGACAAAACATATATGTCACTATTTAAACTGATTCTTAAATGGTAGATTGTAATTATCGTATATTTCAACTATGGCATTTTTGCGACAGTGTAGAGATTATCATTGATAATTGATAGGTTTGTGTAAAGTGGCTCAAGGAATAATTAAAATCAAAAATGCCCCGATTGTTTTAATCGGCCTTATGGGTGCAGGTAAAACGTCTGTAGGGCGGCGATTAGCCCAACGCCTAGAGCTCAATTTTATTGATGCTGACGATGAAATTGTAAAAGCCGCAGGCTGCTGTATTCCAGAAATTTTTGATGTTTATGGTGAAAAGGCCTTCCGCGATGTTGAAGAGCGGGTGATCGAGCGCTTAATTGGTGAAGGATCAATGGTGCTGGCAACGGGCGGCGGCGCCTATATGGCAGAGCGAACACGCAATAACATTAATATCCATGCCATTTCCGTTTGGCTTCGTGCTGATTTAGAAACACTGGTAGATAGAACCCGCCGGCGCAGCGGTCGCCCTTTGCTAAATGTAGGTTCACCCCGCGAAATACTTAAAACTTTAATAAAAATTAGATACCCGATATATGGAGTTGCTGACGTTATTGTTGACACAGGTCAAGAAGGCTTAGAGGCGACAGTTAATAAAGTGATAACGGGACTTAACAATGCAAAAGATAATTTAGAAAGCGAACCTGCAGAATGAGCCCAACAGCGCCAAACACTGAACAGCTTGAAGTAGAACTGGGCGATAGAAGCTACCCCATTTTGATCGGCAACAACTTAATCAATACAGCAGGTAGCCATATTGCGCCCCGCCTAAAGGGACGCAAAGTAATTGTCGTTTCAGATGAAAACGTTGCTCCGTTATGGCTTCCAACGTTCTTAAAATCATTTGATGAGTTTGACTTAGATGTTCATAGCCTAACCTTACCGGCAACTGAAACAACAAAGTCTTTCAGTCATTTCGAACGGTTATTAAATGATGTTTTAGCCCTTGAGATAGACCGGAAAACAACGCTAGTTGCCCTTGGTGGCGGTGTGATTGGTGATATCGTTGGATTTGCAGCGGCCGTCCTTTTGCGTGGCATTGATTTTATTCAAGTTCCTACAACGCTGTTATCACAAGTCGATAGTTCAGTCGGCGGAAAAACTGGTATAAACACCAGCTATGGTAAAAACTTGGTCGGCGCTTTTCATCAACCTCAATTAGTTTTGGCTGATACCTCGGCCTTAGCTACTTTGCCAAATCGCGAATTACTGGCGGGCTATGCTGAAGTTGTAAAATACGGGCTGATTGATGATTTCGAATTTTATGAATGGTGCGAAAACAACGCAAAACTTCTGATCAACGGCGATCAAAACGCACAGCGTTATGCGGTTTTAAAAAGTTGCCAGTCTAAAGCCCGGATTGTTGCTGCCGATGAACGCGAATTAGGGCAACGCGCCTTATTAAATCTAGGCCACACATTTGGACACGCGTTTGAAGCTGAAACCGGCTACGGAAATAAACTATTGCACGGTGAAGCCGTGTCTATTGGCTGCATCAATGCGTTTCAGCTATCCGCTAAACTGGGGCTTTGTGAACAACAAGAATTGATACGGGTTGAAAAACACTTTTTACAAATTGGCCTTAGAAATTCACTAAGCGGATTGGCGGATGAAAGCTGGACGGTAGAGCGATTGATCGGGCATATGGCAAAAGATAAAAAAGCAGAAGCTGGAAAAATCACCTTTATTTTGGCGCGGGGAATTGGAAAATCTTTTGTCGCTAATGATGTATCGACGGACGCTGTTAAAGACGTATTGGCACAGACGTTGACCGATTCCAAAAGCTAAAGATTTTCTTTTGTCCCACAATCGTGTATAGCTTGTTTTAATAATGATTCTAACACTTACCATAATTTTCGTTCTTTTGTTGCTATCCGCCTTCTTTTCTGGCTCGGAAACGGCGCTAACGGCCGCATCGCGCCCTTATATGCACCAGTTGGAACAAACCGGCGATAAGCGAGCGACGCTTGTTAATAAGCTGCAACAAGACAAAGTGCACCTAATTGGTGCCATTTTGTTGGGCAACAATCTGGTTAATATCTTGGCCTCAGCATTGGCAACCAGCCTTCTGATTTCGATTTTTGGTGAAGCCGGTGTGATTTATGCCACGATTGCTATGACCTTATTGGTTTTAATTTTTTCTGAAATTTTGCCAAAAACCTACGCCATTCGAAATGCGAATATTGCCGCCTTGGCGTTGGCACCTATTGTCCGGATCGTAGTGATTACATTCTCGCCTTTCAGTTGGCTTATAAATTTTTTTGTCCGCGGTATTTTCACGTTATTTGGAGCTAACTATAACGCATCAGACGCGTATGAAGCTGGCGATGAAGAATTACGCGGTGCCATTGAATTGCACGCAGGCGAAGACGAACAAGCGGTTCGCCATGAACGCGCTATGCTTCGCAGTGTTCTGGATTTGGCGGAAGTTCAAGTTTCTGAAATAATGACCCACCGCAGCAATGCAACAACAATTGATGCAGACCAGCCCCAAGATGAAGCGATTGATCAAATGCTGGCCAGCCCCTATACGCGGGTTCCCCTATGGCGCGATGATCCAGATAATATTGTTGGTGTTTTACATGCCAAAGCATTGTTACGTGAAATTCGATCCCATGGTAACAATCCAGACGCCATGGATTTAATCGGCTTGGCATCCGACCCGTGGTTCATCCCAGAACAAACGCTATTGTTGGACCAGCTTGAAACGTTTCGCCAAAGGCGCGAACATTTCGCTGTTGTAGTTGACGAGTACGGCAGTTTAATGGGTATCGTCACGCTTGAAGATATCATCGAAGAAATAGTAGGCGATATCGATGATGAACACGATGTTAGCCCCCAAGAAGTCACCCGAGAACATGATGGCAGCTTCATCCTGGATGGCCGCGAAACCATTCGTGATCTGAATCGTGAATTTGATTGGGGGTTACCCGATGAAGAAGCTGCGACCCTTGCCGGGCTTATCTTACACGAATCACGCCGTATCCCGCAAGTTGGGCAAAGTTTTATGTTCCACGACTTCCGTTTTGACATTCTTGAACGTGAGCGCCACCAAATCACATCCGTTCGCGTCACTCCAATATCATCTAAGCACATAAACAAAGTCAGCGATTAGATCTTTTTCTCCGAATAAATCCTTTTTTTTCTTGCGCTACCCCCCCTTCCTTGCCGTAGAATTAGCTTACATAATGCCGCCCAGAAGGAGAATTGAGTATGCAAAGAAAAATTGTTCCTAACGTCGTAGCTCGTAAAAAAGTCGTAACAGTTGTCGTCGAAGATACCGCCTTTCAAGCCGCAAAATTAATGGCTGACAATCATATTGCAGCATTGGTTGTGGTTGATGGAGAAAGTAAAATCATCGGTATCGTAACCGAACGCGACATGACACAGCGAATCATTGCCGCTGGATTAGATGGCAAAACAACTCCGGTTAAACATATAATGACAGGAAATCCGGACACCTTATCACCAGAAGATTCTGCTGGTGATGCTTTGGAACTCATGCAAACCCGTAATTATCGCCACCTTCCCGTTACTGAAGATGGAAAATGCATCGCCGTTGTTTCTATTCGTGATCTGTATGTATCGGTCAAAGAAGCACTAGAAGAAGACATTCGTGAAACCGAAGCTTTTGTTTTTGGCGATCGTTACGGCGCTTAATAATTAAGCCGAAACCTGATCAAAACTTTTTTTGGTTATATACAGTACCTGCGAATGAAGCTATAATATTTTTATCTTGCGTCACATCTAATCGATACACGGCTGCTTGTCTGTTACCTGAAACCTTATGGGCCGTTGCCAGCAACTGCTCCCCCGCATCAACACACTCAACATATGACATTTGTGCCTCAATCCCAACCCAAACGTTATATCAGGCAACGAAAACAAAGCGCCGCCATTGGCAGCCCCTAAAAAATTCAAGTGTTGCTCAACAATGCTCATTGATAAAATCGAACACCCTCCAGACGCATCAATACCCTTAACACCCGAATGTGTACAAATCTCTCCATGCGTTACATTCGCATCACTGGCTTTGACCATTTTTCTATGATATTTATGTCTTTATTTTCTGCCGCATTAGGTAATCCATCCAGAGCTTTTTGAACGGCTGATTGAGAACGCTGAGATTTTAAATGTTTCAAGGTGGCTAATTACTCATCGATTAATTTAGGGTCCAGCGACTGAAGGCTGCAACATGGGACACCTCGTCATCATAATACGAATTAAGACCAATGATTTTTTCATCCTTTAATTTCGGTACTAAAAGATAATCTTTGGCTAATGAACTAATCCCAATAGCATCAACATCGTCATCCATAGCTTGGCGAACAACGTTATTAATTTATTGCTAGGGAGCTGTGTAAATAACTTCCACACCCACATCGCGCAAAAGCCTAGCAACCAACCACGAGCCACGGTCATGGCCATCTAATCTAATTTTGGTGACCACCACTTTTGGCCGCCGACCCAACTTTAATTCTAAATCTCGGACGGCATCTGATATCACAGACTTTTTATCATCCATGCTCAATATGTCCTTTAATCAGCCGTAACTTTAATTAAGTCTAAGAAAACTTTGGCAATTTCTTCTGGTGATTGACCATCTGAATTGAACCAGATAGACGACCAATTCATAGCCCCATAATTAAAAACCGAAGCTGATCGCATTTAATTTCAGATCTAATTCCCAGATCCTTAATCAATTTTATAAAAATCAGCTCATATTCGTTGCGTGCGTCTATCAAGCGACGGCGGCGTGGGTCATCAATGCGCGGCAATTCACGAATCACAACTTGGGCATAATCGCTACCACTTAAAATTTCTTGTAAATGCGAAATTATAACGGTTTTCAAGCGGTCCCGTGGAGTATTAGCTGTTACTATAGCAGTTGAAACAAGCGATGTAATGCGCCAAATTCCTTCTTTGTGAACAGCAATCAACAGTTCGTTTTTTGATTCAAAATGATAATAAATTGAGCCCGCTTTAATTACAACATCTGAAGCAATATCACGCATCGAAGTGCCGTCGTAACCCCGCGAGCAGAACCGGAGAGCCGCGGCATCAAGCAAATTCAACCGGTTATCAGATCGGGGCTGAGCATTTAATGCAACTTTTTTTTGCATCATGTTAAATCCTTCAATTAAGTTAGGTGTAGCTTATTAATTCTACCTAACGTTTGTTAGGCAAAAAAATTAAGTTTATAATTCAACAAAAAACATAAAGTTAGATTACACCAACAACATCACACTTGCGCTTCGGGTTCGTCATCCCCACTCTTCTCACAAAAACTCATGCATATTTAAGGATACTCAATGCCCATATCGAAGCCGGCCCCCGCGACCACATTCACACCCGCTCTATTCAATGCACCGGATATAAACGAAAAGATGGATTGTGGGATATTGATGGGTACATGACCGACACAAAATCCTATACATTTGACAGTATTGACCGTGAACATATTGCAAGTGGCGAACCCATTCATCATATGCTTATGCGGATAACCATCGATGATGACATGGTTATTCAAAGAGCAGAAGCATCAACCGAGTTTGCTCCGTATCATATTTGTGGCGACATCAGTGATAATTTTGCTCAATTAAAAGGACTAAAAGTTGGCCCAGGATGGCGACGAGCTGTTAATCAGGCAATGGGGGGAACGCATGGGTGTACCCATTTACGCGACTTATTGATTGGACCGTTGGCTGTTACGGCTTACCAAACCATTGTCCCCATGCGCAGGAGAGCCAATCCAGATACAACACCAACGCGCCGCCCAGCAATAATTGGGACCTGCCACGCTTATGCGCCAAATGGTCCTATTGTTGAACGCATGTGGCCTTCATTTTTTGAAGAAACAGAACAAGAAAATGAATAAATATCAGATATAAAACCAAACGGTTAAATGTAAAAGGGCCTATGAATTTTCATGAATTTCAATTTCTGACAAACACGATTGACGATTCTAATCAGCAAAAGCCCCAGCATCAATAGCGGCTTTTCGAAAATAGCTTATAATCAAAGCGTGGATTGCGGATGTCCGACTATAACCTCGGCGCTAACGCTCAACCAACGAACATAATTGATGAAAGACAAGGTTTCAAACTGACAAATATCCTCAAGCGCTGACCAACTCGTACGTTCTAGCCTTAAACTTGTCCCTAGTTCATTTACCGTCACGTTCTTAATAATTAAAGAGTTTTGTATTGTTGCCATTTTTTATTTTCAACACTAACAAGCATTTCAAACATTATTTTACGAATAAAATAATTTCAATCATTGCTGTAAAAAATAAAAATATAACAACTTAAATAGAATCATATTCATCAATTAGGCTACAAAGCCTTGAACTTGATTTAATCTAACAGATTAGACATAATATATGCATGGTATTGGAACTAGGAATTGGGCTTTTAAAACGGCATAACTCACATCAATCAAAAGATGTGAGCGCTTGTGAATGGCCGGAATGTGGCAACGATGGCGTTCACCGGGCACCGAAATCAAGGGATGAACTCAGCAGCTTTCGATGGTTTTGTATAATCCATGCAAGAAAATATAATAGATCTTGGAACTACTATGACGGAATGAGTGACGATGAGGTTGAAGCTGACGTCCGTAGAGACACCGTCTGGCAACGCCCCTCATGGCGGCTAGGTGCAAATGAGACCGCAAACTTAGAATCGGCAATAAACCTTAACTCAATTCACGACCCCTTTGATATTTTGCATAAAGCTCGATCAACAGGCGACAACTCATATTCCAGCGATATCAAATACAGCTCGGATCAAACCCGGGCTTTGGCTATTTTTGGGTTAGACCGACCAGGCGATGCAGTAAGCATAAAACAACGCTACAAAGAACTGGTAAAACGCTATCATCCAGACGCAAAAGGCGCTGACGCCAGCTCGGATGAAAAAATCAAAGATGTGAACCAAGCCTATAAAATTTTAATGGATTTTATCGGCTCTTAACCAATTTTTTCACACAAAAACTAGCAAACATAAAGAAACAGATTTAATGACAGACACTTCTAAATCCACCCCTGGGCAATAGAAAATCATAGTAGAGACGGGCGAGCTTGATATTAAGGTTATAGAACTCACAGAAGAGCTAGAACAAGCCCTCTGTCTTGCCGAAGAGACAACACGATTAAAATCGCAAATAATCACAACAATGAGTCATGAATTTCCCTCCTAACTTTAATACTGAGGGCCCTACACTTGGTTACTCACGGTATTAAGAGCGAAACATCACAAAAAGACCAAGAGTTTTTTAGAAATGGCATGGCATAACAGTGAACGGCTAGCTACGATTGTCAATGATATCCTTGATATTGAGCGGCTAGAATCTGAGAAAAAGTAGCTTCACCTTATTCCCTTGAATGTAACGCAACTGTTGAAATTAGCTATAAAAATGAACAGTAATTTGGCCGAAGAACATAACGTCGAAATGGTTAAGTAGCTTGCGGTTTCAGGGAATCAAGGGCATTTACATCAAGCCCTAGAAAATTTATTTTCTAAGGCGCCTAAATTTTCAAAAAGCGGTGATCAAATATAGGCGTCAGTGATCAAGGATGGTGAATATGCCCGAACATCAATTATAGCCATAGGTTGCGGCATATCAGAAGAGCTTCAGCCTCTAATTTTCCATAAGTTTGTCCGCGGCGACACTGAAGACAATAGAAACACACGCGATGCAGGATTAGGGCTTGGAATAACCAAAGAAATCATTTTTCAACATCATGGAACAAACAATTTTTTAATAACGAATAGGCCAATGCACTGCATTTCTGTATGTATTCCTTTAATTAATTCCAAATTTCCATAGACTTTTGGCAGTAGTTACTGACTAAACAGCTATTTTTTTCTATTCAATCTTGACTGATCCTGTCTGACCCCGTACGTAATTTCGGTCAAACTATTAATTAGTTACAACAAACAAGACAAACATCCACTGAACGGAAAATTCTGATGACGACGACAGCCGAAACAGCGAACACACCTATGCAACAAGAACCGGATACTATGGTCTCCGTTCGCAAGGTCTTCGGCCTTGATAGCGACTTAGAGGTTACTGCTTTTAGTCAGACCAGTGAGCACGTTCCAGATGTTGACGACACCTACCGTTTTGACCACGACACAACAATGGCGATTTTGGCTGGGTTTTCCCATAATCGTCGCGTCATGGTTCAAGGATATCATGGAACAGGCAAATCAACACATATAGAGCAAGTCGCAGCGCGCCTAAACTGGCCTTGCATTCGGATTAATTTGGATAGTCATATCAGCCGTATTGATTTGGTTGGAAAAGATGCAATCGTATTGAAGGACGGCAAACAAATCACTGAGTTCAGAGAAGGCATTTTACCATGGGCCTTACAGAAACCCTTGGCACTGGTTTTTGATGAGTATGACGCCGGACGCCCAGATGTTATGTTTGTTATTCAGCGTATATTAGAAGTTGAAGGTAAATTAACCCTGCTTGATCAAAACCGTATCATTCAACCAAACCCTTATTTTCGTATGTTTTCAACCACCAACACAATTGGTTTAGGCGACACGACTGGCCTTTATCATGGCACACAACAAATCAACCAAGGTCAAATGGACCGCTGGAACATCGTAGCGACATTGAATTATTTGCCTCATGTCGCTGAACAAAAAATTGTTGTATCTAAGTTGCCGCAATACGCAACCAAAGAAGGGCAAGATAAAATCAGCGCTATGGTTGAGTTAGCAGACTTGACTCGGACCGGCTTTATGAACGGTGATATTTCAACCGTCATGTCACCACGTACGGTTCTGACGTGGGCTGAAAATGCTGATATCTTTAAAGATGTTGCTTTTGCCTTCCGTGTGACTTTCTTAAATAAATGTGATGAGTTAGAACGCTCGGTTGTTGCTGAATATTACCAGCGTGCGATGGGCGAGGAATTGCCTGAATCGGCAAGCGGCGTATTAGTTAGCTAGTTTAAAATCAATGCAAGCTGAAGACCCAAATGAACTGATTAAGCGCGTTACGGCGGCAACTCTTAAAGCTGTTGCAGGGCAACGCAATGAAGAGGTCAATGTTAATTTCGCACCAGGGGGTGCCTCGTTGACGGGAAACCAAGCTCATTTGCCTGCACCCAGCGGAAATACAAACGCAGAATCTTTCACCAAATTACGCGGTGCGGCGGATGCGTTGGCGCTTCGATTGCGTCATCATAATGAACAGATTCACCGCGAACATATGCCGCCAGGTCCTGATGCTCGGGCTGTATACGACGCTTTGGAGCAGGTCCGTTGCGAAAGCTTAGGCGCTAACCGCCTAAGTGGTGTTTCACAAAACTTAACAGCCCTTTTAGACGAACGATGCCAAGCCCGTGGTTACGCCGGTGTAATCGATAAAAATGTGGTCATGTTGCCCGATGTTATTGGCCTTTTAGCACGCGAGCACTTAACGGGTGAGCCATCGCCTTCAAGTGCGAAAGCGCTTGTCGATTTATGGCGGGATGATATTGAAGCAAAGATTGGCGAAAAGTTTCAAGTCATGAACACGTGCATCGATGATCAGGCAGCATTCTCGGACTTAGTCTACGAAATGGTTGAAGAGCTGGAATTGATTAATGATGACAGCAAACCTTCAGATTCTGAAGACCAGAACGATTCAGATGAAGCCGGCGATGATGCGAGCGAAGATGGTTCGGACAGCTCTGATTCAGATACCAATGATGAAAGCGCGATGACCGGAATGCAAGGTGAAGCAGACGCCGGCGAAGAAAGCGAGTTTTCAGAAGGTGGTGACGACGACATGATGGCTGGTGCAGGCGAGGACGAGCCCGCAGGACCCAGTATGTGGGATGACGGCAATCGACCTAACGACCCAGATAATTCGCTCAGATATAGGCCTTATACGACTGAATTTGATGAAGTCATCGATTCTGAAGACTTATGTGACCCAGAAGAGCTAAGCCGCTTACGCCAACAATTAGATCAGCAGCTTGCAAACTTACAAGGCGTCGTTTCACGCCTAGCAAACCGTTTGCAACGTAGATTACTGGCCAAACAAACCCGATCATGGGAATTTGATCTAGAAGAAGGCATTCTGGATGCAGGGCGCTTAACGCGTGTTGTTATAGACCCCGTTCATCCTTTGTCTTTCAAAATGGAGCGCGACACCGATTTCCGCGATACCGTCGTTAGCTTGTTAATCGATAATTCCGGATCAATGCGGGGACGCCCAATCACCGTTGCGGCCATGAGTGCTGATATTCTGGCACGTACATTAGAGCGCTGTGGTGTTAAAGTCGAAATTCTTGGCTTTACCACCCGGTCTTGGAAAGGTGGGTCATCGCGTGAAAAATGGGTCGATGAAGGCAAACCAAAAACACCAGGTCGACTTAATGATTTGCGTCATATTGTGTATAAAGGGGCTGATCAGCCGTGGCGCCGAGCCCGTAAAAACCTTGGCTTAATGCTGCGTGAAGGTTTGCTCAAAGAAAACATAGATGGTGAAGCTTTGATGTGGGCGCACCAACGCTTGATGGGTCGGCCTGAGCAACGGCGTATTTTGATGGTGATTTCAGATGGGGCACCCGTCGATGATGCAACTTTAAGCGCAAACCCCGGCAACTATTTAGAACGCCACTTACGGGATGCCATTCATTTTATTGAAAATAAATCAGATGTCGAAATTACGGCTATTGGTATCGGGCACGACGTGACTCGCTATTATCGGCGCGCTGTCACATTGATTGACGCAGAAGAATTAGGCGGCACCATGATGAACGCGTTGGCAGACTTATTTGATGAAGATAGCAAGCCCGGCCGCAAAAAACGTTAACTCAAATTAGTTACTAGTTTGTTTTGGGCTGAAATTCAAAAGAACTATTGTCCCGACCCCAAGACCACTCATCAATGTCAGTGTACCTCCATGCAATTCCATTAGTTTTACACTTAAACGTTGATGTAACTCTTCTTAGTCTTTGATTTGCATTGTATTACGAACGACCCAAATAATCCATGGTACCTTTGTTTTGGCCGCATACGAACGGCAAATTCGACTAACGTCTGGCTTTCATCTTCATGAATGAGCATGAACCCATGAATTTTTTATCAGATGTTTGTGAATGGTCTGTATGCCTACGAAAGTCGGTAAGAAGGCTATAGAAGGGAGCGTTAAGTAACTGCCTTTTTTTTCTAAAAATTTCTCAGCTGCCAAATTAAACGTTGTAATCAAACCCTGCTGATTAACGGTGACGGTCCCATCAGCAACTGTATCGATAATTTCTTCTAACCGTTTTTCGCAATCAGGTAGCGTTCACACTGCTTTCATACAACCACTAATATCTTGTAATTCTATTTGTTAGACATCATCTAAACACGTACTAAGAATTTGAGTGACCGAAAGCTCGCAGTCAATGCTACCCGTTTTAGGCAAAGAAAGAAGAAGCTACAGAGGGCTTATTTCATGGCTAAGAACATTGAAGATTAAGCAACCTGATGTTTAGAAATTTAGATTTGACCTGATCAGTCATTCTGTAATTCCCATTTGATATATCCCTTATTGGCAGCAACCCATTTGTTGTCGATCTTGACGAGAACAGAAGAGACAACCCGTTCGAGAGATTCTATGTTCGGAAAGATGCGGACCTTGTGGGTGCGTCGCTTGAGTTCTTGCTGGATGACACGCTCAACGGGATTGGAGGTGCGCAATCGGCGGCGATGATTTTCTGGTAAGGTGAACACGGCCTTCCTTGACGCCTTTAGACCCGAATGATCATCCGAGACCACGAATTGCAAGCCACTCATGCCACGCTTAAGTAGGCTTTCAAAGAAGGCTCCCCAGTGCAACTCGGCTTCCGAAAAGACACAAGAGACACCCGACACCCGGAGATATTTATCGGGACCAATGCCAATGGCGGAAAGGACGGCAACATCGCGAACCACAACATTTCGCCGCGCTTTCTCATAGCGGGGATCGACGA
>Ga0114994_10003164_pt1 | contig 12018 bp, 10 predicted proteins | sample ArcticOcean_MG_C_9_FD_87043 | JGI IMG/M metagenome (GOLD analysis project Ga0114994, IMG submission 87043) | Marine microbial communities from western Arctic Ocean - ArcticOcean_MG_CB2_152 | ecosystem: Environmental > Aquatic > Marine > Oceanic | place: Arctic Ocean: Canada Basin | collected... | reverse complement strand
GTTAGGGTTAGGCTAGGGTTAGGTTTTAGCGATCGCGCTAGTAGGTTTATTCAGGCCCGGTCATTAATGATCGGGCCTGCGGTAGCCGCGAGAAGTGGTCGAGCATGGCCGCGCACTTCTCCTGCCGGCAGTTGAAGGCCGGGTGCGTCCGCGGCAGCAGGTTGGACGGCGACCCCTCGACGACCGACGCCGCCGCGCAGTCCGGGTGTTGCGACGCGGCCAGGCCCGACAGAGCGTAGCACGTGTGGTAGTAGTCCCGGCCCTTGCCCGGCTTATCCCTCAACCCGCCGTCGGGGAAGACCTGGGCGCACAGCAGGATATACCGCTGCAGGGCGACGGGGTCCACCGCCTCTTCGACCGGGGCCGTGGCGGGCACGGCGGCGGGCGCGCCGGGCCGCCACCGTACACCCGAAGGTGCTTCGACGTGGTGCACGTCGCCGCGTCTCGCATGTAGTGACAGTTGCGCCGTGCCGCCCTGCCAAAAACTGTAGCACGCGTCCACGAGTTTGTTCGCCCGGCCCTGGTAGCCGCCCTCGACGCTGGTCTGGCGCCGCGCGACCCACGCGTCCAGGGCGTCCAGATCGACGAGGTGGCACGCGTCCAAAATGCACAACGTCGCGACGGCGCAAAACCCGTAGCCGCCGTGGGCCTCCACCCCGGGCTCGCCGCCGAAGCCGCCCTCGTACGTCTGGCACGACGCGGCGTACGCGGCGACGCCCGCCGTGAGCTCCGGCGTCAGGACGTTCGTTAAAGCAGCCACGGCGATGGCCGTGTAAGTACCCCTAACATCAACCTCGCCGTCGTCGTGCATGCGGAAGCCGTTCGACTTGTCCTTCATCGACACCAAGAACGCGTATAGAGCCAGCCGGTCGATGACGTCATACGCGGCCACGGACCCGACGCAGCACAGAGCGAGGGTCGCGGCGTACGTCGGCGCTAAATGTTCTAATTGTTTCGGTCCGCCACCAAAAGCGCCGCCGCAGCGGCACGATCGCAAGGTCGCGACGCACCGCTGCCGCAGGTCCGCGTCCTCGTCCAGCGCCCCCAGTAAGTCCAAGGCGTGGACGATCCAGTAGATGAGCCACGGCCGCGACGCGTCGAGGGACACGAAGCCGCCCGAGAGGCCCGCGAGGCCCTTCCTTAGGTATTGAATATGCTTCTCGCGCATCAAGCGCGGCCGGTCCTCGGCGTCCAGCAAGCCCTCGCGCCGCATCTGCGCGAGCTGGCTCGCGGGCAACGATGCGGCGTCCTCGATGAGGTAGCGCGCGCACAGGGACTCGCACTCCTCCTGTTCTAGGAGGGTGAGGGAGAAGTTCATCGAGGAGAGGCTGTCCATTGAGCGCCGACGCGTCTGGTGCAGAACGGGTGCGCAGAGAGCTCGGTACTGGCGCGCAGCCAGCGATGTCGCACCGTGGCAGACTTGCCGCTTCTTGTTGCTGCGTGCTACGTCGTCGCCGCAGCTAAAACTGAGGAGGGCTGGTCGAAAAACCCGTTTTCTTTCTCTTTTTTTCACACCTTTATTTTTATTTTTTTATTCATTAATTCTCTAGGAATGTTTCTCCGTTTGGTAGGTGTAGGTAGATATATATGCTTGAGAGAGGGTTGTTATTACGCGGACGGATTACGCGATTACGCGGATTACGCGGACTGACGCTAGACTAGGACCAGCGTACTCCATAGCCGTAGTGAAGGAGGAGCTCCGCGTTCCTGCGGCTGCGCTTCCTGGTGCGCTCCTTTTTATGCAAATTTTTCATATAGTCCGAGCCCGGGCCCGAGTCTGAGTCCGAGTCCGAGTTCGCGTCGGAGTCCGGCTTGTCCCTGGGGTGCGGCTTCGGATCATCTTCGATGCTCGTCCCCGCCGGCCATGCGTTGCTGGGCTGGAGATAGAAGTCCCACGGTCGTTCTTCAAACCACGGGAACGTTCTGCGGTAGCAATTAATGTAGCCAGGTTGACCGTCCTCATCATCATATTCGCCGAACCAGAAGGTCTTGTGGCCGGGGGCCTCCGGAGCGCACTCATCAACACAACCCTCGGGCCACCCTGCTGGATTCTCATAGTCGCCATTCGTATTCACGCCCAACGACGCGGGCAACTCGTGATATTGCGGCAGTAGCTTCCGAGGGAATAAAGTCCAGTTGCCAGAAGAATATTCGTCTCCGAAGGACCCCGTCCACACCTCCGCGCTGCCCGCGTGGCCCGACTGTAACGAGACATTGTCGAAGCGTGAGCCCGAACACCCCACTTCATCCATATGCACCTCGTAGAGCCGCTGCATCAAGGCCGGCAACTGCTCGCGTCGGCACGGAATCGCGTCTCGCGCCGGCAGCAGACCGACGAAGGCTTCTATGTGTCTGACGCAGTCGTCGGGTACTCTGACGCGCCGCGCGATCACGCGCAACATCCGCATGGCACTTTCCTCGTTCCGGCGCTGCTCGATGATTAAACCAGCAAATACAGGTGGTATGCCCGAGAGAAACGAGTCGATCGGTCCCCAGCCCTTGACTCCGACCGACTTCGCATAGACATCCGACGCACACTCCCAGGCCTCCTTGTAATTGTGCTCCTCGCTTGGGGGCTCGCCGTGTAAGTCGTGGTGGATCTTGGCGGCGCATATCTCAATCACGTTCGGCTGCACGTACTCGTAGAGCGACCGCGCCGGTTGCCACTGCCCGTTCTTAGCGAGCACGGTAAGCGCGCGCGGATAACCCACTCCTCGCGAACCATCCTCGTCTTCGGAGCGCCTTACAGAGACGAGGCCTCCCTCCTGCGCTTTCGCACGCTCGCTCGGCAGGGTCATCTTGATGGGGGCGATGAAAGAGCGGCCCGCGCGCGCCGCGAGGGCTTTTGATTGGGCGGTGGGCATGTTTGCTATTGTAGCGGCTTCCAAAATGGGTAGATATGATAGGGCGGCGACAGCACTGAGTGAGTTAGTCCGTGGATGTGACGGATTTTATCAACGGGTTTTACTTCGAGCACGCTTAGCTGGGCACAGCTGCCGCCGACGCGTTACGATAGGACTTGTGAGTGCTGCTATAACATACGTTGATCACCACGCGAAACTGCTGCGTGTGCTGGCCGCGCGCCGGATAGCACCGCTGCGAGCACACTAACCCCGACCCTGATACGGGAGCGGGAGAGCCTACTGGGGGTCACGCAACGTAATTAACCCGAACCCGATACGCTACCGCCGCGTCGTCTGCAACATGTCGCGGCAAGGTGGTGTTGGGTATGCTCACAGCCAGTCCGACCGCGTCCGCCGTCGGCTCTTAGCGGCGGCCGGGCTCTCGAACAACCTGCTCTTCTCGAACCTTAACACAACTGTGTCGGTGAAGAGCAGCGCGTCTCGAACAGCTCCCGCAACCGCGGCGCTTGGGGCTTTGAGCGGTTACCTGGAGAAGCGCGACGAGCAGCATCAATGGAGAAGGCGCTTCTGCGTGCTCGCGCCCCAAGCGTTCCTTTACTACTTCGAGGACTCGGACGCCGACGCGCCTCGTGGTGTGATCGACCTGGAGGGCGCCGATGTCTCCGTGGGAGATGGGAACGTCGTCCACATCGTCACGCCCGGCAATCACGATACCGAAGGCCGCCGCTTCTACTTCCAGGCCGACACCGCGGACGACGCCGCGGCGTGGGTTTCTTCGTTGGTCCGGGAGCGCTACTTTAACGTGCGGGACGAGCGGGACGCGTATCGGGACCTGCAGCACGACCTGTCCGCCCAGGCGGCCGCGTCCAGAAATGCTCTGGATGAGGCAACAGAAGAAGCGGACCGCGCGGAGCAGCGTCACGTCGCCGCGGCCCAGGCCGAAACGGACTTAGATGACCGCCTGCGCACCATAGCGCGAGAACTTGACGAGCACGGCGACGACTCTGAAGGCGAGTGCCTGGAAGAGGACGTCCGCAGCTCGATCCTCGCGCGAATGAAGCGGCACGGTCTGCGCTCCACGCAGCGCATCGTCGAGCTCGAGGCCCTGCTCGAGTCGAAGGAGGCGTCTTCGGAGGAGCGCGCGCGGGAATTACGACGGCACGACGCCGAGGTCGCGGAGCTCGAGGAGGAAATCCGGCGGGAAGAGGCGCGGACGCAGGACGAGGAGGAGACCACGAAACGGCTCGACGCCGAGACCCAAGAATTAGAGCGGGAAGCGCAGGAGGCGGCGCTGAATCTCGAAGTCGTCGAGCAGCAAGCGAAAACCGCGGACGCGCGCGTGGACGAACTACAGGACCAGAAGCGACTGTTAGTGAGGGAGGTGAAGAACGCTAGAAAAGCTCTCGCGGACGCTGAGGCGGCGAACCGCGCTGTGTTAGAAAAAGCCTTGGCCGAGGCGCCCGAGGTGAAGCGGGATAGTTCGGAGGACGAGGCCGAGCGGGCCCCCGTCCGGGAAGAGGCTCCGTCGTTCGTCGTCACGTGCAAACGCTGCGGCGGCGACGTCGCGGGGCCCAAGAACTCGACCTGCGTGTGCCCCGTACCTTTATTAGGCGAGGCGGGCCCGTCCGTGGCGGACCAGGCGTCGACGGAGGCGAGGCGCGTGTGGAAGTCCATGACGACATCATTGTTTTCCTCCTCGCCCGCCAAGGCGCCGCCGCTGCCGCCCGCGCCGAAGGCGTCCGACGACCCGGAGGCGGAGACGCCGCCCGCCGCGCCGTCGCCGGACTCTTGAACGACACCGTTGTGTGTGGATAACTACATCTATGTGTGCGCGGATGTATTTTTGTTACGGTGCTAGGACTAGTGGGCGGGGGTGCGCGGATGTCGTTAAACTTCGTGAATATTGGCGGGTTTCCCGGCATTGGCAGCCACCTCACTGGTCCTTAGCTTGCCGAACGCATCGATACGAGGGCAAGAAACGCGTGATTTCATCGGTGCAGAACCATAGCGTCCGCTCACTGAGACGTGCTGCCCTGCACAGCTGCTGCATAGCGCAGCATACAGCCTGCAGGCTCGTAGTACACAAACTTGGCTAGCATGGGCTCTCCCGCTGCAGCACCACAGACGCCACTGCCGAAGGGAGCCATGCTTGTGGTGTTCCTGATCCAAATCTCCGAGGCACTCGGCGGCTTTGTGCTTTTCCCGTTTGTGGTCTTCATGCTCCGAGATTTGGGCGTGAGCGAACGCAACCTTGGCTTTTATTCCGGGCTCTTGGGCGCGTCCTTCTTCATCGGACAAGTCTTCAGCAGCTACCATTGGGGAAAGCTCGCGGACCACTACGGCTGCCGCAAATGCCTGGTTTTTGGCGGGTTCGCCGCGGCGCTCTCGAGCGCCGTCTTCGGATTCGTGCCGAACGTGACGTGGGCCGTCGTCGCGCGGATCGTGAGCGGCCTCCTTAACGGAACGATAGGGATCATCAAGTCTCACACCTCGCAAATAACGGACGAGACGAACCGGCCGACCGCCTTCGCTCTTTTCCCCGTCGGCTTCGGCATCGGCATCGTCAGTGCCTCCTATCTTGGAGGCGCCCTCTCGCAGCCGGCCAACAGCTGGCCGGGCGTTTTTGGTGACCCGTTCTGGGAGGCGTATCCGTACGTTTTACCGCTGCTGGTCTGCGCGGTGTATCAGTTTTTTACAACTCTACTCGCGTGCGCCATCCTCCGCGACGCGCCACAGATGGCGGCCTATGACGCCGTCGACGCCGCGCCGACGACGCCGATCCCGGTATGGCGCCGCCGTGGTCCTCTCATGTCCTGTGCCGCGTATGCTCTCCTAGCGGGCGCGCAGATTCTGTTCGATGAATTGTTTCCTTTGTACGCGCGCGGCTGCTTGGGTTGGAATCCGCCCCGGATCGGACGGTTTCTGGCTCTGGGAGGCGGCTCTCTACTCATCGGTTCCTTCGCGGCGCCGCGCGTCCTCCGCATGTCCAGCGGCAACGCGTCGCTGGTGTTCGTCTTTTGCAACCTCATCAATGTGCCGCTGGGGCTTGTCGTGCCCGCTCTCTCCACTTTCGGAGGCCTCTTTCCGGTGTACGTTTCTCTGCGAATCACGCAGACGATCGCCTTTTGCCAAGTCATGCTGTTGGTCAATACGTCCGCACCGACGTCCGAGCTCGGCGCGGTCAATGGATTCGGGCAAACCTTAGCCGCGGCGATGAGAGCGATTGGCCCATTGGGCGGAGGCGCGTCGTGGTCCGGGGCGATCTCGCTGGCGCGCGACAACGGCGCCGCGGCGGATACGTGTCCCGGCCTCTACGCGTACATCCCGTACGGTTGTCGCGCGGTCCTTGTCGTCGCCGCAATCGCCGCAGCGTGTGCGCTGCCGAAAGCGCCACCCCCTCTGCTCGACGACGTCGACGAGGAGCGCAAGGACGATCCCGACGACGCGGCGCCGTTCTCGCCGTCGGAGAAGCAAGTGGAGATGGTGTGAGCTTATCTTGTTTAGTGTGGGGTATGTTGTATTGTTTAGCTTACTCATCTTTACGCGGGCGCCTGGGAAGGGAACTCCGGGCGGGCGGACATCCTCATGTGCAGATCCAAAATGTTCACGTAGATTTGCACCGATATCGGGTGCTTATCGCCCATCACTCTTTTCGACGTTTCGGCGATCGAGGCAAGAATGCCTCCGGCTTGCTCGAGGTCGTCCAAGGGAGCATCGGGTGCTTCGTAGAGCGACCGCGCGTACATGAGCTTTAGATTCAACATAGCTTGTGCACCGGCGGCGTGGGCGCGTCCACACACCTTGATAGTTCGGTGAAAATGCGTCTGCGCCTGCGAGAACCGACCGCAGCTAAACAGCGCGGTCCCGTAGTTCAGCGCCGTGTCCATGGTGATCTGGGATCTCATGCCGCCGTCCTCTACCTTCGCCATCTCGTATATCTTTTCCTCGATTTCGAGGGCCTCTAAGTCTCGTCCTAGCTTGCCGTAGCAGTGAGCAATGTTTTTGTAGATGTCTATATATGTTGGCTCAGGGCGGCCACGATGCCGGTTCCGACGCGGGACGGGTTGACGTTGCTTTAATTATATACCCCCTCCTCCTAACCGGCTCAAAGCACCCGCCGGTGCAAACTCCCCCGAACTCTCTGTCTGCTCATTACGCAACCCGCACGCGACGGGTACCCTCGCAAAACCCGTTTTAGGTCTCGAAATACCCGAACCCGAACCCAAACCCATCGATTTTGCGAGCCGTCGACAGCTCCAAGCGCATCGATAGTCTTGGCGTCACGAAAAAACGCCGTCGCAGACCCGCCATACCTCTCCAGTAGCCGCTTGCACAACGCAGCTGACGCGGCCGCCACACTGTAAAAAGCAGCAAAGAGGCTGCAGCTCAAAAGCCGCCGTCGCCGCGTAGCAACAGGCTTTCCCACAAAAGCCGCCGCAGCAAATATGGCCGCCCCGACCGCCGCCTCGGCGGACCTCGCCGAGAAGTTAAGGACCTACGCGGAGCAGCTCGCCCAGGTGGAGCAGTTGTTGGCGCAGGACCCGGCCAACGAGCAGTTCAAGAAGTTACGACAAGATTTGCTCGAAGTGACCAAACTCACCGAGGATTTATTGAAGTACGACCACGAAAAAAAAGCCGAAGTAACGGTCGACGAGACGCAAGACCCCGAACAAGGCATCGACATCGACCCCTTCCAGGTGGGCATGCGGTGCGAGGGCAAGTTTAAGGACTCGTGGTACCCCGCCGTCATCACGGCCGTGGCGGGCGGCGCCTACACCGTCGTGTACATTGGGTTTGGCAACACTGAAGTCGTGGATTCCGACGGCATCCGGCCGCTCATCTGCGAGGATCCCTTGGATCCCTCTCATATTGTAGTGGGCGCGGAGTTGGTAGGGAGGTATAGCGGCGACGGCAAATATTATGATGTTATAGTAGAGGCCGTGACGGACTTCGGTTATAGGGTGGCCTTCACGGAGTACGGCAATAGTGAAGAACTGCCCCTGGAGTATCTACGCGTTAGATCTACGACGGGCGTCCTGCCGGACGCGAACGAGGGTCTGGTGCGGGAGGCCGATGGGACCTACCGCATCCCGGAGCATCTAAAAGTATTGCCCTCCGACTCCGAGCAGGACCGCCTGCGGAAGCGGCGCCGCGTCAAGGGCCTGAAGCAGAAATTGAAACAAAGGGAAGCGGACGAGTCGCGCGACTCGTCCAAAAACTCGTGGCAGGCCTTCCAGAGCAAGGGCGCCAAGCGGCGCGTCGCCGGCTCCATGAAGGGCGTGCGCAAGGCTTCGATCTTCGCCGCGCCCACGACCGTGGACGGCCGCGTCGGCGTGACGGGCTCGGGCCAGGACATGACGGAGTTCGGCGGCCGCAAGAAGTTCAAGGTCGCCGCGAACGGGGGGCTGCCCTAACGGACCCTTGTTATATACAGAGGGGGGGGGCTCGCTCGTGGCACATTATGTGACTATGAAATTAAAGGTGGTGGCCTTGTGTGCGTGTGTGACTACTTATTGCGGCGAGGCGCAAAACCCGAACCCGTAGCGCAAAAAACGCAGCCGCGCGCTCGGGCGAGACAAAGAGTCAGACACGGCGCGTCCGCGCGTCCAGCTACTATGGGCCGGAGCAAGAAGAGTTTTAGAAAGAGAAGCGAGGCCAAATTTAATGGGGTGGACGCCTCGACACTCGGAGGACGTGGCTTTTTAGATAAGTCACAGAATAAGCTTGTGCGCGAGACGCGCGGCGGGCGCGTACAGAACAATTACCTACACGCCGTTCTATTCGGAGTCTTCGCCGTCATCGTGGCCGCGTGGGCGCTCGGCTACTGAGTCCAAAATGGGAACGCTCGCGCTCCTCGCCGTCGGCGCCCTCGGCGCGGCCGCGCGGAACGCGTCCACCCTGCTCGCGCCGGCGACCTGCAAGCTCGCGCCCTGCTGGCGCTGCGCGGGCGAGGGCACGCGGGGCTGCTGCCGCGCGCCGCGACCGAAGAAGCGCGCGGCGACGTGCGCATGCGGCGCGGGTGGCCTCAAGCACTTCGAGGCGTGGGGCGGGTCCCGGCGGGGGGCGCCCGTCTTCTTCCTCGGCATCGCCAAGACGGGCAGCGAGTCCTTCCGGAAGGATCTCCCACGCCACCTACGGCCGGGGACCGAGCTCGCGGGCCGGTCCCAGGAGCGGTGTCTGAGCGCCGCGCCCGCCCACGCGCGCGTGATGACCCTCTTGCGCGAGCCGCGCGCGAACGTGCGCTCGCAGTGGCACCACTGCTCGGAGGACCAGGACGGCTGGTTTCGCCCCGCCAGGCTGCCGGCCAGCTTTGGGGCCACGATAGTTGGAGAACTCCTGTCAGATGCATTGAGCTGGAGATGCATCTTGACAAATGTATCTGAAGCTGGAAGCGGCGGTGTATGCGGTGTAGGCGATTGCGCACGTCTATTTACGGACCCTAAGCGACCCCAGAGAGACTTCTGGACCACGGATTGACAGGATTCCACTGGCGCAGGCGACCACTTAGGCACCGTCAGTACTGTGAATCAAGAAAATTACTTTTTTCGCCCCCATGAGCCGTACCGTTAACGGTACGGGTCACCCAGTAAGCGTCCTATTGATCTCTTTGGACCAGTATCGAACCGAACGATACCCAAACGGCTGCATGTCGCGCGCCAGCGCCACAAAACGTTGAGCGCTAAACGGGTTTTTCCAAGCACGGCCAATTCCAGAGCAGGGCATAAAATCCTTATCTATACAGCGTGGACAAGACCAAAAGGAGCTGTGTCACTGCGAACGCACGAATGCGACGCCACAGCACATGGTTGGTCTGCTTCTCCCAGGCAGCAGCGCTTGTGCTGGATGCGAGTTTTAAGCAAGCCATCGCGGCCGGCCACGTGCACCGCGAAGTGGGCTTCGCACCGGCGCGCCTCGTCGACGACCTGCGCTTCGACATTGATGCGCTCGAGCAGCTCGGTCGCTTCGGCCCGGCGGGATCCGGACCCCGCGCCGGCGCCGCCAACGACATGCGGTCCGCGGCGTTCGCGGACCCGATCGACCGGCCGCGGGACGTGGGCTGCTTCGACGCCTTTGGGGCGCTTTGGGAGCGGCTCGGCCTGGTGCGGGAGGAACTGATGGAGGGGCTCGGGAGAGACCTGGTCGAGAACGTCGAGGTGCACTACGTGCGCTACCCGGAAGGCGGCTACTTCCAGAGGCATGTCGATGATTATGAGGACGCGGACGCCGGCGCCCCGAGCCGGCGGAGCATGAGTTTCATTTGTTATCTGAACGACCCGGGCAGGCCCGCGTGGACGGAGGAAGACGGCGGGGCGCTGCGCGTGCTCCACCCGGAGGGCGCCCACGAGATCCTGCCCGACGTCGGCTCGCTCGTCCTCTTCGATTCGATCGCCGTCGAGCACGAGGTGCGGCCGACGCCGCGGGAGCGGACGTGCCTCATCGGGTGGTTTCACGCACCTGTCTGATGCTGCTGTGTTTCGATCGCCGTCGGGTGTGTAAAATATGCAAATGTATGAGTAGCTCCTTACGCAGCCCCCTCGCGCGCCGCCGCCTCAGAGCGCCGTGCGCACGCGCACGGAGCGCTTCGCGTCGCCGCCGAACAGCTTCTTGCCGGCGAGGCTCGCGAGGTCCTGGGACGACCGCGACTTCTTGCCGCCCATCATGGGCTCGCGGCCCGGGGCGAAGGGCGCCAGCATGAACTCGATGGGGCGCCAGAGGCTCGTGGTCTCGTCGACCACCTTCGTGACGCCGTACGAGAAGAGGTCGCCGCTCGACTTGAGCCGCGTGAGCGCCGACCCCGAGAAGCCATTGACCAACTTGGCGTAGCCCGCGCCCTGCTCAGAATTAGCCGCGTGGTATGCGGCCACGAACAAGAGCGGGACGAGGCACAGCGCGAGGTAGGTCGACTTGGGCAAACCCTCGGCGAGTAAGACCCAGGCGGTCACAAGAGCGCGCGCGACCACGAACATAAAGGTTGTGACGCAGAAGAGCGCCGCGAGGAGGTTCGCGGCGACGTGGGAGGCCTCGTGGGGCATCTTGGGCCCCGGCAGGCGCGAGCCCGGCGCGCCGCAGTAGCGGTCGTTCAATTCGTCAAGGTCTTTCTGAGTACAGGTGTCCTCGGAGCGCGCCGGGGCGAGCGCGAGGAGCGCCGTGCTGAGGCACAGGCTTCCCACGGCGAATGCCGCCAAAAGCTCCAGCACGGACGTCGGGAAGCGCGCGGTCAAGAGGGATCCGAGGGGATCCATGCTGCTGTTGGTTTTAGTGGCGTCGGATAGCGGAATCAACGGTCGGGTATGCAACGAGTTGCTCCTGCGCAGCGCCTAACTGGTGTTAGGGTCGTTAGCGTGGCGTAAATGCGTAAAATCTGAGGTGCAGCTCGCGTCGAACATGAGCCAGATGGTGCGGGTTGGTGGAAATTCGCGGAGAGGTAATAGTCCGAAGAGCCGCAGAGAAGCATAATCGACGGACTCCAGACGGTGGCAGCGCGGCGCGTCCAGTCGCGTTCGAAAAAAAAGAGGTCCAAAAGAGAGATGGTGCACGCAGTCCAAGAGCAGTAGACGCCGGTGGACTGAAGACCAGGTGTGGCTGCAACTGGTCACACAAGAGAGCATTCACACCATGCCAGCCCCATCAAGCAAACGCACCCCAGCGGAACGGAAGACCATCATCGAGAACGCCCAACAGGCAGTGCTCGCGGACTGCCGGCGGCAGAAGGAGGAGGCCGAGTCCTGGGGCCCGCGCGGCCCGCCCCGGGACGATCCGGACGAGCCCGTGTCCGCCTTCGACGGCCCGCTCCTCGGCGCGACGCGGGACGTCGGCGCAGTTCGCAAGATCATTGCCCGGAGCAAGGCTGCCAAAACGGAGGCGGAGCGCGCGCAGAACGCGCGGGACCTCATGGAGCTCTACGGGCCGCTGCCCACGGCGCCCGAGCCCGAGACGAGCGACTCCGAGGAGGAGGTTTTGGTGCCGCCGACAGTCCCGGCGGGTATTGTCATGCGCGAGGCCGCGAACGACGTGTTTCGAAAGGGTGATTATAGGGAGGCCATCACTGCGTACGCCGCGGCGGCGCGCGAGCTGGACGGCGCGGAGGCCGCGAAGTGCCACGCGAACGCTAGTGAGGCCCACCTGCGGCTCGGGGATCACGCGCGCGCGGCGG
>Ga0114994_10003161_pt1 | contig 12023 bp, 9 predicted proteins | sample ArcticOcean_MG_C_9_FD_87043 | JGI IMG/M metagenome (GOLD analysis project Ga0114994, IMG submission 87043) | Marine microbial communities from western Arctic Ocean - ArcticOcean_MG_CB2_152 | ecosystem: Environmental > Aquatic > Marine > Oceanic | place: Arctic Ocean: Canada Basin | collected... | reverse complement strand
GAATAGGACTCGACTATGAAATTTCAATTCGATTATGGAAGTTGGGCTGGCGTGTAGGCCTTTATGATCCAAAATTTCACCACGCAATAGGTAATAGTAAACAAAGTGGTACACATTCAGGTCCACAGAAGAAAATTCGAGATGCTTCTGAAGGTCAGAATAATATGTTAATGTACAGAATGTACCCAAATTTTCACCATAAAGTTGGGAGCTCTACCGTGATGAAAAATAATCAACAAGGCATCAAGAGTGGCAGCTTTAGAAAAATAAAAGGAAGGTGAAATTATTGTCAAAGAACAGTAGAATTTGCTTGGACCAACTTTCGGATCGAGAAGAGTTAATGCGTGTTAAGTGTGCCAAGTGTTCTCAACTCGCAGGCGCTCGGTCTCTCTTCCCCCCTATGCCAAACTCTCCCTAACTCCCATCCAATTTTTTTTTACTCGTATTTTTTTTACAACCAAAAAATAAGTACGAGTAATAACACTAATTTCGATACAGTCTGACAGTCGTCTACTCACAATTATAGTCAACTCCTCAACTTGCGTTTTTGTGTTTTTTTCAAAAGCTTGCTTTGCATTTACACCAACAAATTACACACAAACCACTTCTATCCACATTCTTTCCGTCCGGATTTCCTTTCTGGCTTCGGCTTCGGAATATTTTAGTTATTTTGGGTCGCTATACATACCAGTACACATTTGGACGACGAGTCTCGTGGGTGCCGAAACTTACACAAAATTTGTATACGTACTGCAATTTATCTCGCTCGAATAAAATTTTGCCGTGAGACTCTGGAGGTAGAGAAAGTGCTGCACATATTAATGGAATACCTGAAAAGAAGCAAGAGCAGCGTCCTACGTACACCTTGACTCAACTTCATAAATTGTTTGAGAGCACTTGTAAAGCACCACGTCGATAGTTCTGTGGATTACCATAGAAGTATCGCAAGAAAAGAAAATCAAGAAAGTGCAAGTTTGCATTTTTCAGAACAGAGTTTTCAGTATGTCAAAAATTTTAATTGCATTTCACTTCAAGCTGCAACTACTTTGAAGTCGGTCAGAGTTGCACAATTGCAGAAATTGGATAGCGTGGAACCACGATGTATTTTTTGAATTCTCTGCATGCTGTTGTGCTCTTTTTACAAGTTATGTCCACTTTTTGTGTTTCCCAAGTTATTGACAGTACAACTATTAATCTGAACTGGTGGGATTACAATCTTGAGCAGTGGCAGGTAATGGATTTGTGAAAAAACGTGCGGATTTCTGAAATTCGCTTTAGGCAGTACGTTGTGTAAGTGGAGGGGGGAGTTGTATCCAGTTCAAGGGAGTGACATTCAGGTATGCTTTCGGTAGCTTTATGTAGCAACTGAAAAAAAATATACATATAGATTATTCGGAGCATACATTAAAAGAGGAACTAGATTAACTGTGCATATTAACAATCATGGAACGAAAGATCTTCAGGTGAAAATGATATTGTATGAGATTGAACTAAATTCCAACAATGCTAAAGATGTATGTCCGTTCTGGGAAGCCACCAACTTCAAAGCTCAACGATTATGGGGTACTTCTACACTCTGCCACACAAGTTTTTAGTCAATCTAATAGTTATTTCCTGATTCAAGATACGCAAAAGAGAACCTGGCTTTACGCAGTGGACCTGCAAAGGGGTTTTCGTCTATTGGATTGTAATGTCGGACTCATCAGAGCCATCAGAATCGGTTTGCGTACTTATCATTTGTGTTACTCAATTATAAAGTGTTATGCAGTTTGAATTTGGTGTTTCCGTGACAGCAGATTGGTGTGCATCGAAGGTAAGTTATTTTAGGAGGATTTTTTAATATAGATTATTATTTGTAAAGGATTATACTGGTCAATGTCCATATACATGGGAGCCTAGATCTGGAGGATGGTGTGATCCTCCAAAGTCCTACAAGGTTTGCTTTTTTTCTCAAAATTCATATTTTATAAAGCCATAAATAAAATTTTAGGGACCCTGCGCTAAACAAAATTTTTTTGGAGCGCTTACGAGAGAGAGCGATTATTCGAACCCGCAGTCACAAGTGAAATATTTATTGATTAGTACGCAATTAATGCTGAGGCAATTGATGCAGGAATATAAAATCTTATGGTCTGAAAGCTGTGGTGCGGATTGGCCGTGCTCAAATTTTATTGGAAATAAGTGTGAGCCTGTTATAAATTTTATGAAGAATAAACACTGGAAACAAACTAAATGCGCGGTAATGACTCTGATGACTCTTAAATCTTTTCATGTGTCCTCATGACAATTTATAGGATCCCACGACTGTCTGCCATTCTTTTTCTTTAGAGAAAAGAACAGCAGAAAGTCGACTACTTCTTTTTCTTGACGTTCTTCCTGGTACTTCTTTTCCTCCTTTTTAAAAAGTAACAATAAATAAAAATGTAGGTTCTCATTTAGCAGTTGAAGTTTTTAGCTCGAAGCATTCGAGGATTGAGGTGAAAAAATATTATAAATCTACTTATGTTTCAATTTAATGCTTGTTGAGCTACAGTCTTGGACCAGTGACGAATTAAATTTGACGCTCTCGGGTAGAGTACAAGAGTTCATTTGTTTCAATAGCTAACCCAACTTCTTTTTCAAATTCTAGTTGGCCTCCAAAATAAGTCGAAGGATCCCGAAATAGAAAACGCTCAGACTGTCTATTGGAAAACTAGCGTTAGGGTACTTAATAGTTTTGCTTGCTTGATTAAGTATTGACAGAAGTTGTAGGGCATAGCTCCATATATTGAGCTTCAGAATCGTAACTCATTTCAGAGGATCCGTTACTTTATAGGCATTCTTAATGAAAATGCAGTGAAGGTCGAGGTGAATACAACTATCTTTTAACTCATAAGTATTCATCAAATAATGTAGGGAGGTTTGCGTGTTTTTAACTTGTAATGAAAAATTGGAGAAATTCACTTCTTCTTCTTTGAAAGTTTTTCATGTGCTCTTAAGAGACCAGTTTCTATGGTGGGTTTTGCGTTGTTTCGATGTAGCGACTTTTCTTAGTTTTTACACGAGATTTAAGAGTGGCGATGGGAAAGTGCGATTATTTGCATTTATTAAACTTTATAATTGTTTCACCGTTAACTCTACTTTTCTATCAGCATTCAAGAGTAAAAGAATACTCGATGACTTCGCCAACTCACCAAATGTCTATCAGATCTTTATCGCAATCTACGCGCTTCTCTTTCTGACTCCATCAAAGTCAAGATATCTCCTGAATAATGTTTAATTCATAGCACAGAAAATTATTAAGGAAAGAACCTTCTCGAACTGGACCCTTTACGTTACGCATTATTTGCCGGTTCTGGTCATCTAGAAATTTAACTCGAACTTGGGTCACCTACACGATATTTATTCTTCAGTTAAACTTACAATACAATATTCAAGAAATAAAGAAAAGTACAAAGAGAGATAATGAATGACTGTATTACACACCTGTCCTCTAGACCCTGTCCGACCTATAACTTTCATCACAATAGCCCTACACGGTGAAATTAGAAAAAGTTCCATTTGAATAACATACGACTAATTGAGTACGCGTGTAACCTCTCGTGGTTTTAGAAGTAACATCATACTACGAAGATATTACGTACAATTTGATGGGATCCTATAACGTGAGCGGTTAGTGTTTGTATTCAAAAATTCGATAGGCGTAAATCGAAGCTCGGGAAGCATTCAACTCCCTCGAAAAAACACGCGAAAAGAATAGTGGGAGCGTCTCCACCGTCTCAAGTGAAAGGATAAAAAAGAAATGTACCATTTTAGTATACGAAAGGGAGTAAAGCTCGGAAAACTTCACTACGCGTTCGCTTCCAATTTTTGTGTGTGGTTTAGAAGAAACAACACGGGCGTTCCTCTTCTTTTCTTGTTACAAAAAACCCTAAATATAAAAAAACTTTTACCTAAAGCTCCTCAAAAAATTAACTCCATCGCACGAGGACCCACTAAAATATTTGAGGCGTGCGCTACAACTATCACTGTGCGGTCAAAGTTGTATTTACTGCGTATAAGTTAACTTTTACGAGCGCGGCACGCATCTAATGACGGACAATAATATGGCATATGGTGCTGAAATTGGGAAAAAAAGAGACGAAGATTCCGACGATCGTGAGTTCCCATCTATTTCAACTTTCACCCGTGTTTTCCTTTTCTCGCCTTCGCGTTGAGTTTCATGTTTTGAACATCCATTCTCTCCCGATTCTGTCGAGTGATTTCGCTCTTTTCTATCTACAACTTTCATTTATGTTGTATGTGCCTAAAATTTTTCAATAGAAGAGTACTCCCCTTTCTGGGGGATCGAGAAAGGAGCTGTTTTGCAGGAGGCTCGATGTTTCAACGACTCTCAGCTTGATAGTCGCAAATGCCAACAGGTAATTTATATATACGTTTTGTAGAACTTTGAGAACGATGTTATCTGTTAGGTTATCACGAAGCTATTGTACTTATGTAATCAGGGGGATTGCTTTACGAGAGTATGTCAGAGCTTGCAAATGCACTATTTTACATTTACTTAACTTAAATATTTCTACTTAGACTGAGGCAACTGAGGTATTTTTTTCTGTCACGAAACTCTTTCAATCTCGTGATAGTAATCTGAGACGAATGGTATACTTGGTCATTAAGGAAATCTGCCCGAGCGCTGATGAGGTAGTACTGAACTAGTGAAGATCTAAGAATTTGCTCACTCCCTTTCTGCGCAGGTTATAATTGTAACTTCATCATTAATGAAAGATATGAATAGTAAAACGGAATTGTACCGCGCGAACGCTATTCGTGTACTATGCAGTATTACAGATACGAGTTTACTCGGTCAAATAGAACGGTATCTAAAACAATCCGTAGTGGATAAAAGTGCTGTAGTTTCTAGTGCTGCTCTAGTTTCTGGTTTTCATTTGCTCAAGGTAACTTCACTCTTTTCATTTCTTTAAGCATTGAAAGAGGTAACATTTTTCAGATAAATGCGGATATTGTGAAGCGGTGGAGTAACGAAGTTCAAGAAGCAATCAATTCAGCCCAGCACTTCGTACAATTTCATGCACTTGCACTCTTGCATCGAATCAAGCAAAGTGACCGTCTTGCCATCACGAAGCTCGTCTCTACTTTAACAAAAACTAATATTCGAGCACCGATGGCTCAGTGTCTAGTCATTCGCTATGTATCACAGGTATCTTAAGACCCCTGCACATTATATTCAGAAAGATCTCATTATATTTCATAGGTGATATCAGATAGCACAGCGAATGAAAGCAGTGGAGAGAGACCTTTCTATGACTTTCTTGAAAGTTGTTTACGTAATAAGTCAGAAATGGTCGTTCTGGAGGCAGCGAGGTCATCTATTTTAGATTACCTGCGGAATTCACTTAAATGTTTCATAGAGCTATATCAGACTTGAAAGATGTGTCGAGTCGAGAGCTTCAGCCAGCAATAAATGTTATGCAATTATTTCTCTCATCTTCAAAGCCAACTCTCAGATTTGCTGCTGTGCGTTCGTTAAATAAGATCGCTTTAAGGCAACCATTGGCGGTCACGAGCTGTAATATTGATATGGAAGCACTGATCACCGACCAGAATCGATCTATTGCGACACTTGCTATCACAACCTTATTAAAGACAGGAAATGAGGCTTCTGTTGAAAGACTGATGAAGCAAATTGGTAACTTTATGAGTGACATTCAGGTATGCTTTTTATTGTTTTCGATATCCCTATTTCAAGTTCATGTTCAGGACGAGTTTAAGATTGTTGTTGTTGAAGCAATTCAGTCAATGTGTATTAAATATCCAAAAAAATATCGTACTCTTATGAGCTTTCTTTCAAATATACTTCGTGAGGAGGGTGGCTTTGAATATAAAAAGTGCATCGTCAACAGTATCATATGTCTGATCAGAAGTATTCCAGAAGCAAAAGATTCTGGTCTGCTGCACCTAAGTGAATTTATTGAGGATTGCGAATTCACCTATTTGTCATCTCAAATATTGTATCTGTTGGGGAAAGAGGGTCCAAGTACGGAAGATCCAAGCAGGTACATTCGTTATATTTACAATAGAGTGATTCTTGAAAATGCGACTATTCGAGCTTCGGCTGTATCAGCTCTCGCAAAATTTGCCTCAAACTGTCCCAGCCTGAGACCGAGAATTTCAACACTTCTGCACAGATGTCTACACGATAACGACGACGAGGTCCGAGATAGAACAACGTTGTTGTTGATTTCTCTTACTTCAGAGCAGATGGATCGAAAGGGAATTGATACAAGATATGGCATGTTGGGAGTTTTTGAAGAATCACTGCACAAATACGTTTTGTCTGACTGTACTGCCCGCATCAAGCTGGATGACTTAAAAGATTTTTCAGCGCCTGAAGTTGCAAAAAATCATGAATATGACAAAAGCAAGAAGAAGGATGATGATAACAGGTTTCCCGAGTTGCTAGAAGAAAATAGTATGGGTATCGAATTATTAAATAATCCTCTTTTCTCTACGTATGGACCGATATTCAAGGTATGTTTTGCGCCTGTAGTAGCTTTTTCACGGAATAATTTCTTTAAATTAAGAGTATTGGTCCTTTGGAGCTTACTGAGGCAGAAACGGAGTACAAGGTACGTGATACTGAGTAAATATTAAAATGACACCAGTAACTCTGGAAGTACAGGTGATTTGCTACAAGCACATCTTCAGTGAGCACTTGGTATTCCAATTTCAGTGTACAAACACAATTGCGGAGCAGATTCTCGAGAATGTATCAGTCCAAATGGAATCATTATCAGAAGCTTCTGGATTTAGAGAGAATTTTACCGTTCCCCTTGTTAGTATGCCTTTGAGTCAAGCGGGTTCAACTTTCGTATCTTTCTCACATGAAGAGGTGAGAGGAATGTTGTGAACAATTATTGTTAATTTATTCGTCTTTGATAGGGTATTAAAGCAGCACAATATGGTTGTGTGCTCAAATTTGTCTCAAAAGAAATTGATCCAAGTACAGGAGAACCAGAAGATGAAGGTTATGAAGATGAGTACACATTAGAGGATGTATCACTTGAGTTAGTTGACTACATTCAACCACACAGTGTTCCCAACTTTAAAAAGGTAATTTCTTTGAGCTTAATACAATAGTAATGATTTTTTACCTTCTTTTAGGCATGGGATGAGTACGAGGAGGCAGCCGAACAGGTGGATGACTACAGCCTTGGACAAACCAATAATATCCAAGGAGTAGTTGAAACTGTTATGTCTGCTTTATGTTTGCATGCTTGTGAGGGAACTGAGATAGTGCCCACAAATGCACGTTCCCACACCACACTACTTTCTGGTACATTTATAGGAAATAAACCTATCTTAGTCAGACTGAGTATGGGAATGAATTCATCAGATGAAATTACCATGAAAGTGTCTGTTCGAGGACAGGATGTCCAAATGACCTCTTGTGTACACGAAATTATTTCTACCTCTTAAATCATTAACTGACTGGTAGAAGTATTCTCTAGGTTCGTGTAAAAGTTAACTATTATTCTAACATCAATCTAAATATCTACTCGCATGGATTTGCTTCAAACTAACTTTCCTTCCCTGCACCTACCAATGCTAAAAAGATGATAGAGTTCAGTTTTCCCAACTGCTTTAAGTCTGAAGCTCTCTTAACAGCGCAGGTGTAATGCTGAAGAAATTATTTAGAAAAAAAAGTTCGTAAGACCATATAATATAAGAGTTACACCTGCGAATCTACAGAAACGTTGATCCTGAATACTCCAGGTTCTTGGCGGTATTTTGATTTAATTGTGAGCTGCAGTTTTAAATTTATAACAAACTGAAAGAAAGACTTTACAAAATTCAATCACCTTTTCGTCGACTTTTAACTCTTCAGTTCTCAAAAGTAACTCATCAAAACTACTTTCAACGTTCATCATACAAATATCTCTTGGCTCGCGCACGCAAATGCTGAATTTCAAGTATTCGATTGTGAGACGTTTCAGCCCGCCTCTTTCAGCAAAAACTCGGCGTGGAGCTCACTGCCTCGCTCTCTCTTTCAGCTTTTCTCGATTTCTTCAGTTTATACTTTAGAGACTGTTTTCAAAGTTTCCTCTTTTTTGTTTGGGATATAGTCTTCGTATGGAGAGACACTCGCTCAAAAACTGTGGGATTACCGCTGTGTCTTCGTTTTCGTCAACAGAGAAACAGTCAAACACGTACCACTCACTCAAACACAGTTTTTTCCCCTTTCCTTTTTTTTCTCCCTTTTCATGAAAATTTGTTGCCCTAAATGACGTGTTTTCATGGTCTGGCATTGATGTGATTGTTTTCGCATTTTTGAGGTTTCAAAGATTCGGACCTTGCACGTTTTCCAGACTCAACTTTTGTCCTCTTCGTCAAACACGCCTATTGAAAGAAACTTTTGAAGAAGCTCGGAAAAGGATTAAAGCTTACAACCTCAGCAATCAAAAAGACCTGTCGATATATCCACTCGTTATAAGTATTCCTGTCTGCAAGGCGCTGCATTATTTAATGCAACAGTAAGATTCAAGTATGGAAGCGTTACTGTCAAAATTTTCGGTATCAGTGCGAAAATTCAGAATTAGAATCGGACCTGCAACCTCGGCCCAAAAGAAAGTTATATTATCTTCCGACAGCACACGACCATGTTTTATGTCTGAGAGAAGAAACGAAATAGTACAATTCAGCTGTGTCAATCGCAACTCTGATCTAAGATCGCTTGCTGATAGGAGCTTTAATCCTAGGAAGAGAAGGCACGTTCACAATAACTTTTCAGGTGTCCGTACACTCTTCCCCAGTAGTATTGAGAAAAAAAAGAAATGGATTCCCTTAAAGCGTGATCTAATATATGCATCCGTACTGTGTAACAATTTCTCGAGTGCTATCATTGAATTGACCGGTAATCACATTTTCATGGCAGCGTTCTGGAGCTGGCTTATTGCCCAAGTTGCGAAATTCTTCACAAACTGCTATCGTAAAGGTTTATGGGATTACAGAGTCATGTTTGATAGTGGGGGTATGCCCTCATCTCACACAAGTCTCGTTTTTAGTCTTACAACTGCGCTTGCTTTTCAATTTGGCCTTGGAAGTGCTTATTTTCCTCTTGCGTTGGCATTCAGCCTAATAGTAGCCTACGATGCTGCTGGTGTCCGGAGACATGCAGGGAAGCAGGCTGAAGTTTTAAATCGGATTCTTGCAGATACATTCCATGGGTCACCTTTAAGTGATACAAAACTTAAAGAAGTTCTCGGACATTCGCCCCTTCAAGTCACGTGTGGTGCGTTTTTAGGAATATTTGTCGGTGCTTTCTATATGATGAAGATTGCACGAATTTAAAGAGAGTAGAGTCTAACTTCATTCCACTGTTTTTTGAGTTATTCTTTTGATTATAGTTTCTGTCGGGAAATTGACAAGTGTTGTTTATACAGCTCCTATTAAGATGATAGATAAGAACATTTGAACATTATTAAGGCATAGATAAAACAGAAGTCGTGAAAACATAATACCAGTAGTATGTATAGACTTAGACTATTTTAGTTGGTTGTGTGTTGTGGTTTGTGTGTAATTTGTTTCATTACAAAGACAGAAATGTGTATTTTAGACCCCCCCCCTGTTCGTCTTTAACTTGCATATTTTCGTACCAAAATTACCGAGTAAACGAGGTAAAAAGGTAAAAAAACGAAGTGTACATGTGTGCAAGCATAATATCAGACCTCGATTTAGAACTGTATTCCTGGTGACACATTGAACTTTTTTTGCAAACTCCAAAAATACGAGAATCGAGATTTCGAGTCATCATTCATTCAGTAGTACGACTCGTATTTGCTTTTTTTTTCGAAAATTAGAAATCGGCTAAAAGTCAATACACATAAAGCGGTGTGCCACACCACACACACCACACCCACAATAACGAAACCAACAAAAAGAAAATAACAAATATATCATATGTATGTAGTATAGGTATATGTATATACCACTTAGTAGCACTATATATATATAAAGTTGTGAATTATAAATTTATTCTCGTTCAAACTTATACGTTCGTCTCTCACTTTTCCGTAGAGGCTACAATTGTTCCTCGAAAGATAAAATACGAGCAATGCTTGCGGGTAGCAAACGCATTATACCATTAAAGGATGAAATCTTCGGCTTGGTTCGTAAAAGGTTTGGTATAGGAGATGATTTTTTGGAGAGTGCGTTTGAATTTACTGATATGGAACCAGGTGGAGGAAAAGGTGGTGATCTTTTATGTAAAACAAACTGCGGAAAATTCTTTATCAAAGAGTTGAATAATGGTGACAAAAATTCACTATTGAATGAAGATTTCTGTGAGGACTATGTCAATCATCTAATTAAGGTTGATTCACTTATTTGTCGCATTTATTTAGTTTTTGATGTTCCTGGCAGGAAGCATTCTTTTCTAGCCATGGAAAACTGCCTCCCAAGTAACATCTTGTGTTGGGATGGTATTTATGACTTGAAAGGTACAGCCGATGATAAGACTGTATCAATGAATGGAAAACGTGTATCAGAGATTCATAAGCGCTTCTGGCGTCTTGACTTGTTCTTTCTTGAGTTTTTCAGGTGCAGACGCCTAATCCCACAGGAACGCTTAGCATATATGGACGGGAAAAAGAAAGCCTTTTCTTTCCCAATTCGACTAGAACGAAGCGACAAAGAATACATCCTTGATCTGATAAGCAGAGATATAGAAATATTTAGAAAGCATGCTTTGATGGATTATTCTGCTATTTTAGCTCTCGTAAAGCAAACAAGTGTGAAAGAAAAGGACTTAAGGCTACTTGAACTTTCGAAACGAACTCGGTGTGTGTTCACTTGCAAGGTAGACGGAGTGGATTATTTTCTCTTCATTGGACTTATTGACTTCCTACAAACTTGGACAAAGTCAAAGAAGTTTGCTCACGCGATCAAGTTTTGTTGTGCGCCGAAACCAATTTCAACAGTGAACCCGGACTGCTACGCACAACAGTTCCTAATTTTCTTTCAAAACAAATTCGTGAGTTGAACAGATTGTAAGTAAAGAGTTATGTAAAAAAAAGTTATGGTGAACATGATAGATGTGGAGTAATCATCCTTCAACTTAAAAATGTTACGTAGTTTCTCTATCTTACATTGTAATTACTTCTTTTAAAAGTAGCCTTGTTTGCGGCCTTGATAGCCAATTTGGCCAAGCAACATGGTGACAAAAAGACCAATATGCCAAGTAATCATATATAACCAAAACTTATCATCAAGGGCAGGTCCAGTGGGAAAGTGACTCAAGTTCTCTGATACAGAAGTGCATAGCATGTAAAAAAGAGAATTATTATTCTCAAAAGCGGGGCAAGGTGAGGCAGAAGGTATTGTCCATCCAAACAGGGTTAATAGGTGGACTGGAACTTCAGCTTTCAGCCAGTCGTCATCAAAAGTGTTGTTGCTTGACGCACGAATTACGGATCCCCGTGCAACATTCGCTCGAGTGAAACTCCTTGGTCGGTTAACTGCTAAAACAATAATTAGAATACGGTAAGAAGATTCGTAAGATTTGTGGTTTGGTGCGTAAATCGCTACAGTATCTCTTCGTCGAAAGGCCAAAATACTTAAAGATCAAAGATTACGCGTACTACCCAATCAATCAATAATACAGCAGTGCGTACCTAGTTTTCGAGCCGAAATTGTACTCGATTGTGCTTGAAGACTTGCGGGAACAGACAGGAACGACGCAATCATTTCGTTAAGAGTAATAGAACTTTTAACTGTTACGTACTTAGAAACGCGACAGGTGTGGGAATTGTGCGATTCAAGGTTGGTACTGAATATCTCTTATTGGCTTGGCGACCACTTATTTTAGAATTTTAGAAGAACTTCATTCACGCAACTTTTTTAAAATTCTCAAGAATAAGATTTGACACCAGACCATATGATATGATATACCATATGCAGAGAGAACAAAAAAATGATATTTCTTTAGGCGAGCAAAAAAAAATCTTCTTTTGTTATTTAAAAAAAAAACG
>Ga0114994_10003159_pt1 | contig 12027 bp, 10 predicted proteins | sample ArcticOcean_MG_C_9_FD_87043 | JGI IMG/M metagenome (GOLD analysis project Ga0114994, IMG submission 87043) | Marine microbial communities from western Arctic Ocean - ArcticOcean_MG_CB2_152 | ecosystem: Environmental > Aquatic > Marine > Oceanic | place: Arctic Ocean: Canada Basin | collected... | reverse complement strand
TCGTTGAGAGCATCGAATTGCGCCTCTTCCTTCCCCCGCAGCTCGGCAATCGCCTCTGGCCGGCCACCGTGGTGAGTAATATTGTGGATCACCGTCGTGTCGATAAACAGCGAGATAATGCGCGTGGAATCAGTCTCTAACGCGAGCTTCATTACCTCGAACATCAGGCGGGGTTTGCGCCACGAACTCCCGCGGATCATCGATGTCGCTCGGCGCTTTCGCATCGATTTTCGGTTTCGGTTTGTATTCCCAGGCCTCTGCCGCATGCAGGCGCTTTTCCAACTCGCGCACCGAAGTCTGGTATTTCGTCCATGCGGGACTGGTCGGGTTTGGAAAGCGAGCGATTCAAGCGGTGCGATTGATCGCCGACGAAATCGAGCATGCTACGCCCCTGCCGCAGGGCATCCACATTGGCTTCCACCTCTTCCGGATTGCCTTGGTGAAAAAGTTTTTCAAACAGTTTACGAGGGCTACGTTCAGACGGGATCGGAGCACCGCTACGGGTGTAGCTGAGCGTCGAGCCCTCATTCGACATTGCGAGGACCAGCGACGGGTAACGCGTCTCGTTGCCGATCTGTTCAGCGGCATACTGGTCGAGCGACACCCAGTTGCGAAAGCCACCCCGCTCGGGATGTGGCGTGCCGGTGATAAAACACCGTTCGGCCGCATGCCCGCCGGTCACGCCCGGATGACTAACTCCAGAGAACACCGTAAGCTCGTCGCGATGTGCTGAGAGCTTTTCCAAATACGGGCTCAGTTCGTAATCTCGCCCGGTCGCAGTGGGAAAGAAGAACTGTGGCAGGATACCCATGTTTGTCTCGATGGCGATCATGCGACGCGGAACTGGCTGGGCAGCGCCCGCGCCAAATACCGGCCTCATCGCTTCGAGTAAGGGCAGGGCCATCGTAACTCCGGCAGCACGGAGAAAACTGCGACGCGGCAAGGTTCGTTGATTGCCAATATGGAAGGTATGAGTGCTCATTTTGATTCGGTTGATTTCAGGGCAACGCCCTTTTTTTCCAGCGCTTCTTCTAAAGCGAGGCGCTTGGTTTCTTGAAGATCGATGAGCGCCGTCACTTTACCGTCCTTGAAGCTCGCGGTGGCTCGGGCCACTCCCTTGAGCTGGTAAATGGCCCGATAGGCGGCGTAGGAACAGGCCTTGCAATCGAGCCCTGCCACGTCGATCTCGATTCGTGACAACTTATCCTTGGGAATCTCCGCAGGCAGCAGCGCAGTCATTGTGTGCCTAGTTGCGTTCTTTAACTTGCTGTCGATCGCACTCCGGATCTGTTCCGGCGCGGCATTAGGTTTGAACGGCTCGTCTCCTGTTTCGAAAATAAAGGTGACCTTGGCAGTCTCGTAGTCCATCGATTTGATCTCGACCCGTTCAATTTTTTCAACAGCGCGCCGAAGATCCTTCACGCGATCTTTCGAGAACAAGCCGGTGACACGCAAGGTGAGTTCGCCAGCCTGGGTCGAGGCCGCAAGGACCATGAGGAGTATTGTAATCAAAGATTTCATCGAGTTTTAAAGAGTGAGCTTAGAACCAGTTCGTGAATGAGCGTGCGGGTGCCCCCGCCCTTTTCTTCCGTGCGTTCGGCGAGGGCGTTGATCTCGGCACGGTCGCTGAATCCAATCGGTCGCCCAATGGCATAGGTCGCCAATTGTCTTGCGAGATTCTCCAACAAAGATTTCGAATCAACAGCGGCGAGTTCGATGAATTCATCGATCCCGGAGAACTTTCTCCCGTCCGGTAATTTACCGCTCGCATCAACTTGCGGACCGAGTTTGAAACCAATTCCGATGAACGGATCAATCGATCCACGCGCAGCCGGATCGCCGGCCCCGATAGAGCGGTAGCGCTGGCGAAATCCGCCGATCACGTCGAAGCTCTCGAGCGCAAATCCCGGTGGGTCCATCTTCCGATGGCAGCTGGCGCAGATTGGATCGGAGCGATGCTTTGTAAGTTGTTCGCGGATCGTGCTCGCACCACGCACATCTGGTTCGATCGCCGGGATGTTAGCCGGCGGTGGATCAGGCGGGGTTCCAAAAAGACGATCCAACACAAAGGCCCCGCGCGGCACTGGCGAAGTGGTGGTACCATTGGCGGTGATCTTCAATATCGAGGCCTGAGTGAGAAATCCGCCACGCCGTGGAGAGTTGGCCGGCAATGCGACTCGGCGAATTTTCGGTCCCTTCACATTCTCGATACCATAGTGGACTGCGAGCTTTTCGTTCAGCATCGCAAAGTCCGACTTTACCAAGTGCGTCGCATCCAGATTCGCGTCGATGAGTTCACGAAAATAGGCGCGAGTCTCGGCGACCATCGAATCCTGCAAGTATGCACTAAACTCAGGGTAGAGTTTTTTGTCGGGGTCGTTGGCCGCAATCGCACGAAGCTTCAACCACTGGCCAAGGAAATCTTCAACGAATCGATCTAACTTCGGATCGGCCAGCAGGCGCGCGACCTCGGTACCGAGTGAATCTTTGAGCTTCCCCGAAGCAGCGAGTTCGAGCAATTGCGCATCTGGCTTCGAATTCCAAAGAAAATACGAGAGCCGACTGGCGAGAGCTTCGTCATCGAGTTCCCCAAGTGGCTCGACATGATACAGAAAATCCGGCGAGCACAAGGCAGCACGGTAGGCCCATCGCATCGCCGTTTCAAAGCAATCGCCTGCATCCAGTCGAACTTTCACTTTTGCGACGTAAGCATCGCGCACCTCCTCCTCGACCGGCCGACGAAAAGCTTTGGGAAGGAAATCACCAAGCAGACGGTCCGCATCCTGCAGCGGTTCATCGCTATGCACCGTCCACAAGCCCTGGCTCGGATTCGGGCGGTTTTGGCCGGCCCCAATCTGCCGCACTACCTTCCGGCGAGGCGGCTTCGAAAGCTCCTTCCCCTCGACCAGCTGTAACTCGCCGAAGAGAAGCCGATGTGCACGCGGTGGCCAAACTTCGTGAATTGGGCCTTCGACATCGAGCCAGTCGACTGCAATCCCCGGCCCGGTGAAGGCCATGGCACGCCCCTTTCGACTATAGTTCGCCACCGGAGCCAGCGACGCAGCGTTGAATCCGAAAATTTCATTGTGATTGAGCCAGACCGTCAATCCGTGCTCCGTCGGCAGCAGAGAAGGCGCATCGAAATAGTCGACCACGTAGCTCGGATGCTGCCCGCCGCGACCGTCGCCCGTCAACTGCACAACCGACAATCGTGCCGCCTCCGTGCCTCGCGCTGGCAGAACCATGCCCTTGTCCCAAGCAAAACTCCATACCGACCAGCGCACCCTGTAGAGACCGGGATCAGTTGTCACATGGGCCGCAAAATACGGGCTGAACGATTCGTCTTCGTGGCGGAAGAGTCCCACCGTGCTACCTCGTTCGAAGGAGCCCATCGCCTCGTGCGCACCTTCGTCGATGTGGCGGTGTTCTCCCGCTGGCGGGAATTCCGGGTCTGGTTTCATATCACGCAGAAGCACGCCATCGCCGTTGCCAAGAATGTGGGCAACGAACCCGCCGCGTTGTGCCAGCGAGAGACGCTGTTTTCGCACGGTCGGAGGTTTCGGCTGAGTGGCGATCGCGAGATCGAGCGTGTGGTCGGCTGCCTCGATATACTTCGCCATGTTGACATGTGAAATATCCAGCGCCTCCGCGTTTTTGTCGAAACCATGCGCGGAGCCATCCGGAGGGAGTTCACCTGCAAGGGCGATTCCCGGCATCTCGAACAGATCGCGGATTGTGTTTTCATACTCTGGCCGGGTCAATCGCCGGAGTCGTGTCAGTCCGCTCTCCCGCTGCTTGCTCTCTGAAGCAATCAACGAGGCGCTCAACCATTTCAGCAGTGCTGCCGATTCCTTCGCCGGCGGTCGCTTTTTCTTTTTCGGCGGCATCTCGCCCGCGTCAATCTTGTCATACACCTTCACCCAGAGTGCAAACCCTTCCGCGTTGGTGAAGCCCCTCTCCATTACCGTGAGGTCGAGCCCACCTTTCTTTTCGGTCGAATCGTGGCAGTCAACACAGTGACTTTCGATATAGCGACCAATGAGGTCATCGGTCGCGAAACCAGCAGCCATGACCATGCCGTGAAATAGGGTCACTAGAAAAGATACGCGCATATCAAAGTAAACGCTGATGCAGCTTGCTTTCTACACATTATTCTATTCGAATTCCATCTTCAGACGCCCTTTCCTCCTAATGCTTCACCGGAGTTGGCAAATACGAATACCAGGGAAACGAGCTTGGCACGCGAATCCCAATCACTGAATGATCGGTTCGCTCATTTTGCAAACTTCTGCCGCGCCCAGTTCTTAAACACGCCTTGCGCTTCCCCGCCCCCGCCAGGATAGCCGCCGTGTTGCACCATCCAGATCAGCACGAGTCCTTCATCTGGTCGGATCTCCATATTGGTCGCGTGCGCCCCACCGTGCCCGAACCAGTCGCCTCCGACCGAGAGCCCGAGTCCATAGCTTTGCTTGAGTGACTCAGGCGTCTGACGCTTGGTGAGCTCTTTGAACGCGGCTTCGCTCAAGTAGCGCTTTCCGGCGAACTCTCCACCACGGAGCAGCATCTGGCAGAACTTTGTGGTGTCCCCTGCAGTTGAAAAGAGCCCGCCAGCTGGCATCGGGAAACGACGGTGACGATCCGTGAGCGGCATCGTAAGTTGACCCAGACCGAACTCTTCCAAATTGGTTTTCGCCGCGTCCGGTCGATACGATTTCGCAAGGCGCGCAAGCTGTTCCTCGCTTGGCCAAAAAGTGGTATCCTTCATCCCAAGCGGGTCAAAAAAGCGTTCTTGCATGAAGTCCTCGTATTTCTTTCCGCTAACGACCTCGATGATCCTCGCAGCGATGTTGATGCCAGCATTGGAGTATTGGTAGTGGGTGCCGGGTTCGGTTTGCAGCGGCGTCATGGCATAGCTGCGCACGGCTTTGTCCAGCGGTAATCCATCGAGCGTGGGCTCTTCGATCGCAGATTTGAACGGCAGACCGCTGGTGTGACTGAGCACCTCGCGAATCGTGACTGGATGCCCTGGTTTTTTCAGCAAAACATGCTCGCCATCTCTTTCGGCAACGACCATCTGCCCACAAAATTCGTGCAGGTGTTTTTCGACCGGGTCATCGAGTTGCACTTTGCCCTCATCGACCAACATCATCACGGCAGCTGCTGTCATCCCCTTCGTTTGCGAGGCGATCCAGAACATCGCATCAGTGTTCAGTTTCCGACCGGCCGCGATATCCGCAAACCCTACCGCATCGACGGCGAGCACACCGTCCTTATCGGCCACAAGTGCGACGGCTCCGGCGAGTTCATGCTTGTCCACAAATGGTTGAAGAGTATCGACGGAAGATGGCAACGGTTTCGCTGAAATTGGCAAAGACGTCAGCAGGGCCATGAGGAGAAAGGAATTTTTCATCGGTTCTATTTATTGAATTGAATATCCACTGAGGAAACCGGTCCGATCACTCCGAAGGCGTTAACGGTTCGCACCTCCAAATGGTTCTCTCCATCCTTCAGCTTCCACTCGAAGCGATCACCTGTCGGTTTCCAATCGCCGCCGTCGCTACGAGATTCAAATCGTTTGAAGTTTGGTGTCATCGTCTTCGAGGAAACGATGAGTTTGCCTCCTTCGTTTGTCAGGCTCAATGTCGATTGCCCAATTGGAAAATACGGGTCGCTTGCCGGATTGGCCGGCAGATCGCGGGTATGCCATTTGGTGCCTTCGCAAACCTTGTCATGGACGATGAACATCTTCCCGTAATCGTAACCGGAATCCATAATGTCGGTATTCGGGATGTAACCAATGAAACCATATTTATCGATTTCGTCCGGTTCAATCGTCAGATCACCGAAGCCCAGAAACGTCGCCAGATGAACCGGAAGATCGCCCTTGCGATAACGTTTCCGATCCTTGCCAACGACAATCACGAGCTCTTTCCCTTCGTTGTAAAACCACTCTTGTCTGATCTCCCAGGCATTCAGCGGAATTCCATCTTTCTCGAGATACATGTTGCTGGTCGGGTCGAGCATGATCCACTTGCGAAACTGATTGGACCAAATTTCCGTCGTGGTGTGTTCGGTCGAACCACCCTTCTGATTGACGCCTTGGTGTCGGCGTAGCGCAAGGGCACGATCCACCCAACCGAGGCTCGCCGCGGAGGAAATCATCACCTGGGCATACTGAGTGCAGAAGAAACTATGCCCCTCATCGAGCGCCGCAAGAACCTCCAAGGCTCCCCGGGAATCCTTCGATGGCCGACCAAACTTCTTAAATCGGTGGTGCACCCAATCCATCAGCAGGATCTGTTTCTCGAACTCGTCCTTTCCCGAAGCAATTACCTTGTCGAGCCCGTAGCGCTGGCGAAGTATTCTGAGCTTTGTGTTTTCTGAGGTATCGAATTTGAACCGCTTCGAGTAATCGCTCTCGATGAAGGGTAAGCTGACGAACTTTTCAACTTTCGCGCTGCGACCAGCCAGATCAACACTCCAAGATTCCTCGCACCCGGAGACACTTGAGGCCATCAGAGCCCCTATTCCCACAATTGTGATTAGACCTTTCATGCCCACTAGACTACGACGTTTGCAAGCGGTCGACGAGAACAACTCCTTTCTCCCCTTTCCGAAGACAGATTTGGGATCTCTCTGCCAAGTATGCAACAAATTACAAGTAACCGCACTCCCTTACTCCCCACACGGCCGACGCGTCCCTGTCTCAAGATAGAGAAGTGCCTTTTGGGAACTGGCTCCGGTGAGAAAGTGGTCCAGATTTCCATCAATCTCACTCCGGTGCGCTTCATGCCAGGAAACAATCGCTTCGCTGACACTCTTGAGAGCTTCAAGATGGGCCCCGGGATCCCGGTCCCGGAATTCATGATCGGCAATCACCGCAATCCGGGTTTCGAGGAGCTTGGCTAAATCAGGGAAGTTTATGAGAAAATACAATTAAGTTTTCCGTTAAAAACAATCTTCCGACAACTGAATTCGAAAAGGATTTTCGGCTACTTGAGGGAGTTGGAGTAGATTTGGAAACGTGGCAATAGCATTGAGCGACATCGACAGTCCGGCAAGCCAGCTCAATTCTTCCTCATAGTCGGCCGAATTTTCAAAGGTGTCTGGAACACCGCCCTCTTCGACCACCAAAGCGGTTCCCGCCTCCACCACCAAATCGTCGGCTTTCGCATCTCCACCTCCGCCTTCACACCAGATGGCAAACGCCTCTACCTCGCTGGCGGAGCCAACCAAGGCACCAACGAAGAAAAAATGAGACCGCATCGTGATAAATTGTGTCTCCACCTCAACGTAACCAAAAGCTCCAGCTTTGGGAATCCCACCACCCCGTCCTCCCTCATCCGGGTCGTCCAACGGCGGCTTTCCTGCCCTTTCCGTCTAAAGAAGTGATCCATTCCACAATGCCGATGACCATAATCCGATCTTGTTTCCTCCTTCTTGTATCCTTCACCGTGACCACCGTGGTTTCGGCCAAGGAACCGTTTGAGGCCTTTCTCGAGACGCATTGTGCCAGCTGCCATGGCCCGGACAAAAAGAAGGGGGATCTTCGCTTCGATCAGCTCTCGCGCAATTTCCGAATGGGCGAAGACAGCCATCTTTGGGCGGAGGTGGTCGAAAAGGTCAACAGCGGCGAGATGCCTCCGGAAGACGAGCCGCAACCGAAGCAGGACGAAATCGCGACCTTCATCGCTGAACTCGACGCGAGGCTCAAAGAGGGCAAGGCGGCGCGGATGGCAGCGCGTCCTGCGGTGGCACATTATCGCCTGAGTCGGCAGGAGTATCAGAACACCGTCTATGACCTGCTCGGAGTGCGCTACGATCCGACGAAACCAGGCGAGTTGAATGAAGACACCTTGTGGCACGGGTTTGAGCGTATCGGCTCGCAGCTCTCGCTTTCCCCCTCGCATGTCGATCGCTACTACCGCGCCGCGGAACTCGTGCTGGACCGCGCTTTTCCTGCGGCTTCCAGCGAGACTCGCAAAGTCCGTAAGACGGCGGCGGAGCTGCGCTACGACGGCGGCGAAAAACAGCAGAAGGTCCTGGACCGGTTCGGCATCAAGCGCCCGCTTCGATACCTCCTTTTCCCCGGCCGAGTCCAGTCTGCGCTCCAGTCTCACTGGCTTGGCCAAACAGGTCCGGAACACAGCGGGCTTTACAAACTCCGCCTCCAGGCCAGTGGAATCCGCCCTCCCGGTGGTCAGCCCGCCCACCTCAGCATCGGCAAGAAAACGAGTGAGGAGAACGTGGAGGGCCTCATCGAATTCGACATCACGGCCCCGGAGGACAGTCCGCAAGTTTATGAGTTCGAGATCTTCCTCGAGATGCCCACGAGCCTGGACTTCGCCGTGGTGGCCACCGATGTGGTAGACCGAAGGGCCGGCGCCGCCTTCCGCAATGCACTTACCAGCCGGGGCGGGCATATTTTCACCCACAGCAGCGAAACTCTGCTGCTGAATCCGAACTCCCCACAGATGTTCGATGAAAAAGGAAACGGTATCTTTTCAACGGTGATCCTCGATTGGATCGAATGGGAGGGCCCGCTGGTCTCGGAGGCGGAGAAGACCCGGCGAAAAGGCGTGCTGCCGTCGGATAACGCCGCACTCGATGTCGTCGCGGAGCATCTGCAACGCTTCGCCGAACGCGCTTGGCGGCGGCCGGTGGAGAGGGAGGAACTGGAGAACTACCTGAAATCCTACCGCTCCGATCTCGAAGCGGGTGAAGAGACGGCCGATGCCTATCGCGGGACGCTTCTACGAGTGCTGACGTCCAGAAACTTCATCTACCTTGTCGAAGGCGACCCCGTCGCTCGCGACCGTCTCACGAATTCGGAACTCGCTTCGCGGCTCTCGTATTTTCTCTGGAGTTCGATGCCGGATGAAGGCCTCTTCGCCGCAGCCAAAGGTGGAGCCCTGAACGGCGATGGACTGCGGAAGGAAGTGGACCGAATGTTGGCGGACGAGAGGATCAACCGCTTCATCGCCGACTTCTCGCGGCAGTGGCTGCAATTGCACCGGATCGGTATGTTCCCGCCGGACAAAAAGCTCTACCCGACCTACGACGACTGGCTCGAGACGAGTATGCGGGCCGAGCCGGTGGAATTTTTCCGAGAGATGCTCGCGAAGAACCTGCCAATCGATCAATTCCTCGATTCAGACTGGACCGTAGTCAACGCCCGCCTCTGTGATTTCTACGGATTGCCGGAGCCGAAGATCGGCGACTTCCAGCGCGTCTCGCTCCAACCCGGGGATCGACGCGGCGGCCTGCTAACAATGGGCGCGGTGCTTGGACTGACCTCGGACGGCACACGTCATCGCCCGGTCCACCGCGGCGTCTGGCTCAGCGAAGTGATTCTCAACAAGACCCCGCCGCCGCCACCAGCGAACGTGGATCCCATCGAGCCCGTTCCGCCTGAAGGTGACAAGGTGACCGTCCGCCAGAGACTGGAGGCGCACGCCACCGACGCGAACTGTGCGTCCTGCCATGCGAATATCGATCCTCTCGGCTTTGCCTGGGAAAACTACGATGCGATTGGCCAGTGGCGCACCCGCGAGCATGTCCCAACCGGCAAGGGGCAGGATCCCTTGATCAATCCTGCCGGCGTGATGCCCGACGACCGTTCCTTCAGGAACGCCAACGAGTTCAAGCAATTGCTACTCGAGGACCGCGACAAGGTCGCGCGGGCCTTCATCGAACACCTTTCCACCTACGCCCTCCGTCGCGTGCTCACTTTTGACGACCAGGACGACCTCTCCGCCATCCAGACCGAGGCTAAAAAGAGCGACTACCGGATCAAGGACATCATCCGCGCCGTGGCCCTATCCGACCTGATCAAAAAACGCTGATCAACAACTAGGAACAAAGAACATTTATGAACTACCTCTCTCAATCCTGGCGGATCGACCGCCGCCACGCCCTCCGCGCGATGGGCACCTGCATCGCCCTGCCGATGCTGGAATGCATGATCCCGCTCCGCGCGGCCGAGAAAGCGACCGAATCACCCCGTCGCAGCGCCTTCATCTACCTCGCCAACGGCGTCCACTCGCTGAACTATCAGATCACCAAGCCGGGGAAGGATTACCAGTTCTCCCGCTCGCTCAAGCCTCTGGAGAAGCACCGCGATGTCATCACGCCCATCAGCGGACTGCACCACCCCGGAGCCCTGGGTCACCATCACAATTGCATCGACGTCTTCCTGACCGGCGGGAAGCTCGGCCCCTCGGATCGCAACACCATTTCCGTGGACCAGAAGATGGCGGAAGTCACCGCGCAACACACCCGCTACCCCTCGATGGAGATTGCCCTCACGCAGGGTTCCCTCGCCTGGACCACAGATGGCGTGCAATTGCCTGCGCTGCGTCGTTGCAGCGAAATCTTCGCGTCCATGTTCGAGGAACCGAAGGGCGGCATCGAGGCCCGTCGAAAGGCTCTGCGCCGCAAGGCCAGCGTGCTCGATGACAACCTCGCTGAAGTGCGCCAGCTGGAAAAAAAGATCGGCGCGGAAGACAAAGGCCGCCTCGACCAATACCTCACCTCTGTGCGTGAGGCGGAGATCCGCACCCGGCGGGCCGATACGTGGCTCGATACGCCGCTTCCTGATATTTCCGGCACCGATCGCAAACGCACCAACCGTGACATTCCCAAGACTCAGGCGGGCGACTATTTCCGCACCGTCTATGATCTTATGGTGCTCGCCTTTCAGACGGACCTTACCCGCGTGGCCACCTTCAGCCTGGGCGGAGAGGGGGACGCCTTCTCCATCCCTGAGATTGGCATCACCGAGTCGCGCCACCAGCTCAGCCACCACGGGGGCGATGCCAGCTACATAGAGAAGCTCACCAGCTACGACACCTTTGCCATCGAGCAGTTCGGCTACTTTCTCACCCGGCTCGCGGAGACCAAGGACTTGACAGGGAAGCCGCTCTTGGGTTCGACAATGGCGCTCTTCGGCAGCGGCATGTGCTACGGCCACAGCCACGGCAACGCCAACCTTCCACTCGTGCTCGCCGGTGGTTCAGACCTCGGCCTGAAGCACGGTAAACATCTCGACCTCAACAAGTCGGCCGCCGGCTTCCAGGGCTACGCGCTCGACCCGAACGGAGCGCTCACTTCCGCGCATTACCAGATCTGCGGACGCCCCGTGAATACGGACGCCCACATGAGCAACCTTCTCCTCCTCATGGCTCAGCGCATGGGCGTGGAAGCTGACAAGTTTGGCGACAGCAATAGGGTGATGGCTCTGTGATTCACGGCGAATTTTTCCGCTAATCTTAATCTCTGCGGCAGGTCGGGGAAGGGGAAGGGGATTAAGAGTAAGATTAAGATTAGGAGTAAGAGTAAGAAATTTGATATGAGGCGGTTTGACCACGAAAAGCTGAACGTTTACCAGGAATCCATTGTTTTTGTGGGGTGGGCGGCTGACTTGTTAGAGTCAATCCCGAAGTCGATGGCGGCATACAATCAGCTGGATCGAGCTTCGACATCGGTTCCTTTGAACATTGCCGAAGGTAACGGTAAATTTACTCCAAAGGACCGATGCAAGTTTTTCGATATAGCCCGCGGTTCCGCGCTCGAATGCGCGGCTTGCCTGGATGTCCTCGTCGCGAAAGGAAAGATAAGTTCTGAAATCGCAGCAAACGGCAAAGCTTCTCTCGTCGAGGTCGTCTCAATGTTAGTCGGCTTAATCCGCGCCAATTCCCCCGACCGCAATGCATAGCCATTTTCATAATCTTAATCATACTCTTACTCCTAATCTCAGGTCGCTCGGCGTTGGCGTTGCACTACTCCTGGTTCTCGGTTCGTGCGCCGCAATCGCCGAAGAGAAACCTTTCCGCCCCGAGGCGGGGAAGTTCCCCCCTTTGGAAAAGGCGCACTCCTATCGCGGCGAACTGGTCTTCGTGGATCATGCCAACCGCCGCGGCAGCATCCGCGTGCAGGGGGATGGAAAATTTTACCGAAACGACCCGCAGCCCTTCGCCATGCTCCCCTACGGTGTCATCCGGTATCAGGGCGCTCCGGCGGATCTCC
>Ga0114994_10003154_pt1 | contig 12036 bp, 18 predicted proteins | sample ArcticOcean_MG_C_9_FD_87043 | JGI IMG/M metagenome (GOLD analysis project Ga0114994, IMG submission 87043) | Marine microbial communities from western Arctic Ocean - ArcticOcean_MG_CB2_152 | ecosystem: Environmental > Aquatic > Marine > Oceanic | place: Arctic Ocean: Canada Basin | collected... | reverse complement strand
CTCGCTTCGCTCGGTGTAGGGGAAAATCATTGGCGTTGTGATGCTGCAGAACAGGCAGCAGATTGGCGAGGTGGTGGTGGGGGGGGTGGGGAATAATAAGAACATTTTCAAGGGCGTCGACGAAGCTCTTTTGAAGTGCTTCTCGGACTTCTTGGGGGTGGCCATCATGGTGTTGGATCTACACGAGAGGGCGATTCTTCTGAGCAGCAGCGTTCACAAAGAGTTCAGCGGAATGGCGAACAAAATTGATGAGCTCATGAGCGGTGAGCAAGCTATAAGTTTTTCGAGCGACATGCTCAAATCGGAGGAAGCTACAAGCAACAGCAGAAACAAGGCGCTGCACAGCCTTTTCAACATAGAAAAGGAACTGGACAGCCAGAGTGCCGTGTTGGAGGCACTTTTGGAGTAATCATTATATGATAATGAACTAATAGAATTGTTATTTTTTCTAATACACCTTGCTTTGAGCCAAGAAATTTAAATCGAGCAAAGCAGCCTTGAGCAAGAGCTTCAGCTCGGCATTTCTCTGCTCCATAATTCTTCTCTCCTCCTCAAAACCGTTCATCATACGCGCAAACATTCCAAAGTCTTCCATCTCATCCTCAACTCGTTCGAGCTTCTGACTCGTGAGGGAACGGTGCAACAAATTTCGTGAAGTGTTGGATTTTTCTTTTTCCCTGGAGGCAAGTTCTCGCAGCCCGGTAATTTCTGAGCCGGAGCGAAGCGAAGCGAGCCGCATGTTTAAAAGCGAGCGAGTCAAAAGAATTGAGTGGAATAATGTGAGTTTAGTAGTGGATGTAGCCATTATGTCTGTAGCCATTTCGCGGGATCCATCGCGAGTATGCTCGTCTTCCTTCATCAAGGCTCGCTCGCTTCGCTCGCTCACCTTCGTTTTGCTCTTCAACCAGGGACTCGGCTTCCACCACTCGGTTCTCCATCTCCTCGAATCGCAGCTGCGCCGAGTGAAGAAGGTGCGAGGCGAATGAGTGGATTAGTTTAGTAGTGGATGTAGCCATTATTGTCTGTTCTGTAGTCATTTCGCGAGATCCATCGCGAGTATGCTCGTCTTCCTCAAGGCTTGCTCGCTTCGCTCACTCACCTGAAGCTTGTCCAGCTCGCTCTCGAGCTGAGATTTCTCGTTGCTCAGCATTTCAACCTGATTCTGTAGCACCGTCTCAACCTGCGATTTTTCCTTATTGGCGTCGGCTTGCATTTTCCCCAGGCGCAGAATCATGTCCTTCCTATTGGCACCCTTGTCATTCTTCATTTGCTGCCGCTCTAGCTCCATCTTAGAACGCTCTTTTTCGAGCTGAATTTTGTTGTTGTTGTTAGTTTAGATGTTTTTACGCTGGCTGTGACTAGCTCGCAGCTCGCTCACCTCATTCTTGAGAAAATCTTCCTTCATCGCCTCCATTTTCTCCATCTCCTCCTTCTGGATGGCCTTCCGCAAATTGTCGTTCTGCGAGAGGAGGTCGGCGTTGGCCACCAGCTCGGCGCGCTGCGCGATTATGGAATCTTCGAGTTCCTCGGAATCTTTTTTTATCTGCAGCATGTCAGCTCTCTTCTGGACGAGCTCGGTTCGACCCTGTTCGATCTTGTCCAATAACGACGCAAGTTCCTCCTCGACCCTGTCCTTGTCCGGAGAGTCTGCCATGGACTCAAACTCGGTTTGTTTCGCTTGGTATTCCTTCATCTCCGTGTCGAGCAGCTTTTTCAAGTCTGCAAAGTTTTGCTGCAAATCGCGGTACGATTTCACCAGTTTGGCCTTGCTGTGCTGCGCTTTTTTAATTGCTTTCATTGTCAGCATCTTCTTTTCCTTGATGGAATCAATTACAGATCCCATTGTGCTGTTGATGTTGTTTTGGCGTTCCTTCTCCAATTCGGCAGACAATTTGGCTCTCTCCTCCCACGATTCGTTCTGATTAGACTGAAGTTCTGCAAGTTTTGCAACAAGCTCGGGGTCTTGAGCGGGGCTCGCGGTCGCATTGCCCCCCCCCCCTTCCCCGCCACCACCACCACCACCACCACCTTGCTCCGACGCCTTTCTCAACTCCTCGATCTCCTCCTTTAATTTTCGAATTTCTTTCTCCTTGACGTCCTCGTTCTTCTCCATCTTGTTCTTGATCAGTTTTGCTCGTTTGGCGTAGTTCAAAGTTGACAAGGTTTCGTCGTGGTTGTAATCGGCGGGAGACAGAGCCGCTAGCATGAGCGTGGAGGAATTTCCGCCGAGCGACTGCGCCGAGCGAAGAAGGTGCGAAAACGAATTGAGTGGAATAATGTTTAGCTTAGTTGTGGCTCGTATTCTCGTCTTCATCAAGGCTCGCTCGCAGTAATTCGCTCGCTCACCTCCTGGAGCAAGCGGGTGAGCTTACTGTCACGGTATGGGACAAATTTGGCCTTTCCCTTGGAAACTTCGCCCAACGCGTTGATTACGTTCCCCAGAGACATTAACGATTTGTTAATTGCTGCACCCTCCTTTAACGTAGAGCCGGTCGCACCTGTCTTGTCGGCGCGTTCAGACCCGGCGAGGTCTATGAGGTTCAGCTTGGACGTGAGTAGCACCTCTTTTTTGGTTTCTGCGCCGAGCGAAGCGAGCCGCATTTTTAACGAAGGACGAGCGAAACGACGAGCAAAACGAGCGAGCCAAACGAATTGGGTGGTGGGTTTACTTAGTAGCGGATGTAGCCATTATGTCTGTAGCCATTTCGCGGGATCCATCGCGAGTATTCTCGTCTTTCTTCGTCAAGGCTCTCTCGCTTCGCTCGCTCACCTTCGTCGGTAGTGACCGTTCGCTTTTCGACCTTTATTGTGAACACCGAGTGCGACCGGGAGGAAGCGGAGTTCATTTTAGTCTCGGCAACACGGCGGATGCTGTTTCCCTGGGTGACGAGCTTGTTGAGAGACTCGCGGTCCTTCGTGATGACCTGCGTGGGGAGCGAAGCGCCAAGCAAAAAACGAGGCCATTACATATTTATTACATTTTGCATTGAGTGAGGGTTAGACTAGTTGAAAAAAAATGCAAAAATAGTAAAAAAAAGGCGAAGTACCGAATTGGCCGTAACTCCAACGTAAGGAGGTTTTAGACGCTCAATTTGGACACGGTGGCGGGTTCGACCAGGCGCATCTTCTTGTGCGAGGAGGTTGTTCAGGGACGTTCCAAACCACGCCCATGTGCACGTCAACGCTTCGCTCACGGCACCTCGCAGACACCAGAAATAAACACCCCTTTTGTGGGGTCCTCCCTTAGCTCAAGCTGCTTCTCACTGGGGTTCAACAGATCGTGAATAATCTCGTTGTAGATTTCGATATAGGAGACCGTGACGAGGAATTGGATTTTATTAGATTCGGTCGAAGTGGACGTGATTGATTTTATTCTTTCGTAAAGGTCGCGGTTGAGGGAGGGAATGATGCCCTCGTTGTCGGGGACGCCCATCATCGACCACGTCTTGCCGGAACCCGTCTGACCGTAGGCAAAAATGGTACCATTGTAGCCATCTAGCGCGCGACTAACTAGAGGGGCACCCAGGTCAGTGTAGACTTCTTGTTGCAGGGAAGACTCATCGTAAGCATGGTCAAACGTGAACAGCTTGGCGGATTCAGAAGAATTCCGCCCATTCTTCATCGTTAGGTTCTCGATCTGAATCTGGTGTTTCGCTTGGAGGGTTGTGATGCAACAGAGACAACCCCTTGCAAGCTCTGTGGAGGACATTGGTCGTGTCCGGACGGCGACTCGGACATTCAGGTCGAGCATATGGTTCTTGAAATTATGGTTTGAGATTTTTATAGTTGTGGGGTGAGAAGTAGTCGTATATGGACGTGTTGAACTATTTATTTTTGAGTGTATCTATGGTATGCTTAGCATATAATATAAAAAAAGAAATTTTTATTATTTTAAATCTTTGCCTCTTTCACGTGTTTTGATTGGCAATTGGAACTTTTCGGGAAATTTGTATTTTTAAGGTAACACGACCCATCCCACACCTTCTCTGACTTCTCTGACCTCCCCACACCTCTTTCCAACTCTCCATCTTTTTCAGGCAATAAAGTGTTACCAGCCCTTTAACAAAATTCATCATGAAGCTCGTTCTTGCGACAATCCTCTCTTCACTTGCTGCCACCAATGCCAAAGACAACGGTCTTGCACTGACCCCCCCCATGGGATGGAGATCTTGGAACCTTTATGGGAAATATGTTAACCAAAAACTCATCCAGGATATCATGACTGGAATGACTGACAAATCACGTGGTTTATCACTCGCCGAGTTGGGGTACAGCGATGTCGGTTTGGATGACAACTGGCAGCTTTGCGAAAACGGCACTTACCACGACCCGACCACAGGGCGGCCAATTGTCAACCTTGAGCTCTTTCCCAATTTGAAAGAAATGACCGACTTCGCCCATGATCTTGGCCTAACCGCTGGCTTCTACGGAAACAACTGCATCTGTGCTGAAACCACTACATCTGACGAGCTTTACTACCAGGGGGATGTTGACGTCTTTAAAGAGCTTGGATTCGACGGCTGGAAGTTAGATGGCTGCGGAGCTCAGACGGATCTAGTGCTTTGGGACAAGCTAATTTCGGCTGCTGACCTGTCGATAGTTGTAGAGAATTGTCATTGGGGGACAAAGGAACCGTTCGAGCCCAAGAGGAACGACGACGGAACTTTGTTCTGCCCCTGGAACTTTTACCGAACGTCTGCGGATGTCCAAACGTTCTGGTGGTCGGTGTTGTTAAATCTCGAAACCGTGACAAAATATGCCGAGAGCGGGTTGTCCGTTCCGGGTTGCTGGGCCTACCCGGACATGCTCGAGGTTGGCGTGCCGGGGCTGACTTTCGAGGAGTGGAGGAGTCATTTCGGAATGTGGGCGATTGTGAGCTCGCCGCTCGTGCTGAGTCATGATGTGAATAACAGCACGTTGATGGACGAGATTTATCCAATCATTGGGAATGTGGATATTTTGAGCGTGAACCAGAAGTACACCGGCCACTCTGGCGGGCCATTCGAGGCCGGCGTGAAGGGCGACAACTCGACCATATACTACTACAAGGATTTGGGCGAGGGAGGAATTGCAATTATGCTCATTAACAACAGCGATGACACGGCGCAGGTGAAACTAAAGTTTAGCGAGATTCCTGGTTTGGGAGATTATGAAGGTGATCGAGCGAAGCGAGCGAGTTTTGAGGAAGGCGAGCATACTCGCGATGAATCCCGCGAAATGGCGACAGACGGCTGGCTACATCCACTACTGAACTAACCCACTCATTCGTGTGGCTCGCTTCACTCGTTTTGCTCTTTATATGAAGGACAATTAACCATTCGTGACCTCACCAACCAGTTCGATATTCCTGGTGTGTTTGGAATGGACGAGATGTTCACGAGCGGAGATTTGGTCACGCATGGCAGCGTCATGATGTTGTTTTCCAAGCAGGGCTAGTGAGTGAAAGTGAGTGAGAGTTAGTGAAAGTGAGTGAGAGTGAGTGAAAGTGAGTGAAAGTGAGTGAATAGAAATGAAATAATATTGACGTGAGATTGATAAAAAGCTTTTGTTACTTTTTGAGCTTTTGAATTTATGCTTTGGAAAGGTCAGTTCCGCCTCCCAACCCCCCCTATTTCCCCTCTACCCTCCTCCATTCCTCGATCCAGTTAACAACATGTTGGTGTCTCTCCCTCTTCGCATCGGAGTATGCTGTTTGACCGGCTAAGTTTTGACGTAGGGGGTTCCCCCCAGCTTTTGTAAGCACCATCACTGAGTGAAGCTGCCCGAAGGAGGCAGCCCAACCGATAGGCTCGGAGCCAAACCAGAGAGGCATCTTGGCATTCGGGTTGCAGGGCGAACAAGGTATTTTATTGAAGACAGGAATGCTGGTTGCGGTTTCCACGGTTTCGTTCCAACCGCACATTGCACAGCAGTGCAAGGGGCACATGATCATGTTTGCCAAACAGAAGTAGGCTGCACAGCAAGTATTCTGGTCAGGTCTTGGCCCTCCATTGTCGTGTTTCGAAGTGTCATAAAGGCTCTCACGATCTTCCATCTTTTGCGTAACTGGTTGTACTGCTGTTGCAGAGACAGAGGCAGTGTTTACAGTAACAGCAGTTTCAGCAAACACAAGATCAGCTTTTTGGAGAACTCCACTTGTTGCAACATTTGGGATCTTGATGCCACAGTTTTGACAAAACGTAACATTTTCTATGTGGCTCGCTCCACATTCGGAGCAGAATGGCATACTAATGAGTGGTGTGGTGTTGGAGTGAAAACAATTGAGTTCTCAAAATAAATAAATTCAAGATGGAAAGATGGTGAAAATCTTCAAAACTTTCTGCAAAACTTGGGAAATGTCACCAAACATTCTTCATGTGGGCATGGACCGGTAGGTACTGGCACGAGTGTGTTTTGAGCCGCACCTACTGTGAACAGTCATTGTTTTCAAGATATAATTTTTAATGTCCATGTTTCAAATCACAAAAGTAAATAAATGACACGAAAAAAATACATTTAATGACACGAAAAAAATACATTTAAAACAAACTGTGCAATGTGTTCATATAGCCATAAATCAATTTTAGAATAGAATCAAATGGGAAAGCAAGCCATTCCCGAAGCCTTTGAGATAGAACCCGACGACCGCCACTCCTCGGAGAAAGACAGCAAGAAGCTCCTTTCCTCTAAATCCACTTCAAATCAGGCCTGCTGTCGATTTTGCTGTCGATGTTGCACCTGGAACTGCATCTGCAAGTTGTTTTGCGTCATCATCATCCTCGTTGGAATAGGATTAGTGGCTGCTGGAACAGTTGCTAACAAAATGGCTTCTCCCTACATCGACGAGGTTCTCAAAGGCTCTGCCCTCACCTGTAGCACCTCTGACGACAACTTCGCTGGCTTCGAGTCAAACTTTGATTCCAAGATCCCTCAGTACCAGAAGCTTACCTTGTACGACGTGACTAACGCTGCCGCATTCTACGATGGCCAGAAGGCCACCCTCGAGGAAATCGGTCCTTTCACCTACCAGTGCTGAAAAAAAAAGCTCTACGTACGTTTCACTGACAATGGCAATTCAATCAACTACTCTGAATTTCAAGCGTGCACGTTCGTCCAAGAGCTGTCCTGCGAGGACTGCTTCGAAAACCGAACCACGACAAATTATTCCCCCGGTTACGCGAAGGTGAGCGAGTGTGAGTGAGTGATATGAGCGAGTGAGCGGAGCTGGGGGGGGCATCTTAACCCGTTCGATGCGATCGTGATGTCGTAGAGCGCGACGTGAGCCAGCGGAGCGGAGGGCACAACTAACCAATTAAAATGCTCGCTCCCCGTTCCGCTCCGCTCCCCGCTCCGCTCCGCTCCGCTTAGGTAATGACAAAGACTGTAAACGAGGGAATGCTCTTTTTGAAAATTGCTGGTTGCAGCAAGACGCAAATAACTGCGATTGGCGGCTTGGACCCAACCGACCCGCTGAAACACCCAATAGACTTTAACAAGGACATTGGAGGCCCCGATAACGCGGAGAAGGCATGCTGCGTGCCAGACGTAGCAATCCTCACCCCGCCCCTGTTTCTCACCCCGGCCGACACGGCTGACGCAATGGAGGCCTACTGTGCCCTTCCATTAAGCGGCTGCACGACTAGCTTCCCGGAGTACAAAACGTGCAGCACAATTGTTGCTGAAACGAAGTCTTTCATCTCGAGCATGAATCGGGCGGACGGGGGGGTGAGGACGAGTGCGGGGGATTACAGGTGAGCGAGCGAAGCGAGCGAGCCTTGATGAAGACGAGAATACTCGCGATGAATCCTGCGAAATGTCTACAGACGGCTTCATCCTCAACCTAAACTAACATTATTCCACTCAATTCTTTTGGCTCGCTCGTTTTGCTCTTGATTCATTAAAAATGCGCGGCGCAGTGAACTCATGATAACGAAGACGGCCAGCGAGCTAGCACTCGGCTACCCATTCGCGCTGGGGGGCTACCTCGCGGGAACGATCATCGGCGAGAACCTCACGCCCGACCAAGCTGCAGTCGCATTCCAAACGACCGACATTGGCGGGACGACCCTCAACGAAATGTCCCGAGACGTTGCAAAAGTTTGCGGGGCAAACATTGGGTTGAAAGACTCGCACTCGGAGGCCAGTTGCACCTGCTCGAGTAGCTGCGAGGCAGACTGTTCAGCGTTTGGAACGGACACCTGCAACAGTTTCTGTGATGCGAGCGGGGGTGGATCATGCGGCTGCTCACCGAGCTGCACCTTTGTTTGCAACACTCTCGCAGATGACACCTGCGAGAGCTCGTGCAGCGTCAGTGGCACGCCCGCAGACGATTTTAACTTGCAGTACGAGTATACTGGGTTTGCGCCCGAGCAGGCTGCGAGCGAGATGGAAGGGGAGGGGAGGTGCGCGAGCGGAGCGCGCGCGCGGGGGGGGGGTTGAGGAAGACGAGCATACGAACATGAGCCACTACTAAACTAACATTATTCCACTCAATTTACTTCGCACCTTCCTTGCTCGCGGAACAGCAACCAGTTCGCGTACCTATCTGGCATTTCATGCGCGGTCGGCAACGTGGGCTTGGACGCTGCAGCAGAATGCGTGAACGGCAACAAGAACTGCAAGTGCAGCGACGGAACCCCAATCACCAGTCCGATGCAGAGCTGCTGCATCAGCGAACCGGTGGACATGATGGGCAAGGGATGTTTGGCTTGGGTGCCGGGCTGGATCACACCGGAGAAGAATAGGTGGAGGTGAGCAGCGGAATAGGTGCTGCCACAGACACCAAACTAAACTAAATAAACTAAACTGACAAATTCGGTTCGCGCAGCCTCCAAAACGTCACGCACTGGGAAGAAGCGCCTTCGTTCAAGATTGGGAGTGGGTGCAACAACGATAACAAGGAAACGACGACGAACTCCGAAGACACCTTCGACACAGTTCTCGAATACAACGGCGAAGCAACGGGCGCAATTTGGTTCAATGGGGCAAAACTTCCATCGCCCACGGAGGTTCAAACTTTCATGGGCTTGACCGACCCAACGGAAACGACCTACAACGTCGACACATTCCTCGCCATGGGCGGCAAATTCAACGAAGCGGGAGGGAAGAAGTCGCCCGCTTTGAGGCCGGAGGGGTTGGATACAAGAGTTTGGGGGACCGACACGTTCAACGATGGGGGGGAACCCCAAGACTCAAAAAAGTTGGGGAGCCAATTTGGAATTTTCCTGTCCTACTTGTTCAGGGCGATCAGCGTTGTGTACGAGGGGAAGATTGACTTGAAGGGGCTGGCGTTGCAGCGGTACAGGTTGAACACAGAAGTCTTGAGCAGTACCGAGGAGCACAAATTGGAGGGAATAGGAATTGTTTCAGGAACAAGTGTCCAGACGTTTCAGTTCGCCGCCCCCGTTGTCGTCTCTCTGCCCAACTTTTTAGAGGCAGGACCGCTTTTAACACAGGACGGTGACGTGGAGGTGTTTAAAATCTACGACTACGGCGAATTGACAAAGCTTGCCACCAGGGAACTTATGACCGAAGCGAGCGTGAAGGTGCTGCGCGATGAATATGAAACTTATTTGGATATCGAGCCGAGCACGGGGAAGGCAATGAACGGTCACAGTCGACTCATGGGGAGGTGAGCAAGCTAAGCGAGCGAGCCTTGTGGCAAAGGCAAAAGAGTGCGAGCGACTAACAGATTAATGCTCGGCGCAGTGTGTATACTTATGACTGTCCTGTGGATGCTTCGCGAACAATCAACGACGACACGTACAACGCCTGTTTCCTGTTCTTCCAGGTTGGCTTGACGGATTTCCCAAAGGTTGGAGAAATGTCCGCAGTGACGGGGAACGCCAACGGCTGGACCATCACAAATGGAGACGAGGGGGTGGTGGGTGGCTTCCCGAGGAGCGTGGCGAACATTTTCACACCCAAATTGAAGCCGGAGAAGTTCTTACCGAACTTCTGGGTTGACCAGACTGCCACCATTGACGACGAGAGCGCTAAGAAGCTTGTAGAGTATGGGGAGCTGCTCGGGAAGGTGGAAAGGTATGCAAAGAAGGCGGTCTTAGGTGGAATATTGGTGGCTCTGGCTGGCATTAGCTTGCTAGTCATTGCTTGCTCGTGTTGGAAGGGATTGAAGGATAAGGAATTGGAAGAGGGAGAGCAAAAAGAGTTTGTGTGACATATGGAAAAAACACTTTTTAAAGAGAGTTTTCTGAACTAAATCAACAACTTGGTAACCATCAACGAATGAAAAAGTGTTTGACATTTCGTTTGTATCTGCTCTCGTAGGTTTCGGAAAGCCTCGATTCCGTCCCCTGAACGCTCTACGTCTTTCCAGTTCTCGTATCTAACGTTAGGCTGGTCTTGCCAGGCTGGGAACTCTATTGTCGAGCAGGTGCAGGTTGTAACAACGACGTTGTAGCTGGTGTGATCGTGGTCACTCAAAATTGTTTGTGGCGCTGAGGATATATCCACACCAATCTCCTTGCAAACCTCAATTGCAAGTGGCTTAATCTGCTTCGTAGAAGACAGCCCCGAAGAGGTAACAGAGAATTGAACATGCTTGTCTATTGAATATGGGGAATTTTTGTAAATTTTGTTCAGGATACCAGCGCTAATCTGGCTGCGGCAGGAATTGTGGGTGCAAACAAATATAACACTGATTTTTGTCATCTACTGGAAGGCAAGGCAAAGTCAAAACGAGAAAAAAGATTGATCTGTCACAAATTGTATTTGGTGCCAAGTCAAAACGAACAAAATTTCAAAGCGGCTGCTCAAAGGTGCAAAGAATGACCTGTGGAATGCCAATTTGATGCAATATTGTTTAAACTAACGCTATAACACAGGTTTTTTCTTTCTCACAAACTCGCCTAAATTTTACCCTGATTATAATTCAACATACACAGATGCTATCAAGAACGTTGTATTCTCCTGCCCTGAGGGTGAGTCATAGCTATTCGACATATTTTCACCCCTCAGAGACCAACCTTGCCCCTCATACTACGTTTGGTGAAGTCAACTGTTGCAAACCTCACCTCACCACACAGATGGCTGCACAATAACATTTCTAACCCCACCACACAGGCCGTGAACAGCTCTGTCCGCTCCATCGCCACACTGAAGGAGGTCCTCGAGGCCCAGATCCCAGGCAAACAGGCCTCGCTGTCTGCCCTTAAGAAAGACCATGGATCGGTTGTGCTTGGGGAAGTCACTGTCGACCAGTGCATTGGTGGAGCCCGCGGCGTGAAGTGCATGCTCTGGGAGACGTCCAACCTGGACGCCGACGAAGGGATCAGGTTCAGGGGTTACACAATCCCGGAGTGCCAGAAAATTCTGCCAACCTTCAAGGGCGCTGGAGGGGAAGGCGAGCCCTTGATGGAATCTCTCCTGTGGCTCTTGCTCACCGGTGACGTTCCGACGAAGGCGCAGGTCGACACTTTGACAGCCGACCTCCATCAGAGGGGAGCAAACCTCCCTAGCCACGTAGTGCCCCTTTTGAACACGTTGCCCAAGGACATGCACCCCATGACACAGTTCACAATTGGAGTGAACGCCGCCCAGACAGGCAGTCAGTTTGCCAAGAGGTACGCTGAGGGGTGCCCGAAGACCGAGTACGCGGAGAACACCCTGGAGGACGTGTTGAATGTTATTGCCCAGCTGCCTGAGATTGCGGCTACAATTTACAGGAATGTTTACTACGATGGGGTCGTGAAGAAGGACGATTCTCTTGACTACTCTGGAAACTTCAACCGAATGCTCGGCTACAACGACCTGGCGTTCGACGAGCTCATGCGGTTGTACCTGTGTATCCACACCGACCACGAGGGCGGAAACGCCTCCGCCCACACCACCCACTTGGTTGGGAGCACCCTTTCCGACCCTTACTTGAGCTACGCAGCTGGCCTTAACGCCCTTGCTGGTCCCTTGCATGGGCTCGCGAACCAGGAAGTGTTGGGCTGGATTCAGGTGAGTGATAGTGAGTGATAGTGAGTGATAGTGAGTGATAGTGAGTGATAGTGAGTGATAGTGAGTGATAGTGAGTGATAGTGAGTGATAGTG
>Ga0114994_10003152_pt1 | contig 12045 bp, 8 predicted proteins | sample ArcticOcean_MG_C_9_FD_87043 | JGI IMG/M metagenome (GOLD analysis project Ga0114994, IMG submission 87043) | Marine microbial communities from western Arctic Ocean - ArcticOcean_MG_CB2_152 | ecosystem: Environmental > Aquatic > Marine > Oceanic | place: Arctic Ocean: Canada Basin | collected... | reverse complement strand
TGCTACACCAGATAAAGCTGCAATACCTACATTTTTATTCTTCTCATCCATTTCATTATAAGTTTGACCAGCATATATAGATGCGGGTATTGCTAGTGAAGCTCCAAAAGTAGGAGCTGCAGCAAAGTAAGCACCAGCTGTTATACCCATGTAAGGTACAGACATAGCAAGCATGTTAGTAAAATATTCTAAGGCTGTATAAAAACCATCAACATCTTTGTATGATTGTAGTGTGTCAGCGTAAGGTAACATCTGTCTTCGTGCACGTTCAACTCCGTTTACACCTATCTCAGATACAGCTTCTAATCCGGTTGCATCACCAAACATATTAGCTGCACCATAGCCAGCCTCTTTAACACTGACCCATGTTCTGTTCCAAGTAGTAGACATAGGGTTTAAAGATTTATTTGATAAAGATCTAGTACGATCTCTTACTGCCACTGAACTATCAGTAAAGTAATGACCTACTCCCATATCTCGCATACGCTTTAATGTCATCTCATCGTGAGCTATTCGTTTGAATCCTAACTTTCTATATCCTTCATGATCAAGAGCATCTAATATTTCTTCTCTTGCTTGGTCCCATGAATCTTCTTCGTATACACCTGCGGAATATGCTTGAGTTCTTTTACTCTTTTCTAAATTATACAGTGCTCTGTTGGCATCAGATGTAAACCGAGTAGGCTCAACTATACCTTTAGATAATAGCATACGTTCCCATGATTGACCTTTATCATTTATTAAATCGCCAACGTACCTAGTATTAGTACCGTCTATTATAGGTTTGCCGCTGCTATCAAGTTGTAACTTTACATCAGTGAACCCATGTTCATTTGCTAGCCTAGCTAAAACTTCTTGTTGAGTCTCACCACCGGCTGTGCCAAGTTTCATCTCACCATCAATCCATTTGGATGTCTCTCCGGTATCATAACCAGAGAGACGGATTGGTTTATCAAAGTGAGGAGTTTCTACAGTGTCTCCATCTATTGCTACTAACCCATCGTTACCGATAGTTAAAGGTGTGTAGTTAACAATAGAGCTTAGAAATCTATCTTGTTCTTCAGACATTTACTTCTCCTTAAATCCCACCTTCAAGCATGAACTCATATAGTGGAGTTGTATTCTGCGCTTTAGATCTTTTATAATATATATCGTTTGCGTAGAAGTTACCAGTTTTATCTAGCTTACCAGTTGTTTTTAATGTATCTACGTAGCGCATGTATTCTATTCGAGCATTTCTAACAATAGCTGTCTGCATTAGTATTGGATTCATCATTGCTATGTCTGGATTTTTCTTAATCGCTGCCGCTTGTACGTTAAGAATTGCTGTATTCAAAAGACCTGCGTCAATATAATCTCCGTCAGCATTTTGAAATGCAACTTCTCCTACACCCGTCTTATCAGTTTTAGCAATTACAAAAGCTTTATTTAGATAAGGCGTTAAGTATCTTACCTGTTTATTTTCATCATAAGCTTGCGCCTGCTTAGCCATATCCAGAGCCATGTTAACTATAGGAGCTGAATCAACAAGAGAAATCCTATTATCCATAGACCACTTTGCTAGCTCTGCTCCGCCACTAGATGGCTTTATACCTGGAAGATAGTTAACTTCCTCGTTGTCTTGATTCTTACCTATGGTCTGCTCTTTGATTAACTTCTCTGCTAACCCAATGTACTTAGCTTGATACACAGAGTTCTTACCTGATTCATCTACTTTAAATTTAGTTCCATCATCGGTAAAACCTTCGGTATTAAATGAAGCCCAGTAAGATTTTCCAGACTTAGAATCTTTAACTTTTATTTTCCAAACCTTTTGGTTTTTACCAAGGCTAAACTCCTGAGCTCTGCGAGAGATTTCATTACCTCTTTTATCATAGCCATAAAACATTTTGTAGGTACCCGTAGGTACAACAGGTGTTCCTATTGCTATTAGATCTGTTAGGTTTCTAGTCTTTTCAAATACAGCAACAGATGATGGTTGGTATTTACCTGATGCTGCATAAGCTTTAACGTTAGCTTCATGCTGATCTTGTTTCTGTAAGTAATACTTACCAGCCATAGCACCTGCCTGGTTACCTGATGCACCAAATATTCTAGCGCCTAAGTAAATTGATACAGCTCTAACTAAATCTTTCTTATTAAATAAATCTCCAAACAAATCTTTTAAGAAACTTGTAGCAGCTGCAAATTGCTTCTTACCTTTAGGTGTTTCTTTAAGCTTTGCGCCAGCTGCTTCTAGTTTACCTGCAGCAGCGGCATCTTCTAAGTTAGAAGGAAATCTACCACCGTTTTTCTTTTCAAGTTCAGATACAATCTCTTTTACTTTTGTATCTTTGTAAGGATCGTTTACTTCTGGATTATCTTCAGTTGGCTTAATATTTAGTAAACTTTCATGGTGCTTTTTAAGAGCTTCTTGTTTTTCTATTAAGGCATCTAGCTGATCTTTATGTAACTGGTTAGTAGTTTTATTTTTTTCCTTTCTTAATGAAGCTAGTTCTAACTCAGAGTTACGTAACTCATTTTTATTTTCTATTGTATTAAGATTTTCTCTTGCAGTAACGTTATCACTTACTACTCGTTCAGCGTCATTGATTTTCTTTTGAGCAGCTTCAATTCTTTTAACAGCTTCAATTCTAGATTTTTCAGTTGTCGCTAAGCGTAACAGTCTTTCTGCTTCTGCTTTTTCAAGTTCAGCTTTCTTAACTCTGATAGCATCTGCTTGATCAGCAAACTTACTTTTAGTAACAGGAACAGTTATATTCTCTTCATTACCACCTTCTTGATCTAATATAATTTCTTCACCAGCCGCGTTATAAGCTGCAGATGTATCGAAGAAGGGGTTAACATCGGGACCAGGCGGTAACGGCATTTCATTATTCAAACCAAATCCTTCTGCTTCTGGATACATTTTACGATTTACTTTATTAGTAAGATCCATGTAAGGTATTGGTTTAAATGGTGGTGGTAGACTATCTTGAGCTGCTTGGTTTTTTTCATACTGTTTACTTGCGTTAGCAGCTTCCTCTTTAGTAAGCATATTAATAGGTAGAATCTCTGAAGAAAGATTTTCCGTAGCCTTAGTCTTTGGTACTGGAACATAACCAGGAGGCATCATATCAGGTCTAACGTTACCACCTCTAAGCTGTGCAGAGTCTGTCATATTTATACCAGTTCCAGGTATAGGTATAGACGTTCTTGGATTTCCTTGCTGCATAATTCCAGCTTCAAGAAAACTATTAGCTCCTACTTGTGAAGAGTTTTGTAGTAAGTCTTCATCTGATATTAAACCATTTGCAACATCACCAGGATTAACATCACCTAGTTTACCTTGATAGTTCTTGATGAAGTTCATTATATCATCTTCCATAGGCATACCTCCTTCATTGTATCCTGGTATTACTTTACCTTTCATTGCTTCACCTTTACCTATTGTTTCCAAAAATGAATTAAAAAGATTAGGCTTAGAAGAAAATAAATCAGAACCAACAGGTTCTACATTAGTAACCTCCGGTACTGATTGTGGTTTACTAATAACCATAGCACGAGGCATAACAGAAACTGAAGGAGCATAATCTTTACCTATATCACCCGTAAAGAAATGATTTCCTATTTGTATTCCATCACCAACGCCATCGTATCTTGAAGCTTCGTTATCATTTTCACTAGTTCTTGCCCATTTAGGTGGAGGTATTTTGTTATCACCTTGATTTGCGTAGTAATGTGAAGCACCATTTGTAGGATCTTTTATATTACCTGCAAGTATATCGTCTAAGATAGAACTAATTTTATTTACTTCTTCTTTTTTATAATTGCTAAGCGTTCTTTTATTTTTAAGTGTTTCAAAATCTTTAACCTTCCAGTCAGTTTGTTTTTTGTTAAAGCGTTGACCTCTATTTAACATTGTCCATAACACCGCCGCTTGTCCTAAATCGTTTTCACCTACAGATTCACCTAAAGCTATTACTTTCATAGCTTCTTTTTCTTTATCTGATAATGCTATACCACCTTCGTTAAATCCTGCTACACCATTACGTTTAGCTCTTAGCGCTAAGCCACTGTTGTTAATAGCTTTTAATTGATCACTATACATTTGTGTAGCTTCTTTATTTATTACAAATTCTCCTGGAGTTAACATTGCAGGAACTGTATCCCTGTTTGTAGGATCCGTTCGATCTTTCATTTGTTATTCTCCTTGTAAAGGTCCTTTCATTTTCATAGCAATATCTATTAAAGCTCTTCCATCTTCCCTTTTAATCTTAGCATCAGATTCGTTTCTAGCAATTTCTTCTTTATAAGACTTTTTACTTTGATACCAATTTTTCTCAGGAACTTGTTCCTTGTAACCAGTAACCATCTGTCCAAAAGATGAGTCAACACTTGGTTTTTTAGCAAACGAAGAGTCAGCGCGGTAGGTTTGACCGTACGTTCTATTCTTTTGAGCGTCTCCACCTTGCTCCTTTAAAGCATTGATATCGTCAACGTACTTTGCGTATTGAGCATTTCTTTCTGCCATAGCAAGAGGACCTGAAGCACCACCAGCATATGTATCATCTTTAAACATATGAGTTCCTCTATGATACTTCATTGTAATATCATCTTTATCTTTATTGTACTGTAATCCTCTATGATAAGATGGAGGATATACATCCGTACTGTTTGAGGCATTTATAAACCTAGCATCGTAAGTTGGTCTCATTACACCTTGAAAATAATCGTCATATAAAGCTGGCATGTTTTGATTTTTTATAGGTCCACCATGATTATATCCTTTACCACAACCAGGACATCCAGGTGTACCACAAGGACATACCTTTCCACCTTTGTTTAGACCTAAACCTAAAAATGTCATAAGCGGTGCAGCAGGAGGAAATGCAGCACTTACTGCCATACCTACCCCTTTACCTATTGCTTTACCAGCAACGGCAGAACCTAACTGCATAGCCACATCAGAATACCAAGGGCTTTCATTATTAACCTGAGCATCTCCTTCTCTTAACCGTTGAGGAGGTGGCGCTTCAACAACCATTGTCTTTGCTAGTGGAGCCATAGTTGCATACTGTTCTTCTTCTTCTGGTATCCGACCACCATTTCTATATCCGTCTACTTCACCACCGTAGTTCATATGAGATGCAGCATCTGCGTTTGCTTCTGCGTCAGATGAAGACATCCCCGGTCCAGCACCATCAAACATATCTCCAAAAGAAGTGTAGCCACCTGTTAAACCTGGCATCGCATTACCGGAAACGTTTGTGCCACCATTGCTTGGATCACCTTCACCTACCGCACTAACAGGAACGGCTACTACAGGATTACTTCCACCTGCAGCGATTGATGAGGGATCTACAACTATCGGCTGTGGTACATAAGGATTGTATTCGTAAGATAATACCGGAGCATTATCACCTGTTATATAATCTTTCATACCTTCGTAAGCTGCTCCAGATTCTCTCAAGGCAGACAACTTTTGTTTAGGTTCATTTACTGGAGTTCCACCAGAACCTTGTAGTACATCCGCCATTACTTACCTCCTGATGAATTCGTAACAGTTTTAGAACCCATTGCTGGAGCTCCATATAGTCCAAATAATCTTGATATACCTTGATAAGCTGCATCAGCTTCGTTTTGATTTTGTTGTTGCAGTGCGCCACCAACTCCTTCAGTAGCCGATACGCCTGCACCTAGTTGTCCGCCGATAGTAGATCCAGAGTTAATAACACCGCCAGCTCCTGTCATTGCTCCAGCTCTTCTGGCTGCTAACTCACCTGTTGCTATATCCGCACCTGTTTTAGATAGTGCTGCGCCTGTCATAGCATCTCCTCTAGCAGAACCTAATCCACCACCCATAGAAGCTTGACCCATTAACCCACCAAGTTGTTCTTGTTGAGCACTACCTATAGTCTCTTTCATAGCAGTAATCTGTTTACCTAATGCATCTTCGCCGTACATACCTGTACCAGCTGCTGCATCTCTGTATACACCTGCAGCTCCATAAGAGTCAGCAGCAAGAGAATCTAACATACCACCACGTTTACCTAATTCTAACTTTCTTTGATACGCATCTTTTTGTTCAGGAGTTAGACCTGCAACAGCACTCATATCACCAGAGTTGTATATATCAGTAGCAGAACCAGCTGCATTCTCTATATATGGTTGTAAATAATCTGGTACACCAGTAGTCTTTGTTGCCTCTTTATTTCCACCACCACCCCAACGTACCATAGTGTGAGGATGTGCTGTCCATTTTGTTGGACTCAACGGGTTACAATTCATATTATAGCTCCTTCATTAAAACCGTAAAAGGTTGTTTATATTCTTTTGGCAAGGCTTTTGCCCAACCTTTCCTGCCGTAGATAGATGCGTATTTACATCCCATCTCTTTTGCAAACTCTTCAAACTTAACTAGAATAGGTGGTCCATACTTGAACCAACCTTTACCTGTAGTAGTAACTATAACAAACTCTTTATACTTAGTGTAAGTTAGAATCCTTGTCATAGCTACAGCTTTAAGTTTCATTCTATTTTCTTTATAATCTTCTTCTTCTAGTACCCAACACTGGGCAATTCCTTTAAGAACCTCAATGAACAAGTCATAGGAAGTTATATCTCCTAGTCCATGTGCTAATGATTTCTCTATCTCTGGAGCTATCTCTCCCCATCTAAGGGTTAACTCCTCGTGTCCTAGCATCCTCATATATATTCCCTTATGTTGGTTTCGTAGGCCAAGTAATACTTGACGGGTCCGAAGTGTTAGCTGGTAGATCCCTTAAAGATTGTCTATAAGTTTTCCATTCAGCTAGCTTATCAGCTGTCATAGCTCCTGAAGATACTAGATCCCCTACCTGTGTCCAGTCACTGTCTGCTAATAAAGTATCTCTTGTACTTCTTAACTCAGCATATAATACAGAGTCAGAAGGTGCAGCATAAGCTGTGACACTTCCTGCTACTACTTCATCCCATAGTGTTTCCGTATCAAACTCTGAAGTCTCATCGACTCTAAGTAAGGTATAAGGTATCCAACCGTGAACGTCGTGATTAATCTCTAAGTCTATTAAAGAGTTATCACTTTTTATATAAACTGGATTTCTAAATTCCATAGTATTCTCCTTACTAAGCTATCTTTATAAAAAGGGTAGTCTGTCCATCATCATAAACATTTTTACTGTAACCCATTCTTCTCCAAGTTCCTGTCATTAAATTGGCTCCAGCATTTGACGCTAAAAACTCTGCCGCATTAGCTCGAGCGTTAGATGCACGTAACAAACTACCAGCAACAGTTGTTCCAGCATCTTGCGTTGTGTTAAGAGTTGAGTTAGCAAACGCATAAGAACCTACAGTATTAAAACCAAAACTAGTAGTTATAAAATGTACAGTCTCTAAAGAAATTGTAGTATAAGTAACTATAAGTTTACCAGCAGATCCTGTACCACCAGCACCTGCAGCATTACCATTACCGCCAGCACCGCCAGCACCAATAGATACACTAGATATAGTTATTGCACCTAAGCTAGAGACATCGTGAGGTCCAGTAACTTGTACGTTACCAGCTTGTCCACCACCACCATTAGTAACAGCATCTCGACCTTGGTTAAAGAATCCACCATAAGTTCTATTACCAGATCCACCACCGCCAGCTCCAAATCCGCTTGCGTTTCCACCTGCTCCACCTGTAGATCCAGTAGATCCTACTGATCCTCCAGTTCCATAATCACCTGATGCACCTGTACCAGATCCAGCACTAATATTAGATCCACTTAATCCACCTGTACCACCAGAAGCAGAGGCATTTGTTAAACTGTTACTTACAGTTGCAGAAGTTGTACCACCTGTTGCACCTACCACACCAGAAATATTATTATTAGAGGTATCTGATTGTCCTCCACCTCCTCCACCGCCACCGCCAATAGCAGTAATTGTTAAAGATACTGCACTAGATGGGATAGATATATTACCAGTTGATCCTGTTTGTCTAGTAACTGAAGTAGTAGATGTAGCTCCAGTTCTTATTAAAGGATTGTTTAATTCAAATTGAGTTTCATTTACAAGAAGAGATTTAATTGAACTTGCACTTCCTGATCCTTGGTATGCTATAGTATAGTTACTTGATCCTGAAGGGTTGCCAAGGAATATACCAGCAGTACCATCCATAGGTTGAGTCATACCAAATTTATATGCTCCACTGTTTGCAAAAACAAGCTGACCATTAATATTTAATTTATCAGCGGTTATTGCTCCAGCATCAATCTTAGCAGCTGTTATTGATCCAGTAGATATATGACCACCATCAATTGTAGTAACATTATTATTAATTAATTCAACAAAATCTTTTCTTACCCATTCGTTAGTAGTAATCTCATTTGCTCCTACAGACTGAGCTATATATAAATTAGGTGTACCATTAAAAGTTTGATCAAGGTTATACCATAAGTCTCCCACTTTAAGAGATGTTGGTATTGGACTAGCATCTTGATAGAATACATTTGCTTTAGTTCCAGCAAGAGTTGCCGCTGCTGCTGCTGCAGTTGCCGCCGCATCTGCTGCATCTTTTAAAGTTGCTGCTATAAAGTCTAGTAGACCTTGACGCGAATCATAGTAAGCTTTAAATGTAGAGTCCCATGTAGATCTAACTACTGTATGAGTATTAGTCGGACCGTTAAGAGTACCATTAGAGTTAAACATGTTTATACTACCAGTGCCACTAACAAGATAAGTTGTTAAGTTATAGTATGCAGTTGTATATGCTGTATACTTAGCATGGTTTGTTGCAACACCTGAGTCAACAGCAGAAGCAATAATACCAGAATACTCTCCACGAATAGCATCCCATATAGTTTTTACTGGAAGTTTCTCTGAAGGTGTTACTTTATTATCGGCAGCTATATCGCCTAGTTGTGACATTGCAAGATCAGCTCTAGCTTGAGCAGCAACTGAGTCTTGAGCTAGTACCCATTCATTAGAAGCTATTTCATTAGCACCAATAGACTTAGCAATATATACTTTTAGATTATCGTTAGTATCAATCCAAAGATCTCCTACTTGTAAAGCTGTAGGTACATTATCTTGAACAAAAACTTTATTCTTTATATTCTCTCCAGATGTAGATAGTAATGCTACAGCTGACCATGAGTCTGCTGCTATTATTTCTACATCATTAGTATCAGCTACACTTACTGTAGTAGTCCATATAAAGTCTCCACTACCTGCATTAACTTTACGGAACCATACATCACTAGGTCCTATACCATTAGTATACCCATCGTGATTAGATCCATTAGCTATACTAGCTGTATTGTAAAAGTAAGTAACCTGTTCATCCATTGCAGCTGGTGCAGAGTTAGTTGTTGTTCTTGCAAACAAAGATATAGTAGCTGTATTAAACCCACTTGGTCCAGCACCACCTCTGGCTCCTACACTAGGAGAACTACCAGAAGAAACACCAGCATTTATTGTCTGGGTTATCTGGTTAGTCCATGAGTCTAAGGTTGAGTCTCCAGTTATTGGGGGTTTAATTACTGACATTACCTTGTACCACCTTTAATAATTTCTAATTGATAACCTGTTAAACTCCAAGCTACTCCCGACGTAGCTGACTGATCACCTATCTTATAGTTTAAAAACCTACCTTGTATCCTAGTATCCACTTTGTAATCAGTCGCATAGTTAAATATAAACGATGATCCACTAGTAACACCAGTTTCATCTTGAGGTCTTGATGTCCCTTTAAGATCTACATTTAAATCTTGAGATCCAGACATAAGTATAGCAATAGAACTTAGCTCTTCAGTATCAAACTCAGGAGTTAAGGCTAATCTTTCTCTTTCAACAAACGAATCATATACTGTTGATCCATCCTTAAGAGTATAGTTACCGGGAACATCTCCATAAAATATAGCAGCAGCATTAGTTATTATAGGTATAGAAGAATTATCATCTCCTGAGTAAGGAGCTACGTCTGCACATACCATATTAGTTTGTGCTCGTTTAGTCCACGCTTTAGTTCTATAATTATATATTAGTACTTCATTGTTATTAGCATTAGTTGAAGGTGTATAAAACCACAGCTCATCATACTTACGATTTCTTATTACTCTTATGTTGTCTGGGTTAAGAGTTGTAACTGTTCCGTGTAAGTAATGTCTTACCCTTAAATCTGCAATTGATTCTATGTTTCCGGGATGTCCTGAGAACACGTACACATCGTCACTACCTACAACTACATGTCTTCCATCAAACTCTTTAACAGCTCCAATACAGTTAGCACCATAGCTTTCTGTTACAGGAGATACAGAGTATGGTATGCCTGAGTTACCTGTTCTCTGTATAGAGTGTATAGATGAGTTAGTATATACGTACATTACACCTTGCATCTCAGCCATATCTGTTACAGTTCCAGTACCTGATAAGGTAAACTCATCTGCAGTGTTAGCACCTAGTCTAAACGGATTCCAACTAGTAGGCATATTACCCGGAGCTGCAACATCAGAAGTTCTAATAACACCCGGAAGTCTTCGTATTAAAGATCCATCAGACGCTTTAGTTTCTGTTAGGTTACCAGCAATAAGTGAGTTACCATAAGATCTAATAACACCACACCTAACATTTATTGCAGGTACAGTTTGTATAGATATTCTTATAGTATCTCCCGGTAACGCACCAGTTAAAGTAGTAGTTCTAGCTCTAGGTGTTGCTGTGTTTTCTGTACTACCAGAACTATTATTATTTATAGTAACTGGAGTACCTGAGGGGTTAAGACTTGTCATCTTAAAATTTAAAATAGATTCATTCGGATCTGCAGGTACTACTGTGTACAACAAGTAATGCGTACTAAAGTTAATTGTAAAAAGATTTAAAGGTATGTCTGCGTTAAAGGCATCCCACTCCATATCGATTATCTTTGACTCAGTTAAATAAGAATCCCAATTAGGTAGTGCAGCTAAATTACTAGTGCCTACTGGATCTGATAAGTACTTTGGTTTATCAATACTATTATTAATAATAAAATGAAATCCACCATTAAATGTAGTATGCGACCATACAGCTGTAGCACTAGTAGTCATTGTGCCAGCTGTAATCCTAGTACCTAGTGCAGTAGTCTTCCACGCATATATAGTAGCTGTTGTACTTGATACGTGCACAACAATATAGTAGCTATTAGTTGGACCTTGCCAGTAAGCTAAATGCTCTATACCTGAAGTAGGACAGTTAGTTAAACTAATTGCTAGCTCACCTTCCATTTTACGTACAGCACCTGCATTAAATCTAACGTTACTTACATTTGAAAAAGCGTTAGCTGGTAATGAAGATGAAGATGCGTCTAGCATAACACCCATAGACGCTAGGTCTGTAATTGGTATAACTTGTCCTGTCATCAGAACCTCCTATTATTTTGCGTATGGGTTTCTAAACTTAGCAATAGATCCACCAAAGTAAAATGAAACAATACCTGCAAATACATCTAGCATCGTAGTTAGCCACATTAGTGGTAACCCAATAACTGAAGTTACTTCTTGATACTCTTCACTACTTTTACCTAGTCCTAAAAATCCATTACCTTCTTTCATAACAGTCTTAATACTAAACCATTCGAAATCGTACTGAACAACTATGAATGGTATTCCAAATGCTAATGTAATTAAAAGACCATATGCAAGCACTCGTCTAGCTACAGACCTATGAGGATCTGTTTTTGATAAAGACTTCTCGTACTTAATCTTTGCCATCATCATTTTAACTTCAACATCGGCAGCATCATTGTTTGCTTTTGACACAGCAACCATCATGTCCATCTGATGTTTTCTTTCAGAAGCTTTTACTTCTGCGTTTTGGCTCCAGATCTTTCCAGCGAAACCAGTTATAGCTCCGAATCCCGAACTGACCAAAGCTGTTGGTAATCCAAATAACATTGTTTACTCCTTTAATATATCGTCAAGCACATTCCTTTTGTCCTGTGAGTGGATCAATAAAGCAAGCCATGTACGCTTCCTCCTCATCGCTACTCTCCTCTGTAAAGATTTTAGTCTTGACCTTGTCCTTCTTTTCTTCTTCCAC
>Ga0114994_10003150_pt1 | contig 12050 bp, 7 predicted proteins | sample ArcticOcean_MG_C_9_FD_87043 | JGI IMG/M metagenome (GOLD analysis project Ga0114994, IMG submission 87043) | Marine microbial communities from western Arctic Ocean - ArcticOcean_MG_CB2_152 | ecosystem: Environmental > Aquatic > Marine > Oceanic | place: Arctic Ocean: Canada Basin | collected... | reverse complement strand
GCCGCCGCTGCGTCGTCAAGTAGCACTCGACACTGCCGCCGCTGCGTCGTCAAGTAGCACTCGACACTGCCGCCGCTGCGTCGTCAAGTAGCACTCGACACTGCCGCCGCTGCGTCGTCAAGTAGCACTCGAGGCTGCCACCGCGGCGTCGTCCGCACGCAACCATGGCCGCAGCGCTCGTCGCGAGGCGCCTCGCCCGCCGCCTGCCGCGCGCGCGGCCGCCGACGCGTGCGTTCATTCCCGACGCCACGCAACTCCTCATCGACGTCCAGGCGTGCACGGACCTGCCCTGGTACGCTACGATACCTTTAACGACACTGGCGGTCCGGGGCGCCCTCGTGCCCACGTCGATTATCGCGCGGCGGCACGGCCGGCGTGTCAATTTGGCGGCACCGCATCTGAAGCAAATCCAGCAATTGGCCGCCAAAAGATCGCAAGAGAAGCCCGACGACAAATTGGGGACGGCCAAGTTGCTCACGCAAGGCATTAATGGTATTATCAAGCTGCACGGGGCGCGACCTTCACTCTTACTCTTACCGTTCGCCACGACGCTACCCACGCTCCTCTGGCTCGCCCTCGGCGTGCGCGGCCTGCCCGTGGAAGCGCCGGGCTTTGCGGACGGCGGCTGCCTGTGGTTCCCGGACCTCACAATGACGGACCCGTACCTCCCGTGCCTCTGCATCGCGGCCGTCTACGCGAACCTGGAGCGCCAGCTCGCCTCGCCCAATAAGGGTGCGTCCTTGGCCGGCGTGGCCAAGCACGTGGGCCAGCTGGCCGTGATCGTCACGGCACCGATCACGTTTGGCCAGCCGTGCGGTTTTCATCTTTTCTGGCTCTCGTCGACGGCCTTCACGGCGGCATCGGGCGAGGCGTTCCGGCGCTTCGACCGGATGCCGCCGCTGCCGCCAACGCCGCCGCCGGTCGATGCTTTGGCGGCGAAGCCGGCGGCGCGGCGGCGCGGCGGCGGGAAGAAGCTGCGCCGCTAGTGTGTTCTTGCTAAGTGACCTGTTGTTGTGTGCCATGATGCGTCCGTGGACGTCCGGAGACGCCTACGTGGCCCCGACCTCAGGTGCCGGGTTTCATGGGTCATCTCTAAAATCTGCGGAGAGCGCAACAAAAAAACGAGCGCGGCCGCATCCAGAACGTCCGGCGCGTGCAGCAGGAGTTCTCTGTGAGTAGACGAATAACCTACTGCGGGAGCCTCCGCCAAAGCACCGCGCGCTACAGCAGCACATTCCCAATCAGGGTGCTCTCCGAAAGCAATCGGCCGCGTAGCCATCTGCGAACAGCGCAAGCCAGCCGCAACATGGCCGCCAGCAACAGCGGTTCCTCCGCCTTGCAGAAAGCCATCGCCGCCGCGCAGCAGAAAAGCCTTCTGGCGTCGCCGACGCCCTTGGCGGCTGCAGCGCACTCGCCCGCGGCCAAAAGGTGGGAGAGCGAGTCCGCGTGGGCGTTGCCCGAAGACGACAAACAGGCCCCGAGCGGGGCCGCCGGTGCCCCCGCGCTGCCGGCCGTGTTGGTCGCGTCGCCGCCGATCGCGTCGGCCGCGTCGCCGCCGGCCGCGCCACCGGCTGCGCCGGCGCCCGCCGCGTCCGCGTCGGACGATGAGGAGGACGACCTTATTAGCGCCGCCGCGCAGCCCTTCGTGGCCAAGGCGCCTGCCAAGGCCGCGCCGGCGCCGGCCGCGCCGCCGCCGCCGGGCAGCCGCATCACCGTACGTTTTAGTGACGGCAAGGAATACCCGGGCACCGTCGAGAAGGTGCTGGACGGGAGCCGCGCCGCGGTGCAGTACGACGACGGCCAGAGCGAGGCCGTGCGCTTCCCGGACCCCGACGTCCGTATTCTGCGCGTCGGGCCCGCCGCAGCACGGCCGAAGCGCGTCCCTCTCAAGGCTCGCCTCGCGACGACCGTGTCGCCGCCCGCGCCGAACGGGGACGAGGAGGAGGATGACGACGACGACGCGTTGGACAGCGCGTCGCTGCTCCGGCCGGCGACGGCCTGGCCCGGCAACAAGGCGCCCCGTGCGATGACGAGGCAGCAGAGCAAGCCCCGCAAGAAGGTGAGCTTCGGGCGGGCGCCGGTGCGCGCCCCGGCCAAGAGTCGACGCCCCGCGGCCCCGGACGACGACAGCTCCTCCGACGCCATCGACGACATCATCTGCGAAAAATGTAACCGCGGCGACGACGAAGTGCACTTGATTGAGTGCGACGCGGGCTGCGGGCGGTGGCGCCACCTGCGGTGCTGCGAGCCACCATTAACGGACGTGCCTGAGGTCTGGGCCTGTCCGGCCTGTGCGACGCCGCGCGAGGAAGGCATTGCGTGCAAAGGGGATGTCGTGTTCGCGAAGTTCGCCCACTACCCCTGGTGGCCCGCGACGGTGCGGTCGATCAAGATCGGCCAGCCGACGTGCAAGATTAGCACGAGCCCGCCGAGACGGGGCCACCTCACGGGCATCCAGATCGACGTTTTATATGTCGGGAGGGACGTCAACGCGACGGTGGACGCGTTACGATGCGTGCCCTTTGAGGGCGGCCTTGGCGAGTTACGAAGTTATGCGAGAGCAACAAGAGGCGCCTACGACGGCGAGGGCAAGTGCACGCGCCAAGCGTTCCGGGAAGCAGTGCAGCTCGCGGTAGATAAAGCTTGTGTGCGGAAAGCCGCTAGAAATAATACGAGTGACGCGGCACCGTTCAAGCAGGCCTTGCTCCAGAGCGCCGGCGTGGCCTCCAAACTGCTCTTAGTGCCGGACTCGGACGACGACGAGCCCTTGACCATGCAGTCCGCGCCCCCCGTGCCCTTCGCCCAGCAGCCGCTGGCCCGGCCCGTCATGCCCCCGCCCTTCGGCCAGAAGAAGCGGCCACGGTCCTCGACGAGCGCGGAGCGGTCGCGCGCGCGCGCCACGACAAGTGGTGGCGAGTCCACCTCGTCGCGCGACTCCCACCTGTGGTACGCGGCCATGCTGCGCGTGGGCGTGGACGAGGCGACGGCCTTGGACGCCGTGCGCGAGCGCCTTGACTGCTCGGAGGCCTTCGCGAAGCAAATGGCCCTGGCCAAGGAACCGCGTCGCCCGTCCACGTCCCTGGGGCTCAAGCAGTCCAGCGAGGACGGCGACTACGCGCGACCCTACGTGACCATGCGCGCCACGTCCAAGCGCCAGCGCGGCGTGGCGGCGGACGCGGTCTAGCCCCCCCGCCTAAGTGTGCTACCTGAGTCTGTGCTAATTAGGAACTCCCGGCGGCGGCGGCGTCTCGCGCGCGGAGAGCGCCGCTCGCGACTCTCCCAGGGAGAGAAAAGCGTGTTGCGCGAAAGGAGATGCGCTGCCGAGCAAGCGCCGCATCCTCATTTCAGTCTCCTCGAGCGTATCTACGGCCTCGCGGAGATCGTCGAGCGTGGCTCCGTCGTCTTTGTAGAGCATCGTCGCGAAACTATGTGTCTGTCACCTTCTCCAAAAGCGCGTTGCGCCACGGGCATCGCTTTGCGGAGCAGCGACTTGGCTTCTTCAAAGCGCCGTAGATCGCGAAGGGACGCGGCGAGGTTGTTGGTTGCAGAAAGGGTACGTTTATCTTCTTCGCCGAATTGATTCAACGCTCCAGAGCAAACCTCCTGCAGTATGCGCAGGGCCTTTGCAGGCTGCCCAAGCCTTTGATACGTGGATGCAAGATTGTTCTGCGCGGTGAGAATAATGTATATTGGTGCGCCAACGCGCCGCATTCTAGCCAACTCGGCCTCTTTTACACGTAACGCGTCCTCGTGGCGACCGTCGTCGCGATAATTTCGGCGGCCGTGGCTTTGATTGATCGACGGGCCCCGAAGAAGAACGTTCTGAGCCTCCCGCGCATCATACTTCTCGCCGCACTAACGCAGGCCGCGGCCCTGGGCGCCGGCGGGCTCTGTGGCGCGTGGGTCAACGTTGCTTGTGCGCTCGTCGCGGGACTCTGCGGCTTCGTCGCGTTGTCCGCGCGCGGGCCGCGGACCGAGTGCGCGGCGGTGTCTTCCTTCGCGTCGATGGCGTGGTGGGGGCGCGTCGTCGTCGAGACGCGACTCAGTTCGAGCACTCTCGGGGGAAACGTGGAAGAGAGTACTACTAGCCCACCAACACCGCGACGCAGGCTCGCCGAACCGCTGCTCGCGGCCGAAAGGAGACCGCGCCTCGCCCCCCCGGCGCTCCTGCTCTTCCTCCTGGAAGCGATGCCCTCGATGGATCCCACGCTCGGCAACGTGGAATACTGGCTGTTGTTCGCGCGAAAACCGTGCGCGACGCCTTTATTATCCCTCGCGTCCGTGGCCGCTTCCCTCCTGGCGTGCGGCGCGTACGGCCTCCGGAAAGGCGCACAGAACGATCGCGCGTGGGTGGCGCTGACGACATTTTTAAGTGCCCTGGCCTCGGTGCCGCGTGCGGGCCTTAACCTGTTAAGGCCGCTCGGGGTGAAGACGGGCGGCCAAAGGCAACTCTGGGGCCTCGGCCGCATCGATGTTGTGCTCCTGACCAAGCGCCTCGCGTCCTTCTTCGGCGAGGGCGCTGTATTAGCTTCGTCGACGTTCGCGCTGCGCCTCGCGGCACAAGTGCCCGGCGTGACGCGGGGCCGGACCTACGGCGCCCTGTTGTCCTTGTTCGACGCGGGCGGGGCGGCCAGCGCCGCGTTGTCGGCCGCGCTCGCGTCCGGCGTGGCGTACGGCGTCTGGGACGGCCTGGCGCGGCTCGTGTATATTTGCGCGGCGGTGGCGGTGCACCTCTGGGCGTGTTGTGCTTTGTGGGGCGACCCTCGCGCTACAGCGGCGAGGACGCGGCGCCGCCGGCAAGCTCACTGGGGTCCTAATAGTAGTGGTTTTTGTGTACTATTTAGTCCTATCTAGATAGGACTACATATTTCGACTTAAGGCTCATCCTTCGACGCCGCGCGTCTTTCATGTTCCCGCCGGTCGACCTCGCGCCCCACGGCCTTCGTCGCCTCCTCGACGAGTAGGATCGGCAAGGAGAACTTGGCGACCGTCGCCCAGTGGGCCCTCGTCAGCGGCGCCAGCCCGAAGAGACTCCGGAGCGGCGCTACGTGCAGCAATAATAGATGCAACATAGTCGGCAGCGCGACGCCCGCGAGCAACCACGGGTTCCGCGTCGGCGGCACCCGTAATAAAGAGTGGTCCAGCGACACCGCGCTCAACGCCTTGAGCATCTCCATCGCTACTAAAGTGGTCAGGGCCAGCGTTTGGGCCGTGGCCTTGACGGGGCCCTTGGCGCCGAACGCGCCCGTACACGCATCACCAATAATACCTGAAGGCGCGAAGCCGGTCCACTCCGCCGCCGTGACGTCGCACGACGCCCAGGACCGCAACTGCCTCAAAGCCACGCCCCGGTCCTTAAACTCGTTCAAGAACACCATAATTGTCGCAAAACCGACGTACGACCCGGTCACGGCGTATCTTGTCAGCAACCAGGGCGTCAAGATCGGCGCCGAGGGATCCCGCGGCGGTTTGGACATGGCGTCGGGGTCCGGCGGGTTGAAGCCTAAGGCGGTCGCCGGTGGCCCGTCCGTCACCAAATTGACCCATAGCAATTGGAGAGGTGTTAAAACATCCGGCACGCCCAAACACGTCGCTCCGAAGACCGTCGCGACTTCTCCAAAATTACACGACAGCAAGAAGCAGATGAAGGACTGCATGTTCTTGTAGATCGCTCTTCCTTCTTCCACGGCGTCCACGATCGCCGCAAAATTGTCGTCCATCAAGACCATGTCCGCCGCCTGCTTCGCGACTTCCGTGCCACTAATGCCCATGGCTATTCCAATAGACGCTTGTTGTAAAGCGGGCGCGTCGTTCACGCCATCTCCCGTCATGGCCGTTATGTCGCCGTGCGCGTCCGCTAACAGTTTAATAATGCGCTGCTTGTCCGCTGGTGCTGTGCGGCAGAAGACGCCATCACCTTTTGAGGGTGCGAGTAAATTCTTGCGCACGCCTTCGGCCTCCGCGCTATCATCTTTGAAAAATTCATTGCCCTCCCAGGCCCTTTCCGAATCTTGTAGTATACCGAGCTCCTTCCCAATAGCCACCGCCGTTTCTTTCGAGTCGCCGGTGATCATGAAGACCCTAATGCCGGCGGACTTGCACCGCGCGATGGCTCTTTGCGCCTCCGGTCGAGGGGGGTCCCTAATTCCACATACGCCTTCCAGTATGAGGTCGGATTCAAAGGCCTCGTGTTCTCTAGCACCTTGGGTCTCCACGTCGCCGTACGCTTCTATATCCTTCGTCGCGAGCGCGAGGCATCTCAGAGGTCGCGAGGCCATCGCCGACACCTTACCGAGTAAAACCTTTCTCATAACATCATCCAGCGGCACCACACCATCCGTTGTCCGTACATGGGAACACCGTCCAATCACGGAGTCCGGCGCGCCCTTGACGTACAAACGCGTGTCTTCGCCGGTACAAATTGTCGACATCGACTTGCGCCCGCGATCGAACTCCAGCGTCGCGTTTCGAGAGAAAGCACGGGACCACGCGACCGCCGCGCGGCACCAGGCGTCCGCGTCCTCAGCGGGCGTCGCCACCGCCGGCGGCCCGAACTTCTCCGCGAGCACTCGCAACGCTGTCTCAGTGGGCTCTCCGACGCGCACGAAGGAGCCCTTTTCGTCCCGCTGGAGCTGGGCGTCGTTGCACAGAGCGCAGACGGCCGCGCAGTGGCTTAAGCGTTCATCACACCGTGTGCGGTCCTCGTAGCCCTCGACGGCACCGTCGGAAGGGTCGTACGATTGACCACTCACTTTCAACTCCTCGAAACCTTGGGAAGCCGGTACCAAGAGAGCCACCACGGTCATGGCGTTCGTGGTTAATGTGCCTGTCTTGTCGGAACAAATAACAGAGGTACAGCCCAAAGTTTCGACGGACGGGAGTCGACGGACCACCACCCTACGAGCGGCCATGCGCCGCGTCCCTAGAGAGAGACATAACGTAATCACCGCCGGCAGGCCCTCCGGGATGGCCGCGACACCTAACGCCACGGCGCTCTTCGCGTAGTGGGCCGCTCCCTTCAGTCTGTTACCTCCAAAGACCGGCGAGCCGAAGCGGGGAACGGAGGCCGCGAACGTTAGGGCGCAGATGCCGCCGATGACTAATGTGAGTTGAGAGCCGAACTCGTCGAGTTTTTTCGCTAATGGTGTTTTTTCCCGGTCCTCTCGAGCCGCGTCGACGCCCGCCTGCACTCTCCCAATTTGGGTCGCCATGCCCGTGGCCGTCACAATACCACAAGCGTGGCCCCGCGTGACCACGGTCCCGGCGAAGATCATGTTCGTGCGATCCGCTAGCGAGGCCTTTTCGTCTTTGACTACCTCAAGATCCTTCGCGGTCGTGAGGGATTCACCGGTCAAAGCGGCCTCGTCCGTGCTGAACGCGGCCGTCTTCAATTGCACTAAGCGACAATCCGCCGGCACCTTGTCGCCGACCCGCAGGTACACGGCGTCCCCGGGTACGAGCTCCCCGGCGGCCACTTCGCCGTCCCACGCGCCGTCTCGTCGCACGCAGCACTTGTCCGGCTGGAGCTTCTCCAGGGCAGCTAAGGCGCCGTCGGCCGACGACTCCTGCCACACGCCCACCGCGGCGTTCGAAGCTAAAATGAGAGAGATCACCAGAGGGTCGACCCACGCAGTCGGGTCGTCCGCGTCGAGCATGCCTAGTACTGCGCTGAGTACAGCCACGCCCACTAAAATTTGGACGAGGTTGTCGTCGAACTGGTCCACGAGCATGGACCAGCGCGTCCTTGGTGCCGCTTGCACTAAAACGTTGCGGCCGCTCAGTTCTCGTCTTCGCAGGACCTCGGCCTGACTCAAGCCCGCGTCCAGGTCCGCCTCGAACCGTTGGATCGTCGCGTCTTTCGTCCACGCGTGGCTCGCCTCGGCCTCGGCGACGGACGGGAGCGGTTTCGGCGCCGCGGCCGGCGCGGCCGCGATCGTCGCGGAGCCGCCGCGCAGCGCGACGGTCGCCGGTCGCAGCGCCAGCGGTCGCAGCGCGCGGCGCCGCGGCAGGGCTGTGGCGAGGCCCGCGCTCCAGAGGAGCAGCGCTGCTGCTCGCATCATCGTGGCTGTGGTCTCGCTCGCTCGTTGTTAACGCAGCGGTACTAGGCTTGCAAGACGATTGCAAGCGACAGCGCTCGATTCGGTAAGCCGCAATGCTCTGCTTAGGCACCAATAGGGCACGCCTGCAAGTCTTTGCAGCAACTAAAACCCGATTTGATGCTGTGCGAAACCCGCACGTATGCATGTACGCGACACTCAGGCTACGAGCAGCAAAAAGCACCGTACAATTGACTGCGGCACTCATTATTGACAATTGCAGTGGGACAGTGAGCTAGAGCACCGATGCGCCGCGCACTGGTCGCTCTGAGCACGGCTGCCGCCCTGCTGGCGCCACTGCCGCAGCCGCGCCGCACGCGTTTAAGTGCAGCAGAATCAAAATACTGGCAGTACGACGGCGTCGACGTGCACTATGCCCTGACGCCGGCCCCGACGCCGTCGGACGCGGTAGTCGTCTTCGGCCCCGGCTTCGGCGCCGGCGCGTTCCAATTTGAGGACGTGTGCCGCCACGTATCCAAGGGCGGCGTCGACGCCATCGCGATGGACTGGCTCGGCCAGGGCAGGAGCTGGCCGGAGGGCGACATGGCGGGCCGGAACTTTGGGGTCGAGGCGTGGGTCGGGCAGCTCACGGCATTTATAGAACAGTTGGACTATGCCCAAGTTTATGTGGCGGGCAACTCCGTCGGCGGTTTAGTGGCGGCGAGCGTCGCGGCGCGGTCGGCCCGCGTCGCGGGCTGCGCGCTGTTGAACCCGACGCCCTTCTGGTCCTTTTGGGGCGCGGAGGGTTGTCCGCTCTGGGGCGGCACGCTCCCCGGGCCCGCGCCCTGCGAGGCCTTCGGCGGGGCCTGGTTTAACGCGCTTAAAAATGAAAAGATCGTGCGGACCCTCCTCCAGCAGGTCTACGCCGATCCGAGCCGCGCCAACGCACAGACGGCGCGGGACATCGTCGAAAGCGCCGCGCATCCGAACGGGCCGCGGGTTTTTGCGTCTATTTTATTTGCGGGACGGGCGCGGGATGAATTTGATGATGTGATGCGGCGACTGGGCGCGAAGGAGGCCTCCGGCGCGCTCCGCACGTGCCTCGTGTACGGCAAAGAGGACCCCTGGGTCCGGCCCATTTGGGGCCAGCGGGCCTGGAGGCGCTTCTCCGAATCCGGCACGACGGCGCCGTACTACGAGTTGTCGCCGGCGGGCCACTGCGTGCACCACGAGGCGCCGGCGGCCGTGGCGTCCTGTATTCTGAACCTCGTGCGCGGGGCGGCAGTGCCAGAATCCGTCGGCGAGGACCACGGGCCCACGGTATGTATCACGGATCGGGGAGATGCGGCGCCGCGTGGTGTGTTGAAGCGCGTTGCCGCGGGGGCGTGGGGGTGAGTAGGTTTATGGAAATGTGCTTTGAGCGACGTCGGCGCGTCGACCGTCGGCTCATCGTCGTGATTATGGCTCGCTGATTGGGCGGCGGCGTAGTCCAGAGGGTGGTACCGACGCGCAAACTCCCTAGACCGAAGCAAACACACCAGACCCATGCGCGAACGAGCCTCGGCGTCCGTCGGCCGGTAAGCTCCTGAGCTTGCTTCGAAACCGAGAGGGCACCGATTATTCCGTCCGGGGGCGACGTATGATTGCCCTGCGCCCACCGCTGGCGCAAGATCGCGCGGCTTGAACGTCGCGGGTTTCACTTTTGGCTCGCGCTCGACGTGTACGTGCTCTCCGATCCACTGCAGTTACGCGTTGCTCCACCAGTGCACCTCGCAAGTAGAGCAGCATCGCAAGCATGCAGGCCCTCCGCGCGCTGCAGCGCGCCGTCCCGCGTGCATTAACCACGCGCGCCGCCTCCACCACTCCGGTAGCTCTTGTAGGATGTGGCATGCCCGGCCGGGGCATGGGCTGGTACCACGCCAAGCAGATCCTGGACGGCGAGGTGCCCTCCGCGGTGCTCACGGACATCGTGGAGCCCTGGTTCCTTGGCGGCGGCGCCGATGGCCCGGGTGGGAAAGAGTTTGCGGCGTTCAAGAAGGAACACGAAGGGTCCGTAAGGTTCCACGCCTCCATCAAGGACATGCCCAAGCCCGACGGCAAAATGATGGCCATGGTCTGCACCAGGACGGCGGACATGCCCGGGTACGTGGCGGACTTGACGGACCACGGCGTGTCCCACGTCTTCCTCGAAAAGCCAGGCGCCCCGACCGTCGAGGAACTCGGCAAGATGAAGGACGAGTGCGCCGCCAAAGGCGCCACGATCTGGATGGGCTTCAACAAAAACGTGACCGCGTACGTCACCAAGGGAAGAGAGGCGTTAGCTAAGGTGCCCGGCGGCGACTTCACCCTGGTGCACCACAACGCGTATAAGGCCGATGAACTCGGCGAATGCTTCGAGCGGAACGCCGAGGGCATGCTCAAGAACATGGCCATCCACGAGCTGGCTTTGCTGGTCACGTTCTTCGGCGTGAATGCGGACTCCTTACAGGGTGTGGTGGCGGACAAGGCCTATAGTTCCTGCCAGACGCTGAAGGGACCCAGTTCCGGCAAGGATTTTAGGGACTTCGATAGGATCGGCTTTACGATCACGACCAAAACGGGCGCCAAAGTGTCGGTGTATGCGGACCGCTGCGGCTTAGAGTTACCAGAAGGCGCCATGGCCGACGGCAGCATGATGTACTCGTCCGTCTCTAAGCTGGGCATTATTCAATCCAGAGACATTATGCCAGACGCGAATTTAATTGCGACCGTGGAGGCAAGAGCCGCGAAGAACCCGGACTGGATGCCCTACTTCCACCTGCAGCACGACGACTATTTGACTCTCAAAGAGCGGTGCACGGCGCACATCGCGGCCGGCGCCGGTGGCGACCCCGAGGGCATCGCGACCATCAAGACCGGCTACGACACGCTGAAGCTGGCGGAGGCGCTCAAGCCGCTCCTCGAGAAGCAGCTCCTCTAGGCTTCCTTGTTAAGGCGCGTTTCTCCCCCGCCCCGGGAAATGAAGCGGTCCTGCGGCTCGATAGCGTGACGGGTTTTGGCCCTCGTCTTGGATGAAAAAAATGTGACAGTGACGGGCCGGCGCCTCGACCCGGTGGTGCAATTGATATCGACAAGGCATGTACAAGCTCCTCCTCGCGGCGCTCGTGCCGCTCGCGCTCGGCGAATATTCATACAGCTATGATGAGACGCCGACGACGGCGCCTACCTCGGAGACGAGGACGCCCACGGCGACGGCGGCCCCGACGCGCACCGAGACGTACGCCCCGACGCGCATGACGGAGGCGCCGTCCTACGCGCCGACGACGGACACGTACGCGCCGACTACCGCGCCCACGCTGCCGTGCGATTCAACCTGCGTCATGACCGACAGCAACATCCGCCAGTGTGTCGACGCGTGGCTCTCTCGCGCTGTCGCCGCGGCGACGTACTGCGACATCTCGCAGTGGGAGACCGGCGAAGTGACGGACATGTCGTATTTGTTTTGTGGGAGCTCCTTCGATTCGTCTGAAAGAGGTTACTGCAACACGGCCGCGGCGTCCTTCGACGACGACATCACCGCGTGGAATACCTCGGGCGTCTCGACGATGGCGGGTATGTTCTACGCCGCCGACTCCTTGGACCATCCGCTCGGCGACTGGGACGTCGCCAAGGTCACGGATATTGGTATCATGGATATTCGAAATCATTTTTAAATTTTAAACATTCTGCCGCGAAACTGCCGCCGACACTATAAGAATAGTATGAGAAAAAAATAAGATGGGGTTGAGTACGACTTGGAACAGTCGCGGGAAACACTCTGCGCCCGCGAACAGGGAGTGCGTAACTAGTAGTAAACGATATCTAGACAGTCGAACCGCGCGCCTTAGACGAGGGGGGGGGGGAGGCGACGGCAGTTCGGCGACTAGTCCCACTTCATGCACGCCGACGCGTCCGTGCCGCCCATGGCCGCGCGGTGCGCCGTGGCCGTGACCGAGTCCTCGGCGATGCCCCGCTTGACGTGGTGCTGCGTGGTCG
>Ga0114994_10003149_pt1 | contig 12055 bp, 12 predicted proteins | sample ArcticOcean_MG_C_9_FD_87043 | JGI IMG/M metagenome (GOLD analysis project Ga0114994, IMG submission 87043) | Marine microbial communities from western Arctic Ocean - ArcticOcean_MG_CB2_152 | ecosystem: Environmental > Aquatic > Marine > Oceanic | place: Arctic Ocean: Canada Basin | collected... | reverse complement strand
TATAAATAAATATATTTTATTATACACTAGCTAAAACTTCAGTTATAGATTGTTGAATGAAAAAAAGTGCAATTCTCTTTTTTTTGATATTTTATTTTGCTTGTACTCCTAATCTTAATATTAAGCCGGATTCTGCTTATATAGTTCCTGCTGAGGTTAACTATAGAAAGTATTTTAAGAGTAATTATAAAAGCTTGGATACTTTAGAAGGTGTTTGGATTGAATATGTTGTAGGAACACTTTATGATGATGGTAAAGTCATTGAACGTAAAGAAATAGCTAAACGTGCTAGATGGATTGTAATTAAAGAAGGATCCTATTATAAAATTTTGAATGAATATGGTGAACAAAATAAATATGAAGCTTCATTTGAAAAAAATAATGTTAAAAATTCTTACATATTTAATTGTTTATTCATTAAAACAAAAGATCGTGTTGAAGTAGAAGCTAAGCTTATAAATAGTAAAACAATTGAGATGGCTTATAATGCACCAAAAGGTATATTTGAAGAAAGTTATAGAGAATTTATGATAACTGATTTACTAAACGGTGAACAAAAGAAATTAGAATTATTTTGGCAATTTAGCTGGATTAAAATTTTTCCACTTAATGAAACTAAAGATTGAATAATTATTTAAATATGGATATAATAAATTTACACATACTATCAACAGCTATCCTTACTGGTGCAATATGGGTAATTCAGTTAATTCACTATCCTAGTTTTAGATACATAGAAAATAAGCTATTTAAAGCTTTTATGGTTTTACATATTAGAGGAATAATGTTTTTTGTTTTTCCAATAATGGTTATTGAAATATGTACAGGTAGCTATTTATTATTTCAAGGTAATTTATCTTTGTTATATATATGCGCTATGATAATTCTTTATTTAATTTGGCTTAGTACTGCTTTGATCTTTAGTGGATATCATTCAAAACTCAAAAACAATAAAGATGATAAAATTATAAATAACTTAGTAAAGTATAATTGGTTAAGAACTGTTGGATGGTCATTGCGTTTAATTTTACTTTTTATGATTTAACTATTGATTGTTTTTTTCTACCTAAAAAGTATAATACTGTATAATAGAAAACCCCTAGACTAAGAATAAGTATTAAATAATCTGGCCACTCAGGCATTAATTGAGAAAAATTTGATCCATTTGGTCTTGAGTAAGTAAACATGTAATTACTACCAATTAAGTAATTAATCGTATGTACGAGTGTTAAAATAATGGTGGTCATTAAAATTGACCTTAAATAATCTTTTAATTTAGGTCTGAATCCCCAAAAAAATGGTCGTAATCCAAATAATAATAAAATACCATGGTGTCCATAATATCTTAAAAATAGATACCAAGCTTCAGTCCCAAACATTATAGTATTAATAAAAGATGCTGTAGCGCACCAAATTCCAGCAAAATATAACCAAGCATTAACTTTTTGATGATTAAAAAACAAGTACGTTAGTGCGCTAAGGCTTGTAATGTATGAAAACTCTAAAGGTAAACTAGTCTTATATGACCAAGTACTATCATTTAGAGCAGCTAATTGATAAATAAGTTCGACAATTAAAGGTAAAGACAAAAAAAGATAAAGTGAAGACCTGTCAAAAGACCATTTATTACGATATTGTAGGTAAAGAAGAGCGGCAACAACGGCTAAAGTGATAGATGTTGCTTGAATATGTACCTGGGGCAGCTCAATGAATACACTTATTATTTTATTCAAATACTAATTAGCTCTGATCCAATCAATTTCAAGTTTAAATGGACCGGTTTGTTTATCTGATAACATAATTCCAATTTCTTTAATTATAATTTCAGATAATAGCGGCATATCATTTAGATAATAACCTCTATAAACTGGATAAAAATCATCAATTTTCAATTCTTTTTCAATCCACTCACCATCAATTGTGTCGAAGGAATGTGTATATGAAGCCCAGTTTGATGTATTGCCTCTTACACGAAAACTATACTGTCTACCGTCACCTTTAACTCTAATTGTTATAGATTTAACATTTTTTAAATCAGGAGGATAATATGCTCTAATCGATGAAAAACCACCATTATTCTGCAGTGAAAGGTAACCATTAAAGATTCCATATAAATTATTTTTTAATTTTAAAGTAGCATCAGATCGACCACCCATCACAGAATCATTTACTATTTTCCATTTCAGTAAATTTTTTGAATCAAAATCTTCCATTATAACTTCACCATCAATAAGTTTAGCATTGTTATTTTCAACAGTAGGCACATCACAACCAATAAGGAAAGCTAAGCAGTTTGTTAAAAAAATATTTTTCATCATATAAAATCCTTTTAATTAAATAAGCGTTATGAGCGTTATAGCTATTGTTAAATTATTATTTTATTTTTATGTTAACTAGTACTAATTATTAATTTTTAAAGGTTTTTGAAATGAAAAGAAGAGATTTTATAGGTGAAGCTTGCAAGTTTGCTGTGCTCTGTTCTTCACCGTTACTGCTGTCAACATTACAATCTTGCGAAGATGTTAGTGATGAGTCCATTGGTAATGATGACTTTATTGATATAAATGAGAGCATTATCGAATTTAACTTAAATCAAAGCCCTTTTAATAATTTAAAAACAGTTGGTGGATCCATAGCCACTCAAGGAAACAGTTTTGATTCAAAAGGACTTCTTCTGTTTAGACAATCTGAGAGTACAATATTAGCCTTCAGTAGGCGTTGTACACATGCAGGAGTAGCTATCAATGCTTTTAGTAATGGATCTGCTAAATGTTTAAGCCATGGTTCAGAATTTAATCTTTCTGGAGTACCAACAAAAGGCCCAGCTAGTTCAAAACTTGATCAATATATAGTTATTATAAAAAACGATATAATTAAAGTATCTAAATCATAAATTTATACAATGAATCATTTAAAGCTATTTCCCCTTAGTCTCGTATCATTTCCTACAAAAATTGTACCATTACATATTTTTGAAGATCGCTATAAAAATTTAATTACAGATTGTGTTAGTAATAAAAGTGAATTTGGTATTGTTTATCAAAATAATAATTCTTTGGCTGAATTTGGTTGTTCAATGAAAGTTATAGAAGTAGTTAAAAAGTATTCGGATGGTAGAATGGATGTTATAACAAAAGGGAAAAATATTTTTAAACTTAATTCTCAACTTCTTGATGGTGAGTTATTGATTGGTGAAGTAAAATATAACGAAAATAAAAATGATACTAACATAGATATGTTTGAAATATTAAAAGATAAATATTTAAAAATATTACTTATGTTAGGAGTCACTTCAAATTTAGACGGTCATTTAAAAAAGATTCTTTCCTTTGAGTTACTTGAAGGTATAACTCTACCATCAGAATTTGAGTTAATGCTTATTTCAACAAATTCAGAATTTCATCGTATAAAAATACTTGATGGTATTTTCGATAAAATATTGAAAAATCAATTTCCAGTTTCTGATGCTTCACATTTTGAATCATAGCTATATTATATAGATAAGTTTCAGTCATTTTAACAACTATTGAAAGATTACTATGGAACAATACTTATTAATAATTTTAAAAATTCTTGTAGCCAGTTCAATATTTTTTGTTTGGGTAATAAGATATAATAATATAATTGAAGAATTTAAAAAATATAATTATCCAGGCTGGTTAAGAGATTCAGTCGGTATATTAAAACTTTCTTTTGGTGTTATGCTTCTTTGGAATGATAATTTTATCATTTTATCTGGTGCAGCTGGTTTGATATTACTTATGTTAGCTGCGGTAGCTACTCACATTAAAGTTAAAAATAATTTCAGTGATGCTTTACCTGCAATATCACAAATTTTAATGAATGGATTAATCTTTTATTTAACTTATTAATTATGATTACTATCTTATCACCTGCTAAGAAATTATCTAAAGATTGCTTTTGGCATGATTTTAGTTTCACTCAGCCTGAACACTTAATGTATTCAGAAAAATTGATTTCAATCCTTAAGAGTTTTGAGCCTCCAATCTTAATGGATGTAATGGGTATAAGTGAGAACCTTTCTCTATTAAACTGGGAACGATTTCAAAATTGGGAAACACCATTCTCAAATAATAATTCACGTCAAGCAATTTTTACTTTTCAAGGGGATACTTACAGCGGTCTAGATGCTGATACGTTAAGTGAAAATGAAATATTATTTGCTCAAGACCATTCACGTATTTTGTCGGGACTTTATGGTCTATTAAAACCACTGGATTTAATAATGCCTTATCGTTTGGAAATGGGTACAAAATTAAAAAATGACAATGGTGATAACCTTTATCATTTTTGGGGTGATGAATTATCTAAGTCTTTAAATTTTGAACTAAAAAGTCACAATGAGAAATTTATTATTAACTGTGCTTCAGTTGAATACTTTAAATCAATAAATAATAAAGCATTATCTGCTGAAATTATTAATCCTATTTTTAAAGAAATTAAAAATGGAAAAGTACGTATTATATCAATTTTCGCAAAAAAAGCACGTGGTATGATGGCACGTTTTATTATTAAAAACCAGATCAATGATCCTAATGAAATTCTTGATTTTAACTATGGTGGCTATAGCTATGATAAATCCTTATCTAATCTTAATTCACCGGTATTCACACGACAACAACCTTAATTCTTATTTAAAATTACTTATTAAGCTTTTAGTGTCTCCTATTATTTCTAAAGCACTATTTAAAGACTCACCTTCAACAATTACTTCACTTCTTTTTTTTAATTTAAACTTTATTTTTGCATCAAGATATTCTGACACTTTTTCTTCCATGTTAAATTTGTCTGGTGCGAATAATATTCCGGTTTTCAAACCTTTGTAAAGCTCTATTTGAAGTTCTAGGTCATCTTGTTTGAAGTGACAAGAAAATTTGCCCTCATTATACTCTACTGAAATTACCTTACATCCTTTGTAAGGAGTGAATCGATATAAAGCATTATTAACTTGAAGGCCAACAATGAAACCTGAAAATTCTGATTTACGCCAAGGAATAGTGGCTAAAGAGACTGAAATACTTATTCCGGGGACTTCAAAATCATTTGATTGAGCCCAGACCCAATTTTTAGGAAAATTTTTCCCCCAGTCTTTTTCTATATATCCTCTACCATTATCAAATAGATATGACTGATTATTAATTTTAATTTTTCCTTCTAAAATATGGTCCATACTTAAAATTCCATGAAAACATTCCATTGTTGGTACATAAGCATACCAGCCCATACATCCAGGTTCTAAAATTGTGACTGGCCAAGGTTTTATATTTTGATTTTTAACATGTCCCTTTACTTTAATTACACTGGTATTAATATTTAATTTGATTTCATTTAATGAAAAAGTATTGTTGCCTAATTTCAGTTCATATTTATTTGGATCACAAATAAATTCATCTGTAGAATATGTTAAGTAATCTACTTTTCCATTTTCTCCGTTATAAATCATTAGAAAAGCGGTTTCATAATCTATTAAACCACTTCGATAAATTCCGGGGATTATAACGATAGATTTTCCATGTACAGTTGTTATTTTATGATACCACCCTTCAAAAAAAGGGTTTTTATTAGATTTACCATGGTATTGTTCGGGTTTTTTTATAAACATAAATAAAATATTAATTAAAATCTTTGAAACTAAACATTCACATTAAATATTAGCTTAAATTTAATACTATGGTCGAATCATTTGCTTTAATTCTTGCAGCTTTTTTAACCTCTATGTTATCTGCTATTATTGGGATGGGTGGAGGTATCACATTACTTGGAGTAATGGCAATATGTATGCCTGAAGGCTACCTTGTAGTAGCATATCATGGAATTATTCAATTAGTAAGCAATGTTACTAGATTATTAATTTTCCGAGAACACATAGATTTTAAGATCTCTAAAAAGTATTTATCAGGTATTATTCCAGGGTTAGTTTTAGCAGCTATAATAATTTATTTTTTAATGCAATTTTATAAAGTTTCATCAGCGGACCAATTTCAAATAGATTATCTAAAACCATTAATTGGCATTTATATTATTTGGTTTCTTTATATACGTAAAAAGGGTAGATCTGTATCAAAGAATGCTTTCATATGGATGGGTGGACTCAGTGGTTTAGCGACTGTTTTTGTTGGAGCTGCTGGTCCTTTAATTGCTCCTTTATTTATTAATTCAAATCTGAAAAAGCATTCAATAATTGCTACAAAAGCTTTATGCCAAGCGATTGGACATCTAGGTAAAATTCCAATTTTTATAATTTTATTCAATGTTGATTATATAACTGATTGGAAAATAATATTACCATTGGTCATTGCAGTTTACTTTGGCACTAAATTTGGAAAAAAAATGTTAGGAAAGCTTCCAGAAGCTACATTCCAAGCTCTTTTTCGATTTACTCTTACATTAATTTCAGTTAGGTTAATAGTCGTTGAGTTAATGAAGTAATTATTAAAATAATATGGAAATTATCACTTCACTAACATGAATAATAATAAACATATTAAAAGACGAGATTTTACCTGATTATAGAAATATCTTTTATTTTACTATTTAGATTCATTATATCATTTATAATTACCAAGTTCTCGGGCTTTATTTGAAGTTAAAATCAGTGATTGAAAGATAATAATTTATGAGAAAAAATAATTTTAGAAATATTGCCATCATCGCACATGTTGATCATGGGAAAACAACTCTTGTAGATGGACTTTTAAGTCAATCTGGGACATTTAAGGCTCATCAAGAAGTTGAAAGTCGTGTAATGGACTCTATGGACCTTGAAAAAGAACGTGGTATTACAATTACTGCTAAGAATACAGCTATAGACTATGAAGGTATTAAAATAAATATCATGGATACACCAGGTCATGCTGACTTTGGAGGTGAAGTAGAACGAAGTTTAAATTTAGTTGATGGAGCGTTGTTGTTAGTTGATGCGAGTGAAGGACCATTACCTCAAACAAGATTTGTATTAAAAAAGACCCTAGAAAAAAACTTACCTGTTATTGTTATCATAAATAAAATTGATCGATCAGATGCTCGCATAGATGAAGTTGTTAATGAAGTCTATGATTTATTTATCGATCTTGATGCGAATGATGATCAAATAGATTTTCCAATACTTTATACAATCGCTAAAGATGGTATAGCTCACGAAAGTTTAAATGATGGCTCAACATCCCTTAAGCCTTTATTTGATTCAATTTTAAATAATATCAAAGGTCCTATAGCTGATGATAGCCAAATACCTCAATTTTTAGTTACAAATTTAGACTATGATTCTTATGTTGGACAGGTTGCGATAGGAAGGTTAAATCATGGCACTTTATCTATGAATCAATCTTATTCGCTTTGCGGTGAAGATGAAATTCGTAATAATCAAAAATTTTCTGCTCTCTATACTTTTAAAGGTCTTGAGAAAATTCAAGTTGAAAAACTAGAAGCTGGTGATATTATTGCTGTTGCAGGTATTGATAATGTTACAATTGGTGATACTATTTCATCAAATGAAGACCCTAAGCCATTACCACGCATCATAATTGACGAACCAACTGTTTCTATGTTATTTTATGTTAATAATGGACCTTTTGCTGGTAAAGAAGGAAAATACCTTACTTCTAGAAATATTAGTGAACGTTTAGATAGGGAAATATTAGGCAATGTCTCTTTACAAGTTCATAAGACGGAGCGTACAGATGTTTTTGAAGTTCGTGGAAGAGGAGAACTACAAATGGCTGTCCTGATTGAAACTATGAGAAGAGAAGGTTTTGAGTTTATGGTTTCAAAACCTCGTGTTATTACACATGAAAAAGACGGTAAGACTATGGAGCCAATGGAAAAAGTTTTTATTGATATACCTGATAATAAAGTTGGTGTAATAACAGAAAAGCTATCAATTCGTAAAGGAAGAATGGAAAATTTAGTAAACCATGGTCATGGAAGAGTTTCTATGGATTTTATTATACCATCAAGAGGACTAATTGGTTTTAGGAGTCAATTTTTAACTGATACTCAAGGTGCTGGTATAATGAATAAACTTTTTGATGGTTATGCACCCTGGTTTGGTCCAATTCCTCAACGAATAAGTGGTGCAATGATTTCTGATCGAATTGGTAAAGTAACTACTTATGCCTGTTTAGGAATGGTAGATAGAGGCGAGTTATTTATTGAAGTTGGTACAGAAGTCTATGATGGAATGATTGTTGGCGAGAGAAATCGAACTGAAGATCTTTCTTTAAATATTACAAGAGAGAAAAAGCTTACAAATATGAGAGCTTCTTCCTCAGATTCTACTGTTGTATTACGCCCTCCAAAAAAATTATCTTTAGATCAATCTCTAGAATTTATTGCTGAAGATGAGCTGGTTGAAGTTACTCCAGATTCAATACGGTTACGTAAAATGGAACTAGATGCTAATAAAAGAGCTTCAGATCAGAGAAAAGCAAAGTACGCTAGTTAGTTCTTTTTGACTTAAGTAATTATCTATTACCTTTATGTATCAGGAAGTGGATAAAATAATTCAATTCATACTTTTCATCCTATATCTTATATCTTAATACTAATGCAAAGCATTAATAAAAATATATTAAATATAGTAATATTATTCGGGGTCACCAGTTTGAGCTCCATCACCATTAAAATATTTTAAAGTTCCTCAGTTAGGATATTGTGATGAAAAAATGGATATCGTATAAATCAGATTTACAAAGTGAAAAATTTGATGTTATCATAATTGGGTCAGGAATAAGTGGTCTAACAACTGCTGCGTTACTTGCTCAAAATAATTTTAAAGTATTAGTTCTTGAGAAACATTTCAAGGTAGGTGGCTTCACACATACTTTCAAAAGGAAGCAATATGAATGGGATGTAGGTATTCACTATATTGGCGAAGTACATAATAAAAAATCGCACACTCGTAAGTTATTTGATAACATAACAGGGGGTAATCTTGATTGGGCTAAGATGGATGAAAATTATGATCGTATAATTTTCCCTGATCAATCATATAATTTTATTGCTCCAAAAGATAATTTTATCAAAAAATTGTCAGAATATTTTCCAGAAGAAAAATTAGCCATTACTAATTATATTCGTCTTCTTGGTGTACAATCAAAAAATAGTAAAAAATTCTTTGCAAGTAAGCTTTTACCTAAATGGTTATACCTATTAGTTGGTAAAAAAATGACAAAAAGTTTTTTTAAAAACTCTGATAAAACAACCAATGATGTTCTAGATGAATTAACAAATAATAAAAAGCTTAAAAGTGTTCTCTGTGGACAGTGGGGTGACTATGGACTTCCTCCAAAGCGAAGTAGCTTTGCTATGCATGCAATGGTAGCGCGTCACTATTTAGATGGTGCAAATTATCCTATTGGGGGCTCCAGAATGATCGCTGAGCATACTACAGATTTCATAGAGTCTTTAGGAGGGAAAGTCGTTGTAAATGCTGATGTAAATGAGATTATTGTTAAACGAAATAAAGCAATAGGCGTTAGACTTAAAAATGGTGATGAACTAATGGCTAATAAAGTTGTAAGTAGTGCAGGGCTTGTTAACACGATTAATACTTTTTTGAGAAACTATTCAAAGAATGATAAACAAATATCACAATTAAATAAAGTTAAACCAACAGAAAGTTACATTTGCCTATATATTGGTTTAAATAAAACAGCAGAAGAGTTAAATCTTAAAACGACAAATCTTTGGATTTACCCTGGATATGATCACGACCAAAATGTTATTAATTACCAATCTGATCCTAATGGTGAATTTCCTGTAGTTTATGTATCATTTCCATCTGCTAAAGACCCTGATTGGGATAAAAATCATCCAGGTTGTGCTACGATGGAAGCTATAACACTTGGTAAATGGGATTGGTATAAAGAATGGGAAGGAAAACCATGGAAAAAACGTGGTGAATCATATGAAAAATTTAAAGAGACAATGTCTAAAAAAATATTAGAAGTAGTTTATAAGCATGTACCAGAGATTGAAAAAGCTATGGATTATTATGAATTATCAACACCTCTATCAGTTAGAGATATGGCTCATTATCCAAAAGGTGAGATGTACGGCTTAGACCATTCCTCTAAAAGATTTAGACAGGATTGGATAAGACCAAGATCTGAAGTCAAGAATTTATTTTTGACAGGTCAAGATATAACGACTGTTGGTCTTACAAGTGCGCTTTTTTCAGGCTTATTAACGGCATCATTTATTATCAAAAAAAACTTAATGAAAAGCCTCTAATTTTATTTCTGATAAATATTTTACTTTCATAATTTCTTACATGAGATATTTGAGGACTATTAATGTATAAAATAATATTTAGCATTCTTTTAATTGTTTCATCTCTTTTTGGTGAAACAATTAAATCTCCAGCTACTTTTCTTGGTTATGAACTTGGAGAAAATTTTACTTTTCATCATAAAGTTGTATCATATTTTAATCATGTCTCAAATGCTTCATCAAATGTAAAATTGATTTCTTATGGTAAGACATATGAAGGACGTCCTTTGTTAGTAGCTATAATCTCAAGTGAAGAAAACATGGAAATGATTGAAGATATTCGCACGGATAACTTGAAGAGAGCGGGCATTATTAAAGGTGAAATATCTGATAAAAAAGTAGGTATTGTTTGGTTGAGTTACAATGTTCACGGAAATGAAGCAAACTCAACTGAAGCTGCGATGAAAACCCTTTATACTTTAGCTGATAAAAATAATAAAAAGACTCAAGACTGGCTAAAAAATACGGTTGTAATTATTGATCCCTGTATTAATCCTGATGGTAGAGACAGGTACACAAATTGGTTTAGAATGACAGCTAATAGGTGGCCTGACCCAGATCCGCTATCTATTGAACATATGGAACCTTGGCCTGGTGGTCGAACAAATCATTATTATTTTGATTTAAATAGAGATTGGGCTTGGCAAGCACAAGTTGAATCTCAATCTAGAATTAAATTATATAATGAATGGCTTCCTCAAATACATGTTGATTTTCATGAACAGGGTGTAAATAGCCCATATTTTTTTGCCCCAGCAGCTGAACCTTTTCATGACTACATAACAGATTGGCAAAGAGAACTGCAAACAATGATTGGGAAAAATCATTCGGAATATTTTGATGAAAATAATTGGCTTTATTTTACAAAAGAGGTCTTTGATCTATTATATCCAAGCTATGGTGATACTTATCCCACTTACAATGGGGCTATTGGAATGACATATGAACAAGCTGGCCATAGTAAAGGTGGTTTAGCTGTAGAAACTGAAGACGGTGATACACTAACATTGAAGGATCGATTAACGCATCACTATACAACAGGTTTATCAACCATCGAAGTAGCTTCAAACAATGTTGATAAAATGTTATTAGAATTTTCAAAGTTTTTTGAAGAAGGTAAGAAAAACCCGCCTGGTAAATACTCAGCATATATTATTTCTAAAAATAATAATAAAGATAAAATAAAAGATCTTCAAAACTGGCTTGATAACAATGGTATTAAACATGGTTTGGTAAGTAATTCAAAATCCATTAAAGGCTTTAGTTATCTTAAAAGTAAAAATGAACAATTCAGAATATCAAAAGGGGACATGATTATTTCAGCAAAACAGGCTAAGTCGGTGTTAGTCCAAATTCTTTTTGAACCTCAAACTACCTTGAGGGATTCATTGACATATGATATTACTGCTTGGTCGATACCATATGTTTTTGGCCTAGAAACATATGCAGTAAAAAGTGATGTTAAATCTTCAAAAGCTCGATATTTTTCTACTAAGAATGAAATTACTAACCAGTCTCCTTACGCTTATCTACTTCCTTGGAAAGGTATAAAGGATGTAAGGTTTCTTGCTAATTTATTTAACAATGATATCGTTTCAAGAGTCTCTGAAGAACCATTTAGTATAGAAGGTCGTAAGTATGACCGAGGTACTTTAGTTATTACTAGAAAAGGGAATGAAAAGCATGGTTTTCAATTTGATGAAATTATCAAAAAAGCCGGTAGAAAGTTTGATCGTACATTGACACCTGTTAATTCAGGATT
>Ga0114994_10003148_pt1 | contig 12056 bp, 15 predicted proteins | sample ArcticOcean_MG_C_9_FD_87043 | JGI IMG/M metagenome (GOLD analysis project Ga0114994, IMG submission 87043) | Marine microbial communities from western Arctic Ocean - ArcticOcean_MG_CB2_152 | ecosystem: Environmental > Aquatic > Marine > Oceanic | place: Arctic Ocean: Canada Basin | collected... | reverse complement strand
TGTTTTGGATAGTAAAGTCGGATGAGATAGAACCCCGTCTGGAGGCTTTTAGAGAAGACTATTCGGAATACGAATTAAGAACTAAGAACTTCGAGGTGTATAGATGATAATCCCTCCTCGAATACAAGATGAATTGATAGAGTTATCCCACGAAAAGAAGATTTTCTTAGAGGGAAATATCTTAAAGGTCATCGAATATGATGGCCGAGAGAGTTTCGAAAAATATATTGAAACCTGTAAGGAAAAAGACAGGGACACCAGAGCTAAAAGATTAGAGGTTACAAAGCAAGTACAAGCACAAAACAGAGAGCTTAAAGACAAAGCCCAAGAGTTAGAGCAAAAAGCCCAAGAAAACGATACTTTAATGTTGGACCTAAAAGGTGCCTTGGAACTCGCGGAAGGTGCTAAGGCATCTGCTGAAAACAACTTAGACATAATGCAGAAGAAATCTCAGTTTGAGTTAATCGGAAATATTGTTCAAGTAGCCCTTTGGGTTATAATGGGCGTTGGAGGTATTGTCACAGGAATGTATGTTCTAGCCATTATGCACGGAAGTGATGAAACAACATTGATAGGAAGTACATGGTCAAACTTGTTTGGTATTTTGCTTACAAACTCCTTTTCTATTATCGGGACCATCATGGGAGTTAAGTATGCTTCCGGCAACTCTTCCCAAGAGAGTAAGAATTAAGCAATATCTTCTTAAATGAGAAGAATTCTTCTGAAGATCCAGTTAGAGGGGTTTTTCCTCCTCCTTAAAGTATTATACAGTGACCAACTAATCAAGGAGTTAGGATATGCCATTTTCATTTAAGAAAGGTAAAAAAGAAATCAAAGAAATGTTGACTAGTATTCTCCCAAAAGAGACAAAGATTTTAGATGTGGGTCCTGGATCAGGAACGTACTTCAATTTAATGGGTGATTACTTTGAAAACTGGGATGCTTGCGAAATTCACGAACCTTATATATCGCAGTACAATTTGAAAGGTAAATACAAGAATGTGTTTGTGTCTTGTGCTACGCAGTTTCAAGAGTATTCAAAATACGACCTTGTTATCTTAGGAGATATACTTGAGCATCTAACTATAGAAGACGCGCAAGACTTGCTATGCAATAAGTTAAAAGATGTAGGCCAGGTTATGGTGGCAGTTCCTTACGAGTACCCGCAAGGTGCCTCTAAAGGTGTTGAGAGTGAGCGACACTTGCAACCAGACTTGACGAAAGAAAACTTCGAAGAAAGGTATCCCGGCTTTGAACTTGTTGTTCTTATGAAGAGTAGAATCAACAGTAAGAAAGAATACTCCGGAGGATACTATCTTAGAAAAGGTAGCGTAGATCCCTCAAGTATTAAGAACGTATAGACCCTTATCTATACAGAGTGAAAAAGAGTCCTTAGGACTCTTTTTCATTTCAGGCAGGGTTTTAGAATTTACCGAAAGGTAATGTTTGGCTAGGGTATGATAACTTTAAAACATTACATAGGAGAAAACCATGCATTACGCAGTATTTGTAGTAGGACCGCCAGGAGTAGGTAAAACTTCAGCACTAAGAAAAATATTAGGGGAAGACTATACCATAGTCCACCCACAGGACAACAAGGTTGTAAAGTTCACTTTAAGTGAGGACTTATGTTTTGCAGGGCATTATGGTACTGGGACTTTTGATGGTTCTGACACGGTTCCAATGCACGCTGCATCAATATGTTTAGATTGGTGGGAGAGTAACATCCTTCCAAATAGCAAGTACAAGGCGACTATTTTTGATGGGGACAGGTTTTCTACAAACCCTTGCAAGAGCACCTTGGAGGCCATAGAGGGTGTAAAGGTTCTGTGCGTATATATGGGAGCGTCAAAGGAAGTCCTTACGCAGAGGAGGTTAGAGAGAGGTTCTAAGCAAGACCCTACTTGGTTAAAGGGTAGAGAGTCAAAATGCCGGAACTTTGCAAACAAGTTCAAGCCTGCGGATAATTCCTTATTCGATATGTTCGGAGGGGAAACAGTAGAGGAAGTAGACCGTTGCATTGAAATGGTTATCGAAGATATTACGCCGGAACAAGTCGCTTCAAAAATAGAGGAGTTGTGGAAATGATTGTATATTTTGACATGGACGGAGTACTTACTTGTTTAGACGACCTTATTGAAGAACTTCGTATAGAAGGGGAAGAAAGGGGAAGCGCCATCACAAGAATAAGTGCGGAAAGGGGTCATAATTGGCTTTTCGAGAACGCTCCGGCCAGCCCCAAGCTCGAAGAATTCAAAACTTTAATGCGGGATTTAGTTAAGAAAGGATATAAAGTTGAAATCCTGACTTCTTTAGGCTTGCCAAGAGGGGATCATCCTGGAGTTTCTGGTAGAACCAAGGGTAAGAAGTATTGGTTAGGAAAGTTTCTTAGTAACGAGTTGATAGATCATGTGATAACGAAGATAAATATGGTTCACGATTGTCACCTCAAGGGAGATTTTGGAGGAAAAGATAAGGTTCTGATAGACGACCAATTAAATAACCTTAACGTGTTTGAGAATAACGCTGGCAAAGGTTATCTTTACAAACTATCCAACCATAATTCCGTTTTGGAAGTTATCTCAAGGAGGTACTTATGACATGCAAGATTTTTGTTAGATCCTACGACAGAGAAAAACTAATTCAAACAAATACCTTAGCATTTTTAATGGGACAAAAGGACTTAGACCTAGCAAACCAACTTTATATAGTGGTGCACGAAAACCAATTAGAAAGATACGAGAATGCTTTGAAAGAATACCCTATTGCGGGTTTTGTCACAAAGAGTGAAAACGGAGGGCACAAATCTGTCGAGGCAGCGCATAAGTTTATGGACCCAGGAGAGAAGTTCATATTCTTAGACGACGACATGGACCCTATCATGTACCATTACGTCGACTCAGTAAAGAAAGAAAATAAGCAAGAGTTAGATTGTTTAGGTAGATATATAGAAAAGGCGTTTAAAACCTTAGAAGAAATTGACGGTAAGATATGGTCTTGCAGCTTTCTTTCCAACATGTATTGGATGCAGGGAAAGCCCTTCATGGAATACAAGCCAGGTCTTGTGATAGGTTGCTTATGGGGAACCTATAACTCTCCCGAAATTCTCACACCCTACGGACACAACGATGACGTTATCCGGTCAAGTGTTTTCTTGGAAAAGCACGGAGGAGTACTTCTCTACAATTGGATAACAAGCCCAGAAGAGGCATACAAGTTAAACGAAGGAGGAATGCAAACTTCTGGGGATAGAGGGGACGGAGAGTCAATCAAAAAGAAAACCTTCGACGTATACGACAATTCTGCTATTGTCAGGAAATACGCTGACCCAAAGTTCAGCGATTTAAGAAAGATTTGGCAACTAAAACTAAAGAGTGTTACCAAAATGAAAAGCATAAAGCAATTTAAAAGGTTAAAGTGGAGCTCGTGGTTCCAGGAAAGTCACGACAATGTGGTCGACCCTATACAAGACATGTTTGGAGGCAAGTGATGTTTATAGAAGAATTATTATTTCAAGAGAAACTACCCGTTGGTTATGTGGATTGGAGATTACCAGAAAACAGAATTGAAGCGTTCAGTAGGATTGTATACACTAGAATGGTTGAAGGGGATTTAGACCACCATCATTCCGGAAGAGTTATCTCGTCCGAAATGAACTTGTCAAAAGAAAACAAACTGCTATATTGCTTACTTTTCGGGCAAAGTTATAGGAATCATTGGGCCATGCTTTGTTTTCAAGTATTCCCGGATTTATTGAACACACCGGAAAAAGAAATAAGAAGATGGCACGACTTGCATTGGTCCAGAATGATGTACGGAAACGATACAAAATGGAATGTTCGAAAGTTTCCAGACTTCATAGAAAGTGTGAAAGAGTTGAAGAAAAGGGTTGGTTCTTTGTACGACTATTTTGAAGATTTAGCCAATAGTTCTAGTACCAAAGATAACTACTACAACACCAATAAGGGTATTCGAGAATTAATGTCTATGGGTAGGATGACCGCATGGCTTGCCCAGCAAACTATGTACGAGTTCTTTAACTGGGATATAGACTACTGGGACCAACAACTTTACGACGGAGCGACTTGGTCACAATACGACTCTTTGTGCTACCTGTACAACAGGTTAGACATCGCAAGGTCTCAGCTGAAGCACGGTAAGATCGTGAAGTACAAGCCTACAAAAGAGGACATTAAAACGGTAGAGGGTTTCTCGGATAACTTGATGGGATATGTTAATGAAAGAATTCCCTTTCATGTAGACGTGTATAATGTAGAGTCTGCAGAATGTGAGTTTAGAAAGACAGCTTACGGTCCTAAGAAAATTAAAGAGTTCACTTTCTGGACAACAAACGAGCTTGTGGAGCAATACTCTAAATTAAGAGGTTTATGGAAAGATTATGACGACGTTGGTGATATCGACTGGTCTGGATATGTGAAAGGAATGATGACTAAGGGTTCTACCGTTCGAGATTTTGGTTACCACCCAAGTTATTTTAGAGTTCTTGTGGACTTTGGTATGAACTTAAACACACACCACCTTTACCCAGAAGAGCCCAACGCGCACAAGGTTTTAAGTCTAAAACCACAGAGTTTCGAGTCTTTAGATTTGATGCGCTTGGATTGGGACAAGATTTCCCAAGAAAAGAAGCAAAGCCTGCAAGCCAAGTACGACCCCGTTAACTTTTTACAGTTTAAAGGTAAAGACCATCTGTCTTGGGTAGACACGAAGGTTGATTTCTCTTATTTAAAAAGGGTTTCGAATAACCCTACTATAACAAAAGAGCATATAGAGAAGATTTTAGGGTCTTAAGGGGAGGTTTTTACAGTGCTCATAACGGTTAATGTGTATTGTGTGTCAATAGTTAAAAAGATTTTGAGACCAATAAATAATAACAAAATACAAATACTCAAGGAGTAGATATGAAAGATAAAATTAGAGTCGCTATTGTTGGCGTTGGGAATTGCGCCAAGTCATTAGTAGAGGGAGTTGCTCTGTACTCAAAAACAGGGCAAACTGACGGATTGGCTTTCCATAGTATTGGAGGATACGAGCCAAAAAATATTAAATTCGTACTTGCTTACGATGTGGATACCCGCAAAGTTGGTCGCCCACTAAGTAATGCTATTTATGGTCTTCCAAATTGTGCTATGGATATTCTTAACGAGGATAATCGAGTTTGGATGGATAATTGTATAGAAGGGTCCTGTGAAGTTAAGAGAGGTCGACTAGAAGATGGGGTTGCACCCCACATGTTGAATATGCCAGAAGAAGAATCGTTCCGTGTAACAAAAGACCCAGAACCAAGCCTTGAAGACGTTGTAGCTGATCTAATAGCCAGTAAGGTAGACGTTCTTCTAAACTACCTCCCTGTAGGGTCTGAGGTCGCCACAAGGTTTTATGTGAATGCTTGCTTGAAAGCGAAAGTTCCTTTTGTTAACTGTATGCCTGTATTTATTGTTTCGGACCCTTTTTGGGAACAGAAACTGAAGGAAGCAGGAATTCCTGCCATCGGAGATGACATGCGATCCCAGTTGGGAGCTTCGGTTCTTAGTCAGGCTCTTCAGGAGTTGTTCTTTAACCGAGGTATGCAGGTACAGTTTCATTCCCAAACAAACCACGGAGGTAACACCGACTTTCTAAATATGATGGACGCTACAAGACTTGCATCAAAGAAGATATCCAAGGAAAATGTTATCCGTTCTCAAAACGATCTTCGAGGCATTCCCGTTCCAAAGAACGGTATCTATGCAGGACCTTCTTCTTATATTGCATTTCACGGAGATAATAAGGTCGCGCATTTTCGTATGGAAGCGACAGGCTTTGGAGGAGCACCTGTTATTTTTGACGCAAAACTCTCCGTACAAGATAGCCCGAACTCTGCTGGCGTAGTTATCGATGCTATTCGGTATTTACAAGTAGCAAGGGAAATGGGTCTTGTAGGTTCTTTAAGAGGTCCTTCCGCTGCTACACAGAAAACACCTCCGGAGCAAATGATGATCCAAGATGCGTTCGAAGAGTGTAAGGCTCTAGCGGAAAGAAGAATCACACAATCTCTGACAAAAAATAATACTTTGTAGAAGTTTAAACTTGTTTTATGGTATATTATAAACGACTTCTTAATTAAAAAGGGGTCGTTTTCGTTTTGAAAACTTAAAAGTTAAGTGGGAGAAGGTATGAAAAGCAGAAAAGAAAAGAACGGTCTTGTTTGGTACGAGTGGTATTGCCCTCACCGAAAAGCAAAACAAATGGAATTAACTGGCGAAGGTATCCTAATTGATCAGGAAGTTGCTAAGTTGAAAGCAGAGTTCCTTAACGACTCCCACTATGCAGTTCTTCTCCAAGAAGATACGGATGTATACGCTCCCAAAGAAGAAGACATCTTTGACATGTTCTCAAATAAATCCAAAACACTACACGACAGGCTACTCCTATCATTTAGGAAAGCAGTCTTTTCATTGGAAGAATGTGAGAAGGCAAGAATAGCTCTTAGGGGGGCTGCTAGACCCTCTAAAAATAGAGGGGTGGCAGGTGGCAAGGTAGACCCTACAAAGATATCAAGAGACCCCTCTCAGATTGTAGTGGTAGGAGATGGAATTCGGTATCGGTATATAACGGACGAAGGGGTTCTTTCACTTACCACCGAAGCCAACAAGACCACTGGCGGAATAGCAGGGTTTTTCGCAAGCACTACCCGTAACCCCTATTGTAGACAAACTGCCTACACGAAAGAACGTTTCGAGTTGTTCCGGACCTGCTTCCCCTTCCTCAAACTTTGTTCAGAGCAGTTTAAGAAACTCGCCCCGATAAAATACAAGGCTCAGGAAGACTACTTGAATAATAAAAACCTAATTAAAAATTCCTGGAACCTTCCAGAAACCGTATATACGACTATTACCGTAAATAAAAACTTCCAAACGGCTTGCCATCAAGATTCTGGCGACTATAAAGCAGGAATGGAGAACTTAGTGGTATTTGAGAGTGGAAGCTATTCCGGAGGATATACCATTTTCCCTAAGTTCAGGGTCGCTTTCGACGCTAGGATGGGGGATTTTTGCGCTATTGATGTTGCCCACCACTGGCATGGTAATACAGAAATAGTAGGAGATACGGATGAGAAATTTGAGAGGATCTCCTTGGTATTGTATGTTCGAGAAGATATGTCTACTTGCGGAACTCAAAAGGAAGAACGGGAAAAGTTCCTTCAGTGGAAGGGGGCGTATAGGACTCCCACGGAAAAGAGTAAAGAAAGGTTAGCCGACCATCTGCAAGAAAAGAAAAAAGATGCGGATTTTATGGACGAGTTTGGTGAGGAATAAAATGGCGAAACTATTTTACTTACATAGGGTTGAAGACGGTTCTGGTATTTCCGGAACTGGAAGAATTGCTCAGGGAGTAATTTTTGATAACGGGAAAGTTGCTCTCACATGGCTTTCCGAGCACCCTTCCGTAGCAATGTATGACAATATCGGGGATGTTCGGGTTATCCATGGACATGAAGGGACTACTGAAGTTGTCATGGAGCAAGACTGGAAAAGAGTATTTAATGAGTTGAAGTCTGCACTACATAACTTTGATTTATCTCTTGCAATTAAGGCTGCTCTTCCGGAAGGCTCTGATTCTAGAGAAATAATTGAAAAAGGGAAACCTCAATAGGTTGTATATACTTTCTCTTGTATTGTAAAACCTTTGGAGAATTATGAAAAAATTAACAGCAAAAGAACTTCTCGAAGAAGTACGCCAAATTAAAAATGCACTAGACCTTACAGTCGACAGAAGGGGAACGTCTAATATCTATAAGGTTCTTGTAGATTCTTATGGAAAGAATAACGTTAAGCCCTCTAAAAAAGATATGCAAAGAGTTCAACAAGTTATGCTGAAATCTGACCCTGAAAGAACAGCGATAGGGCAACTTTCTAGAATTAAAGACCCACTTAAAGCCTACACAAGAGGTCTTGCTTTTGAGAATGAAAATATGAAAGATGTGGCAAGTGTTTACTTTGTTAAGGCAACCGAACTTTGGGGAGACAAGTACGGTGTGGTAGAAGAACAAAGAGTTCAAGATCCTGTTTTCTTAGTTACAGTCGACAGAAATATTCAGCAGAGAGTAAATAGTATTAGAACAAGGACACTTCTAGACCTTGCAGGTTATATTGAAGTTCTTAATTCAGAGTTAGACGGTAGAGCCCCTACAATTGAAAGAGAACTAAGTGGTTATATAAAGGAACTTAGAAGCATGAGGTTGAAAATAAACAAGACTTTGTCAGATCTGAATTCAGTTCAAGTCTAAAATAAAACTCTTTATTTGTTTAACTGAGAACCCTCTAAGAGGGTTCTTTTTTGTTGGGTATAACCTTATATACTTTTGAACCCGAAAGGCTGTAGGAGGTAAGTATGGGCTCTATACAATTAGATACGAGTTATGATAAGGAAGAGTTATCAATATTATTAACAATACCAATGGGTGCAGACCCTAGAGAAGTTATAGCAAAGGTTAATGAGACTTTAGAAAAGTATATCCAAAACGTAAAGTCGTGCCCTAAATGTACTCAACTCGGACCAATCTCACAAATGTTTGGTTGGAGAAATTGTGATGGGGTGATAAGACCCCAATCTTGGTGTGCGATATGTAGGAGTTATAAAAAGTAATGTCTGAAGATAAGTTTGAAACTGTAAAGTTTATTTTAGAAATAAAGAAAAGGGTGCGGGACAATGCTGTGTGGTCTTCGCACCGACCAATGACACCTGGAGATAGGGAAAGGATGGGTAAGTGGCCATCCGGAGGATTGGTTCATGTAGCCCATGCTCTTTTAAGTGAAACACTTAGGCGAGAAGCCTACACAATGGCTATATCTATTTTGTCTGCAGGTACAACGATAGAGGAACTAAAACAAAAAGAGCTCGAACACGCAGTTAGAGCTCATATTTCGGAAATGCTTAACAGATTTGTTAAGGGTGCCTGCGAAGATGCAATTGAAAGAATCAAAAGAGATGAAAGGTTATAGGTCGATAGCCCGCATTTGCATTTGATGTAGAAGTTCTTTTATTCTTTTCTTATTAAAACCAGATATATCCGGTCTCTCCAATTTTGAGTATAGTTCAATTGCAGACTCAAGAGCCCAAACCAGACTCTCGAGTTCTCTTGCTTTTAGCTTTAGGGAAACGGACTTGGCTTTCCTCATACTTCCTCAAATTTAGCAAGCCTATGTGCTTGGCTTAATAAGGACGCTGCAATTAAAGAATTTCTATTAAGACCGATAAGAGTAATTTCCCCTCCTCGGTTGGACTTAACGTTTACACCTTCTCCTTCAAAGAAGTCTATTAAAACTTCTTTGTCCATACCTGACCGGACTTCTAGTGTGATTCCACCAGAGTACCTAAAAGAAGCAAAAGTGTTAGCAAGTTTTGTTAGACTAGAGATTTCTCTATTATTTGACCTGCAAGGTTTTTGGGTTGCTTTTCTTTTTCTTTCTTCATGAAGTACCCAAGCAAGATCTCTTTGAAAGTTTAATTCTCCAACAAGATCTTCGTCAGTGAATGCCTCTTTAATACAACCTTCAAGATCCGAAAGATTCTTTTTCCAAGTTCTCCCGAGAGAGTTAGGGTCAATAGTCTTCCCAAATCGTTCTAAATAAGCCTGTACGACGTCTAATCTCCGTATAGATAAGTCCCCATTTCCTTTTACGGTTAGTAGGTTAGGATCTTCAGAAACAAGTTGCCATATTTCCTTCATACGGTCATTACGCAAACACCTTGAAACAATAGGACCTATCTTGGCAATGTTTCCAGATTCAAACAGTAAATCTCCAAGGGTTTCAGGGTCTTCTAACTCGTTTGAAAGTTGGTCGAACAAAGTTGATCTTGCACCACCGTCCGTATCTCCTGTAGGTTCATCCCCGGAAACATTATCTCTCTCAGCAGGTCTAGACCTTGCCAATCCATTCGCTAACTGCTTTCCTCTCTTTCCAAGTTCTCCTGCAGTTGATCCAACTGGGTATAAAACACCAGCACTCGCAGAAGCTACTCCCATAACGTAAGGCATTGGCTTACCGTTATTTAGATCCCCCCCTGTGATTGGGGAAATACCTGTAACGAGAGCAGTTAAAACGTCTTCTGCATTTGCACCACCAAAGTCAGTACCTCCAAGGCGATCATAAATGCTATTCGCTGCTTGACCTAGGAAATCTAAATTCCTTTTACCAGTCCATTTACGGATAGTATCTTCATCCCCACCCATTTGAAGAAGCCTTTGTGGAGTCTTTTTCAAATAACTTTCAGGGTTCCTAACTACAGATACAGGATCTCCTAGAAAGCCTGCAATATATTGTGCTCGGGCTAAGGCATCATATTGGCGAGCGATCCCTTTAAGGTCTCCCTTGGAAACCCCAGCGGAAGCATTTCTTCTTCGAGGGATATTTGATCTTAATCGTTCGGCCAACCGAACCAAAAACTGAAAGGGCATCTTTTCTCCTATTTGGATGATAATTATATATTTATATAACCATAATAAACTTTCTATTGCGGTATGTTTTAAGAAAGGTAAAAACCTATGTTATTGTAAGAAAAACAAGGGTTTTTTACTAGTGCCTTCGCATAATTACGGTTATATTATATATGTTGAGACCCAGTCCTTGAAGCCTTTTCTTTTGACCCCGTCTTAACGCATAACCAAAAAGCCATGACTTATAAAGTCCAGGCAGGAGAAAATATGATACCACCAAAAAAGAACCTTTCGAAAGAATGGGTTGATAAGCAACTGACAGAAAATGCCCTAGATAGAAAACTAGCAGCAGCCTTGAAAAACCATTATAAAAGAGAGGACTATGATGACCTTAGATCTCATGCTTATACTTGGCTACTTCATTGGGGTGATATTGGGCAGTTTGACGAATGGTTGGAAACGCACCCAAGTGTTAAGCCCTCTGTTCTTGTTGAATGGTTAAAGCAGAAAATGAGAACAGAGGTTTTTGCTCGAGGTAAGGATGCCCTCCTCCGAGAAAGAACAGGTGCTAGAACTCAATATGAAATAGCAAAGGGTCAAGTTCATTCTCAATCCCTACAAGTTTCTATAGATACTCCGGATGTAGTTTTCCAGCAAGGAGCGAAAGAGGGAGAGTTTGAACGTCATGTTGTAACCCCACCTAAAGAAATAGAAGAAGTAAGTGAGAAGTTGTCTTTTACTCGAGACCTTATTCTATTGACGAGAAAAAAAGCAGGGGAACGATATGTTCAAATATTTGATTGGATGTGTGAAGATAATTCCCTTGAAGAAATTGCTATGTTAGAAGGTGTATCTAAAAATAGAGCAGCCAAACTAACCCAAGGTGTTAGAGATAGCCTTAAACAAGGAGCGATTACCACAGGAGTGGCTCGTAAAATATTCAGGGAAATAACGGAAGAACCATATTCAACCAAAAAAGATCTTACTGATATTATTTCGTTAGAAGAAAAAGAGAGTTTAGATGCAGCTCTTGAAATCTTGAGTTATCGGAAGATGATAAAAGAAAACCGTCAGGGGTGCTTCCTTTCTACTCTAGAAGGGGAAAGAAGTTTATCTGAGGGCAACCTTTTCTAATTCCGTATTAGAACCCTTAAAGGGAGCCTTTCTAGAGGCTCCCTTTTGGTTTAGCTTATAGGTTTAACGGTTGTTGTTTCGAAGAGCCTGTAAGGGGTCCTAAGGACTTCCAGTAATATATTTTAATAAAGGGGTTTCCTTTTGAGGGAAACAAAGTATATTACTATCGGGATTGGTGGTCCTAGGACATTACCAATTTAATCAAGAATACTGAGTGCAGGCTTTTATCTTTTTACAATTAAAGAGATCAAACTGATAAATACACTAAGATTGCTCGATAAGGAGAAATCCTTGGGTCAAGGAACAGCCCTCCCAAAACCTCTGCCAATTCTAGAGCGATGGAACTTTAAGGTGTTTTCTAAGTTTATATCAAATAAGGAAACAGAATATGAATTACCTATTATTCATCTATGCTATAAGGATAAGGATTGTATCTTGTATAGAGAAAGCATAAGGGTTTGAATTCATAATTGTATTTAAT
>Ga0114994_10003145_pt1 | contig 12062 bp, 14 predicted proteins | sample ArcticOcean_MG_C_9_FD_87043 | JGI IMG/M metagenome (GOLD analysis project Ga0114994, IMG submission 87043) | Marine microbial communities from western Arctic Ocean - ArcticOcean_MG_CB2_152 | ecosystem: Environmental > Aquatic > Marine > Oceanic | place: Arctic Ocean: Canada Basin | collected... | reverse complement strand
ATATTAGTTGTCGTATTTATTCATGAATATGGACATTATTATTTTGCAAGAAAATATGGGGTAGGGGTTACAGACTTTTCAATTGGTTTTGGTAGAGAAATTATTGGCTGGAATGATAAACACGGAACACGCTGGAAAATTTGCTGGATACCATTAGGAGGCTATGTTAAATTTTTTGGAGATCGAAATGTATTTTCACAGGCCGATCAAGAAAAAATATTAAAACAATATAGTAAAGAAGATCAAGAAAAACTATTTGTTTTAAAACCATTATATCAAAGAGTTTTAATAGTATTTGGTGGTCCTCTAGCTAATTTTTTATTAGCAATCGCTATCTTCTTTTCAATTTATACTTTTATTGGAAAAGATTTTACTCCTGCAGTAATTAATGAGGTTCAAAAAGATAGTCCCGCAATGATCGGAGGACTTAAACAAAATGATATTATTTTAGAAATAGATGGCAATAAAGTTAATAGTATCATGGAAGTTTCTAAATTCATTACAACTTCAACAAGAGAAATTATTGATTTTAAGGTCGAGAGATTTGATCAAGAGTATTTATTAAAAGTTAAACCAAATATTGTTTTAAGTGATGATAATTTGGGAAATAAAATTAATAAAAGAATGGTAGGGATCAAACTTGGTGCTTATAATAATGAGATAAACCATGTAAAGTTAGGACCTGCTCAAGCATTAATTCACTCAGTAAAAGAGGTATATTTTGTAAGCGCTTCATCTCTTAAATATATTGGTAGTATGTTAAGAGGATCAGGGGATTCTTCTCAATTAGGTGGTCCAATTAGAATAGCTAAGATCACAGGTCAAGTTGCAGAAATTGGTATCTTGCCCTTTATTTCTATAATGGCTTATATTTCGATAAGTCTTGGTCTAATTAACCTCTTCCCAATCCCAATGTTGGATGGGGGACATTTAATGTTTTATGCATTTGAAAAAATTTTGGGTCGTCCATTATCTCAAAAAGTGCAAGAAGGTTTTTTTCGAATCGGCATGTTTTTATTGCTATCATTAATGTTTTTTACGACCTTTAATGACTTAAAAGACCTTGGTTTATTTAATTAATTATTTCCTTTAAAAGGTTAAAAAGATAAGCAAATTCAGCATTTATTTAACTTTCAACTACATATTGTATAGCTTAAAAATTAAGACACTAAAAAAAAGCTTGATTTATCAACGTTTATGACAAATATGATAATTAATCAACAAAACCGGAGCTAAAATGAACAAAAAACAACTAATAGCACAGCTTTCAGGCTCTTTAAGCTTGAGCAAAGCTGATGCTGAAAGAACATTTGATACAATTACCAACACTATTTTGGATGCACTAAAAGGTGATGATTCAGTTAAAATTGCTGGATTTGGTACTTACAAAGTAGCCAAAAGAAAAGCTAGAGTTGGAAGAAACCCAAGAACAGGTGAGCAAATTCAAATTGGCGCATCTCAAAAGGTAAAATTCTTACCAGCTAAAGCTTTAAAAGAAGTATTTAATAAATAATTCAAGTTTAAGATTAATTAACAGCCTTTTACAGAAATGTATTAAGGCTGTTAGTGTATGTGGATACTGCATACCCCTTTACCAACATCAGCATTAGTTTTTTAATTTAGCACAAAATATAAGACACCTTAAACAAAAGGGAGTCTTGATGACAAAATTAAAAAAAAAAATATCAGTTATACTCATTAGTTTATTATTTTTATTAAACATGGGCAGTGCTGGAATTGCAGAAACAATAATCTCTATAGAAGGACAATATATCTTTAATACCTTAGCATTTTACATTGGTGCAATCCTGGTTGCATTGATGGCTGCAGGTTTTTGTATGTTAGAATGTGGTTTAGTTACTACGAAAAGTGTATCAACAATTGCAGCTAAAAATGTTGGAAAATTTGCAATTTGTTCAATAGTTTTTTTTTTATTTGGGTATAATTTAGCCTACGGAATACCAGAAGGTGGTTTTATAGGTACATTTACAATTTGGGGTGATAGTTCCAGCATTGAAACAGGTTATTCAGATAGTTCTGATTGGTTTTTTCAAGCTATGTTTGTTTGTGCAACAGTATCAATAGTTTCAGGAGCCGTTGCAGAAAGAATTAAAATTTGGCCATTTTTTATTTTTGCAACATTAATGGGTGGATTTATTTATCCAATTTCAATGGGTTGGCAGTGGGGTGGAGGCTGGTTAGCAACTTCTGGCTTTTCTGACTTTGCTGGATCAACTTTAGTGCATGCTTGTGGTGGAGCTGCTGCTTTAGCGGGAGTGATAGTTTTAGGTGCAAGAGAAGGAAGATTTGGAAAAAAAGGTGAAACTAAATCGTTAGTACCTTTTGCTGCTTCAAGTATTCCTTTGGTTACACTTGGAACATTCTTTTTATGGTTTGGTTGGTTTGGTTTTAATGGCTTTAGTCAACTTGCGATAGGCACATTTGACGATGTAACTGCTCTAACTAAAATCGCAGTTAATACACATCTTGCTGGTGCAGGTGGTGTTGTGACAGGTGCTGTAGTCACAAGATTGCTTGATAGTAAAACAGATGTGGTCATGATGTTGAACGGTGCATTAGCTGGGTTAGTGGCAATCACTGCTGAACCTCTAACTCCCACACCAGGTATGGCAATTTTCATTGGATCTTTTGGATCTTTAATTATGTACTTTGGTACAAAATTTTTAGAAAAAATGGGACTTGATGATGTTGTTGGTGCTATTCCAGTTCATATGTTTTCAGGAATATTTGGAACTTTAATAGTTCCACTTACTAATGCAGAGACTTCTTTTGGAGGTCAGCTTACAGGTGTGCTAGCTGTATGCTCCTTTAGTTTTGTGCTTTCATTTATTATTTTCAAAACTTTAAAAGCAACAGTTGGATTGCGTATTAGTAAAGAAGCTGAAAAACTTGGAACGGACGTTGCAGAAATAGGTGTAAGAGCTTATGCAATAAGAGATTAAAAACCTCTCTCCTCAAAAAATTAAAAGTCCTTTAGAGATAGAGGGCTTTTTTTTATTTTTTAGCGAATAACATAAGGGTTTCCAGCACTTCTTTGGCATGATCTTTGACTTTTACATTGTCCCAGATTTTGATTATTTTACCCTCTTTATCTATTAAAAATGTAGATCTAATTATCCCCATAAATTCACGTCCCATAAATTTTTTCTTACCCCATACTTTGTATTTTCTAAGGACTTTAATTTCTTCGTCAGCTAATAAATCAAATTTTATCTTATATTTGTCTTTAAATTTATGGTGACTTTTAAGATTATCTTTAGAAATTCCATAAATTTCACATTTTAATTTCTTAAATTTTGAAAGAAGTTTATTAAAATCGTTAGTTTCAATGGTACATCCTGGCGTATCATCTTTTGGATAGAAATAGATAATAACAAATTTTCCAATTGAATCTTTTAAAGAAAATTCATCTTTCGAAGTTGATGACAACGTAAAATTTGGAGCTTTAGTATTATTTTTTAACATAATTTCCTATCAATATAATGTTTTTAAGGTAATTTAAAATACTATTATGACAGTGAAATCAATTCAAACTTTAGTCTCAGAAGCAATGCAGGAAATTAAAACAATTAATGCAGATGAAGCTTTTAGGATGGTTGAGGAAAAAAATTGTAATTTGATTGATATAAGAGAAGCTAGTGAATTAGAAAAAACTGGAAATGTTGAAAATTCAGTACATATTTCAAGAGGATTCCTAGAAATTTTTTTGGATCCTAATAGTGCTTTTTTTCATCAAGGTAAATTAAACCAAAATAAAGAAATGGTTTTATTTTGTGCTGGCGGTGTAAGATCTGCCTTAGCAGTCAAAGCACTACAAAATATGGGATATGAAAAAGTATCACATATAGAAGGTGGCTTTGGTTCAATTAGACATAGTAAGTTTAAAATAATTTAGTTAGCATTTATTTCATCAAGCGCATATTGAAGTCGATCTTGTCCCCAAAAAATTTTATTATTTACAATAAATGTGGGAGCCCCAAAAACTTCTTTTCTAAAAGCATTATTAGTTAAATCTTTTAAGTGATCTTTAATGTATTGCTCTTTAATTCCTTTAAAAAATATAACACTATCTATTTGTAAAATTTTTAATAATTTTAAAATTTCATTTTCTGATGATAAATCTATATTATTTTTCCAATAAGCATCAAAGAAAGTATCTAAATAATTTTTTTTTTGATTTTCTTCTGTATGCAAATATCCTCTCATTATTAGAAGTGTATTAATTGGAAATTTTGCGTTCCAAGTAAAAGATGTATTATTTTTCATTGAGACTAGCTCACAATCATTTTGCATATTTTTCATTTTGTATTTGTTGAAAGCTGGTGCATTTATTCCTGCTAGATTATGAAGGCCACCTAATAAAATAGGTTTATAGTTAAAAATAATTTTTTTCTTTTTCTCAATCTTTTGAATTTTTTTATGAGCTATATAAGAATAAGGGCTAATTATATCAAAATAAAAATCTATATAACTATTCATACAGATTCATTCTTTTTGCATAAAAAATTCTAATTATCCAATAAATGAATAAACCTATGGGACCTATTAAGTACGTAATAATTAAAGGGAAAGCCAACAAGGCTTTATTTATGTAAAATTTTTCAGCATCTTTAACAATCCATCCACCTAAAAATAAATTAATGGCAATGAAATGTGTCCAAAAAATCATTAGATAAAAATTATCTTCAAATAATCTAGAAAGCTCATTTAAACCAAGGTATAAAGAAAAATTACTATCAAACTCGTACCCAATTAGGTGAGATTTGTACAAAATAAAGATGTACGCACCACTTAAAACAAAAATTGGAAATATTGAGGTTACAAAAAATCTACATATGTGAGTTTGTGGAAAAAAAATTAATATAAACCAGAAAGGCAATACACCTAAGTTGATCCACATATAAAATGTCTCAATAGTAAAATAAGTATAAATTTGTTCAATCATTTAAATATATTATATAAAATCTATCAATGATTCCTATAAGAAATAGAAAAAAAACACTGCAAGTAACCGTAGAAGAGATGCGAAACTTTGCTTTTGCTTATATTGAAAAATATGCCCCATCAAAACAACAGTTAAAAACCTACTTATTAAAAAAATACATGAAAGTATCTGTATCGGATATAAAAAAACAGGATGTTAATAAGTTGATAGATATTGTTTTGTCAGATCTGCAAAAAAGTAAATTTATAAATGATCAATTTTATTCAGAGAGTAAAGCAAAAAGTATGATTCAAAGAGGAAACTCTATTAATAAAATTAGAAACTATTTGATGGGCAAAGGAATTGATGATGAGTTTATTAAAGATACTGTTGAGAAGATTAGAGAAGATAATTCAGATCAAGATCTTTTTTCTGCTATAAAAATTTGTAAAAAAAAAAGAATAGGCCCTGCCAGGACTGAAGATAATAGAACTTTATTTTATAAAAAAGATATATCGTTACTTGCTCGTAATGGTTTTGATTTTGAAACTTCAAGGAAAGTTATGGAGATAGAAAAAGATGAATATCTTAAAATAATTAATTTACTTTAATGTCTTGTCTTTTTCTTTTTCATCTTCAACAAGGTAATTAATCTTATTTCTTACGTAATTTTTAACGAACACAAAAGCAAGTAATCCAAAAATTGAAACTGACACTATAATTATTAATATAATTCTAAGCTGTTCGTCCATTATAATATGTTTTTACTTTTTAAAATTAAACTTGGGTTTTTAAAATCTTTTTTCCCATATAAAATTTGATTACCATTAAAATCTGTTACTGATCCTCCTGCATGTTCTAAAATTGCATGACCAGCTGCTATGTCCCACTCACATGCTCTTGGTTCAGCAACATAGCCATCGTATTCACCACTAGCAATTACACAAAATTTTAAGGAACTTTTCATTCTAATATTTTCTGTTACACCTATTTTTCTATAAATTTTTTCAATTTCTGGCTTGATCTTATTTGAGTAAGAAACAAATTTAATAGGATTTTTATCTTTAATATATGGGTTATAAAGTTGTTTAGTTTTTTTATCTTTTAGCTCAAAAGCTTTACCTTCCCCGTAGGAGTAAAACATTCTTTTTTTAGCAGGGGCATTAATTAATCCAGCAACTGGCTTATTGTTTATAATTAAACCTGCGTTAATAGTAAATTCTTCTAAGTTATTAATATAATCGTAAGTTCCATCAATAGGGTCTACTAACCAAAAGTCTTTTAAGTTCTTTTCATTCTTATTGTCCGAAGTTTCCTCTGAAACAATTGGTATATTGGGGGTTATTTCTGAAATTTTATTTAAAATTATTTTATTAACTTCTAAATCACCATTGCTAACAGGCGTATTGTCGGCTTTAATTTCTTTAGTCAGACCTTTTTTTCTAAGATAAATCGACAATTCACCTGCAGTTAAAAAGATATCAATTAAATTTTCTACTATATTTTTTAGGTCCATTTTAATTATCTTATCCAACTTTTTTTAATTCAATATTTTCTGCATTAATCACTTTTTTACCAGCATTTTCAAAATTGACAGTTACCTTGTTATTTATGATAGATTGAACTTGCCCCATACCCCAGTCTTTATTGTTGGGATTAGCGACTTTGTCACCTGGCTCATAATCTAAAATCATTTAATTTAACTTATATTGTAAATAAGTATAAATATCACCTAATGAATAAAGAATTAAATTCTATCGGAATTAATAAAAAACCTGAAGATACAACTGTAGTTGTTGCAATGTCCGGTGGTGTAGATTCATCAACGGTTGCAGGCATCATGAAAAAAGAAGGTTATAAAGTCATTGGAATTACACTTAAGCTTTATGACGATAACAAAGAAGTTGCCAAATCTAAACAGTGCTGCTCAGGTCAAGACATAATGGATGCAAAACGCGTTGCCCACAAATTAGGTATAGAACATAAAATTTTATATTATCAAGATAAGTTTAAGCAAGGTGTGATAGATAATTTTGTAGAAAGCTATCTTAATGGAGAAACTCCCATTCCATGTGTTCAATGTAATCAAACTGTGAAATTTAAAGATTTATTTGAAGTATCAAAAAAACTTAAGGCTGATGCTTTAGTTACGGGGCATTATGTGAAAAATATTACGGCAAATAATACAAACAATATGTATAGAGCTATTGATGAAAATAGAGACCAAAGTTATTTTTTATTTAATACAACACGTGAACAATTAGATTATTTAAGATTTCCTTTGGGAGACATGTTAAAAGATAAAACAAGAGAGATTGCTAAAAAACTTAATTTAAATGTTGCCGATAAACCAGATAGTCAAGACATTTGTTTTGTTCCAAATGGAGATTATGCTTCTGTAATTCAAAAATTTAGACCAGACTCTTTTCGAAAAGGCAATATCAAAAATTTAAAAGGTGAAGTTATTGGAGTTCATGATGGAATAATAAATTTCACCATTGGTCAAAGAAAAGGAATAGGTGTCTCTGACAAGGATCCTTTGTATGTTCTTAAGATTCACTCCGATCAAAATGAAATAATAGTTGGTTCAAAAGAAAATCTTGGAAAAAAAGTAATATCTTTAAAAAATTTAAATTTATTAACTAATAAAAAAGACTTAGATCAAAATATTTTTGTAAAAGTCAGATCTACAGGTAACCTTCTTGAGGCGAAAGTTGATTTAAGAGATAACAATACTGCTTATGTTAGTTTAGTTAATTCAGAGGATGGAATTTCACCTGGGCAAGCGTGTGTATTCTACAGTAAGGACCAATTTGGCCATAAAGTGTTAGGTGGTGGATGGATTAAAGAATAGAAGAATTATTTCTTCTTGTTTTTTCTCTTTGCTCTTCTCTTTTTAGAGCCCTGTTTTCTTCGGCCTCTATGTTTTTTTGGGTAACTCATTAAATCCTATTTATTAATTTTATTGACGTTTTTTACGGGATATAGCATTGTCTTATAAACTTATCAAATTTTATTATGAGCAATTCTTTTAAAACCTTCCTAAAGCATACTGCAAAAGACTTTCATAATCAGTCTGTTAACCCACCAGTAGTTCGTGCATCAACAATTATCTTTAAATCAATGCAAGATATCAGAAAAATGCAAAATAAAGCCAAATCAGATCCTACAGGAGGGCATTTTGATTATGGCAGGCAAGGGACATCAACAACTCATGTTTTACAAAAAATCCTATCTAAACTTGAGGAAAGTTATCATACTTTTTTAACACCCACTGGATTCGGAGCTGTTTTTTTAGCAATTTTTAGTGTTACAAGGCCAGGAGATGAGATTATTGTTGCTGACCCAGTTTACAGTCCTACTAGAATTTTATCACAAGACTTCTTAAAAGAATTTAATATCAAAACAACTTTTTACGATCCTCACAATCTTAAAACTTTAGAGAAAAGCATTACAAAAAAAACAAAATTAATCTTTGTTGAAAACCCCGGTAGTAATACTTTTGAGTTCCAGGACTTGGGTAAAATTATCTCAATTGCAAAAAAATATAAAATTTTAACAGCAATAGATAATACATGGGGGACTCCATATTTCTTAAAACCTATTAAATTAGGATTTGATATGTCTATTGTATCCGCAACAAAATATTATTCAGGTCACTCAGATGTAATGGGCGGATCTCTAGCAGTTAATAAAAAAGTTTTTAAAAAAGTTCAAACAACCGAAAAAATAACTGGATTGAGACTAGGACCTGATGATGCCTATTTAATTACAAGAGGTCTTAGAACTCTAGATATCAGGCTAGACCGACATAGAGAAAATGCTAAAAAAGTAGCAGAGTTTTTGTCAAAGTTTAAAAATATTAAATTACTTTATCCATATAAAAAAGACTCATTAAACTTTAGAATGTGGAAAAAATATTACTCTGGTGCATCAGGTTTAATGGGGCTAAAAATAAAATCAAAAAGTGAAAAATCAGTTATTAAATTTGTAAATAATTTGAAATTATTTGGTCATGGCTACAGTTGGGGGGGGTTTGAAAGTTTAGCGTTACACCAGAATTTAAGAGAACAAGGTAACAGAAGATATCTTAAACTTACTAAAAACGAACATCTGGTAAGATTGCATATTGGCCTTGAAGATCCTATTGATTTGATTGCTGATATAAAGCAATCACTTAAAAATATTAAATGAGATCAGAAAAATTTATTAAAAATAAAACTGTATTAGTTACTTTAATTACAGCTTGTACAATCGTCATTATATCTCTTGGGATCAGGCAAACTTTTGGAATGTTCTATTTTGATTTTTCAGCTGATTTAGACATAACACTTTCACAATTTGGTTTTGCTTTAGGGCTACAGTTATTTTTATGGGGTGCTTTTGCTCCTTGGTTTGGAGTTATTACAGATAAGTATGGAGGACACATTGCTGTATTTATAGGTTTTATTTTTTATTTACTTGGAATCTTAATGTTGATTTCCGAATACAATACTGGACTTTATTTTGTCACAGGCATTGGAGTGTTAATAGGCATTGCCCTTGGTGGTACTGCAATCAGTATTCCAGTCTCAGTAGTTGCAAAACATTTTCCAGAATCTAACAGGACGTTAGCCATCGGTATTGTTACTGCTGCAGGCTCTTTTGGATATTTTGTATCCCCAGTATTTACAAGATATTCTTTAGTAGAGAATGGATGGGAGAATACACTTTTAATTTTTGCAGCTTTTTTATTTGCAGGATTAATTTTAGCTTTTTATTTAACCACACCAAAAAATGTTGTTGGTGGCAAAATTAATGACAATCAAACAGCTACTGAAGCTCTTAAAGAAGCTTTTAAAAGTAAAAGTTTTATTTATCTAACGTTAGGTTTTTTTGTTTGTGGTTGGCATATTGCATTAGTTGCAACTCATATACCCATGTATATCAATGATAGAGGTTTACCAGAATGGTGCACAGTTACTATTTTATCAATGATTGGTTTGTTTAATATTGTAGGCACATTAACATCAGGGTATTTAGCTCAGAGATTAAGTAAGAAATTAATTTTAAGTATAATTTATTTAGCAAGAGGTTTAGTTATTGCTATATTTATATTTTTACCACCTAGTCCAATCGTTGCTGTTTTCTTTGGTATTACTTTTGGTTTTCTTTGGCTCTCAACTGTTCCTCCAACAATGGGTTTGGTGGGGTTTATTTTTGGCACAAAATACATAGGGTTACTTTATGGAATTGTTTTTTTAAGTCATCAAGTAGGATCTTTTCTAGGCGCTTATCTTGGAGGTGTATTTCATGATTTATATGGTTCCTATGACTATGCTTGGTACATTTCTATAGGATTATCAATTTTTGCTGGATTGATACATTTACCAATTATTGAAAAACAATCTAAAAGATTACAGACAGCTTAAAATTGACAAAAAATCACTTAAAAGAAATAGCTAGATCTAAAAAACCTTTTATAATCTATAAATCAAAAAAAGGTTTTAATCTTTATACTGATTTTTCAAAAAAAATTATTTTAACAAATAAGAATATTAAAAATTTTATCAACAACATAAGTAAAAATAAATTAAAAAAAAAAAATACAGAATTATTTATAGGTTTTTTTGGGTATGAAATTTTAAATAATCTAATAGGGGTTAAGCTAAAAAAGCAAAAAGATATAAATTTTCCTAAAGGAATATTTTATAAACCAGAAAAAATAATAGAGCTTCCTAGTAAGCTTATCTACACACCTGAAAAATCAACAAAATTTAGTAAGAACTTTAGAATTAATTTAAACCAAATTTCTTATTCAAACATCTTCAATAAGTTTAAGAAAAAAATTAAGTCTGGTGAGACATATCAAATAAAAATCTGCACTAAATATAAAAATGCTTCAAAAATAGATGCTCTAGATTTTTTTTGTAGACTTACAAAAAGCAATATAGCCCCAGAAGCTTTTATGATTAAAGATAAAAACTATTCAATAATAAGCTGTTCTCCTGAAAATTTGATAACAAAAAAAGGTGATCTTATAACTACCAAACCAATAGCTGGAACATTAAAAAAATCAAAAAAACTAAATAGAATTAAAGCATTAGAGTTTTTTAAAAGAAATATTAAAGAAACCAAAGAACATAATATGATTGTTGACATGGAAAGAAGTGATTTATCTAGAATTTGTAGAGCAGGATCAGTGAAAATCCTTAAAAAGAAGACAGTGGAGGAATACAAAGATCTTTATCACTATGTTAGTTTGATAGGGGGTAAATTAAAAAGAAAAGTTTCTTCATTAGACATTTTAAAGGCAATGATGCCAGGTGGATCTGTCATAGGTTGTCCTAAAATTAGCACACTTAATCTTCTTAACGCCCAAGAAAAAGAAGGTAGAAATATTTACACTGGCAGCTTTGGATATATCAATTTTAATGGTGATATGAGATTTAATATAATTATTAGATCTATCTTAAATTATCAAAATTGCTCAGAAATTTCAGTTGCCTCAGGGGTGGTAATTGACAGTAATGCAAAACATGAGTTTAACGAAAATTATATTAAAGCTAAAGCTCTAATGGATCTCTACAGATGATTTATATTATAGATCATAATGATTCATTTACTCACAATGTTGTCCACCAATTTGAAAATTTTGACAAAGTCTGCTGTGATAATTTTAATGAAATTAACGAAAGTAAGCTAGACAAAGCTAACGTAATTATCTTTTCTCCTGGACCAGGATCCCCAAAAGATTACCCAAATAGCTCAAAAATTTATAAGAAGTTTAAAGGTAAAAAAAAGATTATTGGAATTTGTCTGGGTTTTCAGCAGATTTTATATTGTGAAAAAGGTAAAATAGTCCAGCAAAATAAGATCTACCATGGATATCAATCAAAAGTAAAAGTTGTTAGCACCAGCAAATTGTTTAAGAAAAACCAAAAGTTTACAGTAGGAAGGTATCACTCACTTAAACTGCAAGAACCATTTGCTGCAAAAAATTTTGAAATTACCATGAGATGTGATATTTCAAATACTGCTATGGCAATCGAAAATAATAAAGAAAAAATATATGGCTTTCAATTTCACCCAGAATCTTTTTTAACTGAAAATGGTAACTTACTTATCAAAAAAATCT
>Ga0114994_10003144_pt1 | contig 12064 bp, 22 predicted proteins | sample ArcticOcean_MG_C_9_FD_87043 | JGI IMG/M metagenome (GOLD analysis project Ga0114994, IMG submission 87043) | Marine microbial communities from western Arctic Ocean - ArcticOcean_MG_CB2_152 | ecosystem: Environmental > Aquatic > Marine > Oceanic | place: Arctic Ocean: Canada Basin | collected... | reverse complement strand
CTCTCCACATCTAGGTACTTTTTCGTCTGCTCTTTCGTATGTATTCATAATGTTATATCGGTGCATGCGTTATTGTGACCATCATCTTGATAAAATAGAGGTGTGGATAAGGCTAGACATCTATCAATAGGCATCACCCTAGCAAAATGGATATCAAAAGCGAGAGAATTGTCTATATTATCATCTTCTAAGATTGCTACAAATCTATCTCTACCTTTACTGTTCATAAACATAATGGCATGTGCACCTAACATGTTTGTAGGTATAATATACTCCTCATTATACGGTAAGTATTCCACTGGAATATTGACAAAATCAACCTCGTGGGCACCAAGTTGTGATAATCCTAAGTAAACTATATCAGTATTGTTTGGCACACTTAAATCGCATGAGAAATTACTAGTTGGTGTTGCATCATTCTCCAATAATATAGAAGGAAATGAAGTCATCATCTTTAGTTTCTCAATATATTCTGTATACATCTTAACCGTTCTAAACTTGTCATCCTTTGTAGCGTAAACTTTAACAATATTCTCAAAAGCATTTCTTGAGGTCCAGTCATCAATCTTCCTCCATCTCTCAGTCTCTGATTGGAGACCTGCTACAATACACGGAATCTTAGAGATATTAATGTTGGTAGCCATACTTTATAATGAAACTACCTTCTTTAATGCAAATCCGGGTGAGCTGTAATACTTGGTGGATGAATTTCCACTGCTATCTGTAACTCCTACAAACATTTGACCCTCTGTACAGATTGGAGGAGATGAAATTGTACCAGGACCTACATTAATAATCTTATGTAATGTTCCTGTCTCTGCGATGAAGATCTTTACTTGGCATCCTCCACCTGATTGCGCTATGAATCGTTTTGTCATGTTATCTATATTTACTTATATTCTCTATAAATTCAATCACTTCTGGATCAGATTTATGTTTCGCAAAGTTTACAGCCTTCGCAACTCTGTTAGATTTACTATTTGCTTTAATGTTATGAAACTCAATAATACTCTTCATCTCTGGTGATTCAGCATCTAAGAGATCATCATTAGTAATACTGAGAAGAGTTCTAATTTCTGTTGCTGAATATCCACGTGAGATATAAGTCTTAGCCTTCTTTGTGAGGAAGTTTTTCTTAAGAGATTCGTCATCCCCGTATTCAGATACCTTCTTATTGTAGTAATCTACATTGAACGTATACTTGTTGCCTGTAATGGCACATTGGATCTTTCTATTCATAATTTATTCCCAGGGAAAGTTTAGCCAAATATTCTCTTCAGATATAAGCCCAATATAATCTGGGATACTAATACTGGATTTCTTAGCGAAGATTGCTAGATATGTTTCGATATTTACATTTGGCTTATCGATACCTTTAATAAGTTCGAAGGTATTACCACTATCGCATATATCATCAACTACAAGTATATTTAGGTCCTTTCCTAATAGCCTATCAAACTCAACCGTCTGATAAAAACACTCATCTCCAGATTTTGCCTGCTCCTGACCATCGTAAGATTTTAATGAATAGCTAAGAATTGGAACGTGTAGCTTATATGCAAACATCGTTGCAGGAATAAGTCCTCCCCTACCTACTCCAACCACATAATCATATTTGACTCCTGATTTCGATAATTGTGTTGCGAGATAATCAACAACCTCTGATATTGTCTCGTTTGAGATGCGATGGTTCTTCATATATAATAATTATATAGTGTATAAAGTCAATTGCAACACTAAATACTATTGTGAATGACTTCGAAGAACTAGCGCTTATATATGAGGGAAGCACCACTCGAAAGAGTGGAGGAGGGTTTGGACCTTCTACTAATCCTAATGGCTCATATAGTGCTGACCCATCTAAGTACTCATATGGTAAAGGGCAGTTCACATTTAACGGAACTGGTGGTAAGTATAATGCTTACGCAGCAGGTATGATGAACTCTGGTATTACAGCTATTGGAGATGAAGAGGAGCCAGTAATTTCTGGCATCATCGACATTCAAGAGGTATTAACAATGATTGCAGAACTCCTTAAGGATGAAGATGATCAGCCTGTAATTTTCGCCTTAGCGAAACTAAAGGAGCAACTCAAAGCTAAGAGTGCTAGCCGCAAATAAGCTGCTTACCCTCTGTAATTACTGGTTGTGCTGGTAGAGCTCTAACTTGAGCTTCAGTCAACGTAAATACATTTCCTGTATTATCGATGACAGTATAGACGTTTTCAGCAACTTTTGTTACTGATCTAATTCCGCCTGATAGGTTTATAACTATATCGTTCATATGTATATTTAAGCTTCTACAGCTTCTTTTAAGTGTTCGTTGATTTTCTCAAGTTTTTCAGCATCAGATTTCATACTTGCAATAAGCTTATTATTTTCACCAATTACATATAGCAGCTTGTCAACAACTTACCATCTGTAGTAGGTTCTGCGATGATAGTTACTCCAGCATCGTTTGAAGTGTCCCACTTCTTAAGTGTATGAGGAATCTCTAAGAAATCTAGAACTCCTACTGCAACTGCGCGAGCGCGCATCCGCTGGTTTACATTATTTCTGATGGAAAGCTCTCCATGAGGAGTACTAATAAACTCACCTTCCATCAAACATGCCGGGCAGCGCGTACCTGTAATAACTGTAAAGTTTGCCTCCTTATCAAGATCGCCATCGCTTCGATCTGCTCTCATTGATTGGGAATTACTAAAGAATGAGTCGTGAGCCAAACCAATTTTATCAGCTAGTATGTCAGATCTATTCTGGCCTCGAGATGTAAAGATCTCCCAACTTAGCTTAACAGTCCGGCTTCCAGCATTGAAGTGATATGATACAAATACATCAGCATTAGCAGCATTTGAAATCGCTGGACGATCAGATAAACTTAAGAACTTGTCTGTACGCCGCGTTAAAACAACATCAACATAAGGTTTCAAATACTCTTCAGCAAGTAATACAACTTCAAGATTCGCATCCTTCTCTTTCAAACCATTAGGTCCAACTGCACCTGAATCATGATCTCCGTGCCCAGCATCTAAACAAACAATTTTCCTAGCCATATAAATACTTATCCCTAACTCGTTGATTTTCCAGTATATAAGATTAAATAGTTTTAACGTTATGAAAAAGAATATTATATTAGTAGGGCTCTGCGCAGCTGCGATGGCTGTATCTTCATGTGGAACATTTGACATCACCAGCAATCCATATGATGGAGAAACAAGATCTCCAATTACTGGTCGTGTTATGCGAACTGTAGATGATGGCGGATCTAAGGCAGTTATTGATCTTGCCACTATTGGATTTTGGGCCAAGTTTCTTACGAAAGTTAAAGATGGCGGACTCGGAGCAGCATTTGAGGGAAAGGACCGAGAGGTTTCACTCCCACCTGGAGAAGTCGCACCGGTCAAAGAGTAAGATGGATCATACAACGAAAGTTTAAATTTTAAACAAAATGAGCCGGCACTTGCGTGCCGGCTCTTATTATGTATATTTGTTTGTACTTAGAACATTTCTGGATCTGGAACGGTAGGAGCTTCTTCTATTCTGTTAAGTTCTGCACATTACCCACTTAAAAATCTACTGTACATTTTCCTCCAGCGCAAGCAATAGCTCCTAGAGTATCAATATCTTCAAAGGTTGCATTCTCTTCATAGGCTTTAGACCAATCAACATCAACATATTCACGCTTGAGATCACACCAGAGTTTCAAGTTATAAACATCTTTGAGACAATATGTCATTTGGCGAACATTACCATCAAAGTATCTATCTGCAAATTGAAGTGCTCGGCGAATCCAATCTTGCTTAAGATGATAGGATTCTTCATAGTTATCAAGTTCATCATCAGCGACAGCTACTGCTAGCTGCATCTTCTGAAACTCAGGATCATCCCAAAGTGGTGCATAACCTTTTACATATCGTTCTTCTGTAGCTGTAATATCTTTAAGAGCTTTTTGATACTTCTCAGTCTCATCTTGAAGCTCCTCTAGTCCAGTTGCATATGTACAAGCTTTCCATAGATCGTCTCCATAGGCTCTTAGACCTGCTGTGACTAATCCTGAAGCGAACATACTAGCTGGACCATACATCTTAGAGAGTTCCTTCTCATTATGAACTGTACAGAATGGGGCTTGAGGATAATCCTTATCACCACTTAGAGGTAGTAGAGATACACCACTGAAGTATGCTTTATTCTTGAATAGATAGTCGAACACTTCATCCCACTCATCATCCATAACAGTAATTGTATTACTAACATTATGTCTAATTCCTGGCTTCATTCCTCGCTCTTCTACTGTCCCATACTCCACCCAGTTTTGCTGAGTAAGCTTAACATTGTCTAGAAGTTCAATAGCATTCAATTGATTCTTTGTGATTGCTCCAGCAGGAACTTCACATAAGAATGTAATACTCATATCTGTCCCGTTATTAGACCATACAGACTCTTCAACAGCTCTTGGATTGAACATTGTGAAGTATTGCAATGGATACTCAAGCTTATTGGCTTGAACCCGTCTCATATAACGCTTAGCGTGATGAGGGTGAATCCCGGAAGAAGTTCCTAATAGACAAGAAGCAGATCCTTCTGGCTTAATACAAGTCAATCGAGCAGCCGGATTAATGCCAAGAATGGCTGCAACCTCTTCATTAACTTTCTTAATAATCTTTGCACCCTTCCGTTGAATACTCTTATCCAATGTAATTTCAGGCGTATCCATAATACCAGTAATTGAAACGCCAAGTAAAGCTTCACGCTCTGTGAGCTCTCTTGTAACTGGTCCGAGATATGAGAAGTTCGTAAAGCCGGCTTGAAGAGTTCCTATGATAGAAGCTTCCCTACATGCTTGATAGAACTGTTCTGGTGTTTTACTAAACTTACCATTAATAGATGAAAGGTTACAGAACTGAAATCCATGACGTCCATCTTCTGTAACTGGTCGGAAACCAATCTCAACACATGGATTTGCACCACATTCACGATCCTCAACAAATACAAATCCAGGCTCACCACAATCTACTACACAATCCTTAATGCGCATGAACTGTTCCTTTGTAACTTCATCCCGAACAAGTACAACACTATTGTTAGAGCGACCACGTTGAGGATTTTCAATGAACCAATTTCCTGTCTTGGCAGACATCATATCGTCATCATCAATTGAGAACATTGCAATCGTTGCTGAACGACGAACTCCACCACTTAAAACAGCATCTGACATGTGCATGATAACATCGTATGCGTCGATAGGGCGCATCTTATGTTTAAACTCATCAGCTCCAAAGCTCTCCATTGCTAAGCGTTTTTCTAGTACGTTGGTAATTAATTTCATCGAACCTTGCAGCCCCAGAGATCCAGGAGCTTTGAAGCCACCAGCAATTAATGCTCCTTCTGGACGAATAAGTGAGAAATCAAACTCAACTACTTTACCTGCATACTCTTCGAAACCTTCCAATCCATCACGAGTGAATGATGACATTAAGATTCCAATTGCATCAGCCCATCCTTCGATAGAATCAGGAAGTTGAAACTTAGCTTCTCCGTTAGTTCTAGGAGCTAACTCTTTGAGCATATGGATATGATGCTTCTGAACTGAGAATCCAACTCCACACCCCCCTAAAAGTAGGAACATTGTCTCATTAAACACGCGATCGTAACAAATATGCCCAAATGCACAGTTAAAGATCTTCATTTCATGCTTAAGAATTGGTGCACCTCCGAATTGTAGTGCACGTTGAGAACCAAGAATTCGTTTCTTCTTTAGTCCTTCTCGAGCCTCCTCAATATAATCCTTTAATTCTGGATGCTGAATAACTTCATTTGCATACTTTTCGTAATGCATGTCATCAAATACTCTATTGCAGGTTTCGTTCCAAGTTTCGCGTCTGCTCTCTTCAGGTTTGTGTCTCGCATAGCGAGAATAAAAGGTGTAATCACCCAATGCTTTTGTACTCATATTAAAATTTTTGCTCCGTGTAGCATTTTTATTTATACCCCATTAAGGATGTATCTATAAACATTCTACACTTAACTTATAATAATATCTAAACCAGAATAAACTAGCTTAAAGTTACTAAATCTTTAAGCTTCAGAATTATGGAACATAGGCAATCCGCCTTGAATATCCATGTGTAAATTGTCTTTATTATCTTCCATTAGCTGAATCGCTTCTGCAGAAGTTTTAGTACAAGCTCTCAAATATCCCTCCATTCCCGCCTTTGCACTCACCTGAAACTGGAAGGTATTAAATTTGATAATAGTTGCAAAGTGTAGATGTAGATACTTATTTAGATAGCTCTCATCATTCCACGGAGGTTCAATCCCAAGTTTCCTGTTTGCTTCCTGCCATGTGATTAATGTCTTACACATATTCATAACATTTGATAATGCACCTCCGAAGAATGCACCTTGAAAATATGTATATGAGCTATCATAAGGAGGAGCCATATAAGCTGTTGAGTTTTCATTCTGGTCAAATGAGAACAAGAAATTAACTTTACAATCTAAATCATAGTGCTCAGCACCAACTAAAGCTCCTTTATCAAACCACTCATCATCAAACTCGGAAACTATTCCAGTGTCAGCATCCATATAATAAAGGGCATCAATCGGCTCATCTTTCAATGTGAGCATGTTTGTAAACTTTGAGTTTGCAATTGTACACCAATCATGCGATTCCTCAACCGGTACATCTTTAACTGTAATATTAGAGGGAAAGATCTTATCTATATCATAATCAGAAGATAGGTAGAAAATCAATTTATTAGTACCTTTATAGAGGCGCGCCATATTTTTAATAGCTCGAACACCTAATATCCCATATTGATTTGTCGCGAGAATGTATATTCCAATTGTCTTATCGCTGAGCATTCTTAGCTTCATAATTTATACTTATTGTAAAATTCTAACCATAGTTCTATAGTGATTGTGCTTCGAAAGTGTTCGCCAGGATCGACCCAATACCAAAAGTGCATTTCTGTAGAGTTCCATGCAACGTTGTAAAGGTCTTCAATTGGCATATCATGCATCTCATTAAGAAATTCATCGCAGAATGCATCAATTACTTTACCCTCAAAGAGAACTTCACTCCAATCTTCTATCTGATTTAATGCTATACGTGTTGTATTTATAATATTTACCATGAGATTGTTAGCTTTGTTCCAAAAACATGTCCGGAGGATGGTAGAGAGACTATTCCAAATCCATCAGCTCTCAATTTACTTACTACAGCTTCCTGAAACTTTTCATCAACATCGTAATCTCCGAAGTCTCTAAACGGATCATCTAATGTACTAAATCCCTCTTGTGCTCTTGCACTCATTTTTGAATACACATAATCAAGGACAGGCTTGAGCGATTCTGTGCTCAAGCTACTGTCCGTAATTTTTCTGATATCTGATGCCTTCATATAGCCTTATTATATATTAGTTCCTAATGGTACACAAACATGGAGCGACCTGAGCCGCTCCATGAATGGTTAAATTATTATATTAATTGTTAAAGAATCCTTCAATTCGATACTCATCTGATAAGGTGTCAACAATATAGTCAGCCACTGTCAATTCACTGTCAGGAGCATACTTCGCTTTAATCTCATCAAATAGTGCTGAAGCTTGCTGGAGCTCATAGTCTCCAATAATTGGCTTTGATTCACTCTCTGGAGCAAATCCTTCATATAGCCCAACTAAGGCATGTGTATCTTTATTATTCATTAATATGCTTCTCCTTGTTCATTTTCAAATCCTGTTCCATCTTCAAATCCACTTCCGTCATCGTTCCAGCCACTTCCTCCGCCAGAGTCAATAAGGTTTCTAATAAGTCCAATTGCATGGCGAACGTATTGGTCGTCATCCTCTACGAATGTATTATAGAAGTCTTCTAGAACTTCAGGTGGTTGCTTCTCAGCATATGAAACTAATCCAGTATCGCTAGCTTCTCCATCAATAATATACTGAATGAAAGTTTCTGCAAATCCATGGAGTGCTTGGCGACCTTCTAAAATCCCAACAGCTAAATTAGCTAGAGCGTCTGTATCCTTGCGGTGTGAACTCATACAAGTATTTAGTTGCACCAGCTTATTTATACACTATAATAAGAGTATGTTGAGAGGGAATAAAGCTGAGCAGGTTATTATTGATGATTTTGAGTTTCAGTCTGATGTTGATACAGTATTAATATTAACTCATAAAGAGCATAATGTAACTCTACTACCTCATTTAGAATGGTTAAAAAAGACTAATCCAGCTGTTAGAGTTGAGGTTATAGTAGGTGAAGATCACCCGGAAGGTAAGGTTAGAAATTGGAAGAATGGTGATGTTCCGTTACGAGAATGGTGGAAGAAAAATAGTCATTCGGTCGATGGTGAGGTAATTGCTGTAGTTGAATGGGATACACTAGTGTCATGTAAGCTACCTGCATTACCAGCTGGGTATGATTTAGTAGGTAAGAGGCTATATATGGAAGATATTAATATGAAAGGAGTTTGGCAATGGTATAGCGAAATTCCATTATTAGAGCTTCAAGATGGTGAGACTGCTTGTGGGTTAGTATCGTTTGGATTCTTTATAATGAGGAGGCAAGTATTAGATTCAGTATGTCTTCCACGATGGGATAGTATATACGATAAAAGTATACAAAATGAGCTGCGATTTCCTACAATTGCTAGTGTGGAGGGAGCTAAGGTTGGCGAAATTCCATTACCAAATGTAGGGTACCATGAAGTTAAATTTACAGGCAACCGTGATATATATCACGGAGTTAAAAACGTTCAGGATTTTGAGTTTTAAGGTGTAGGTATTACTCCAGAAGGACTTGCAATGGAAGGTACTACTAAAATTGAAACACTTGAAACTGTAGTTGCTGATATTAGAAATCTTGAGGCTAAGTATAGAGAGGTTGAATATTCATACATCGATGAGGTTGTTGATCCATTAGGTACATTAGAGGACGCCAAACTTGTACGTGACATTTTAAGGCGTACTCCTGAAACAGTGGAGCGAATGAGGGCAGTAGAGCCTGAGACATTTATACAATAATTTCAATGTAAATTTACAACTCCTACTAAATAGTTATATGAAGAAATTAAAAAGACTCGCATTACAATTCACAACCGCTTTAGTACTTGCAGGGTGCTCATGGTCTCCTACAACTAAAATGGTAACCTTCCTAGGAGGTACAGTAGTTGTAGGTGCAGTCCTCATGAAAGGTAATAAAAAGAAGAGTGAGTCTAAAATTATTAATGTTAATCCGGATGATTATCAAGTATTAACAGGAGCAGTTGATCAATTGGGCGGAATGCTATATGATTCTAAAACTGTTCTTCATGTCGCTCACTGGCCTATTAAGCCAAACCAAAATATCAAACTTAAGAATACTGACGGAGTTTGGGTGAATAGAACAATTGTACGTAAAACAGTTATTGCTAATAATGAAGGTGAGGGAGATCTAGCACTTCTAACTCTCAATAAGTCCATTTATATAACAAAGCATGAAATTCTACCAATTTTCAAAGTCAAAGCTGGAGATGTTGTTACAATCTATCGTCTGAGACGTGGACCATTCAAAACAGAAGTGTCTGTTGTCGATGACGCCTCAATTAAAGGTAGAGCTGGAAATTCTGAAGACTCTGCTATTGAATCTGGCGACTCAGGAAAAGCCTGGATCACAACTAAAGATGGAGTGAGAGGTATTGTATCTCTAACATCTAGAGGATACTGGGGAAGAGGTCCTAACCTCCATAAGTTTAAAGCTGAAATCAAGGCTACTGTAGATCAGCTAGCCGTTGAATTCCCTCGATAACTAGCCTATTTATTAGGCTTACTTGATGCTATAATTGATTCAAGCTCTTGACTCAAATCATCAAACTTCTGAGCTATCTCTGGTAGTCCAGCAGAGTATAGATCTCGAATAGCGTTGATAATATCATCTTCAGCTTGATTGGCAACGCGCCAATGCATAGTACTTAAGGACGGAGTATCATGCTTTAAGTCATTACTGCCTTGGTCAATTCCAGCTTCGATCTCTGCAATCCCATCGTCAACGCTAGAAACCCCAATATAATCGGCGTTACCATCTTTGTCTCGAATCTCTGCTCTACCTTCGAAGCTGACAACCTCATATTCATAATCAGGATGAAACCATGTCTCAACTCCCATTTGCTCTGATTTGGTCCATTGTCCACCAAAACTTTGATTAGATGGAATTTTACCTTCAACTATAACGCTATAAACTGTAGCTAGAGGATCTCTACTTGTTCTATGTCTCATAATTATTTATCTTGGAATTGCATGTAGAGTTTATTTAGAAACCATCGCTTGCAACTTCTTACTGAGAAGTAACAGCAGTTCATTAGCAAATTCATTGTTATCGTCTATAAAATCAAAATCTTCAATAGCTGGGATAATCTTATATTTAATCAGATCATCCATAGCTTGATCTGGAGAGTAACTAGATTCTTTGTCATATTTAGCAGTTTCCTTAGCAATATATGCTTTAGCTTCCTCTAGACTATTAAAATTTACAATACCACTATCAATATAGTCAACTACTCTAATGTTTCCTTCTTCATCATGAATTGACCAATCAGGATAATCCTCATTATGGAATCTACTACGATCATCATCTTCACTCCTTCTCTCAATCCATCCATCTTGTCCAGCACCTTCTGTTAATACTCTTTCTGCTAGAAGTCCAATTGCTGTTTGATCTGTTTTATTCATACTATTATTTATACTAATATACGACGATAAACTTCACTCATTCGATGAAAGTTCATAGCTCCACATTTACAATCAACTAATACTACAATTCCAATTATTGCTTTCATACTGTTATTATATTAGAGTTCCTTTTGAATCAACAATAATGGAACGCCACAATTACATCATCATATCGAGTAGTTCTCCAATCATGAACCTTAACTTTCCACCCGGCTGGGCACGCAGCTATTAGCTCAGGAAGTTCTTTATCTGGGTATTGAATATCCTCTACTATCATTAGACCACCAGGGGTGACATGTGGCCTAGCTAACAGTAAGAAACTTAGCTGGTCAGATAACTCATGCGAGCCATCATCGATAATAACATCGAACTCGCCTTCAATTTCCGGCCAAACCTTCTCAAAACCGCCGTGATGAAAATTAAAGTTTGGGTGATCGATGCCATGTATGTCCTCAATATCTATACCAACAAACTTTGCATCAGGGAGAAGCTCCATCATAGCCTTTATCGATCCGCCATATTGTATACCCACTTCAAGAATTCTATGTGCTCCCTGCAAACAATCCTCATAAAATTCTCCATATGTGTGGATGGTATCCTTATCAGATCCATGTTTATCGAAATTAATCATACCAATATATTTAGTCTTTCGCCTCCAATATGTTTATATTTAGTCCATTTTATATTCATTTCCACCCATTGGAGTACTTGTGCGTAATTTGCTAGCTAACTCATTATTAGCCATTTTAGGTTCCGGAAGTTGTATTCCAAGCTCCTGTGCTGCTTGAGCAACAGTTGAAATAATTGGCTGATTATTTTTATCAGTTCCTACATGAATTTCTAGAACCTCATAAAACTCATGAGCCACTCCACTATCACGCCAACCATCAGCGAGTTGGATCATATTACCAGCATGAGTTTCTGCGAAGCCTGTTTGTTTAGCCGTAATTAGAACTTCCATTATCACTTCTTTTTTGCCAGTCCTCATAACAACACAATCTCTAATCAACCCATCTATCCATAATGTAGCATGTTCATCATCAGAAGATCGAGCGCCTCCTACCAGTTTGAGTTGACCTTCTACATTTTCATAGAATCCCAACGAACTCTTCGCTTTACTGTAAGATTGAACAGGGGCCTGTTGCTCCACTGGAGCCTCCCGCCCGTCATTAACATCTTGCGATTGCTTTTTCTTTCCAAATCCGAAGATTTCATTTACTAAAGCCGGTGGGCGACCGCTAATTACCTGCTCAGCTAGAATGCCGATTGCTGCTTGATCTGATTTATTCATTTGATTATATTTATACTAATATACGACGATAAACTTCACTCATTCGATGAAAGTTCATAGCT
>Ga0114994_10003143_pt1 | contig 12066 bp, 2 predicted proteins | sample ArcticOcean_MG_C_9_FD_87043 | JGI IMG/M metagenome (GOLD analysis project Ga0114994, IMG submission 87043) | Marine microbial communities from western Arctic Ocean - ArcticOcean_MG_CB2_152 | ecosystem: Environmental > Aquatic > Marine > Oceanic | place: Arctic Ocean: Canada Basin | collected... | reverse complement strand
TCGCTGCGTGCGCGCATACATAATGTCAAATTATTATATTACACACGCACAACGCCGTCGGCGCACATGTGCTCGAGGATCAGGTCGAGCGGGAGGGTGTCGTCGGCGTAGGGCTCCGCGTCCACCGCCGAGAAGCCCAGGGCCACCAGCGCGGCGACCTGCTCCGGCGCCGTCGTCGGCGCGAGCTCTATATGCGGGGCCGCGATCGCCTTCCGTCGTGGGCCCTTGGCCACCACGGTCGCGGTCGTCGCCTTCTTGGCGGGCGCGTTCCACTTGTCGCGTTTGAGCTCCGGTGCGCCTCGGTGGAAGTCAAAGTCGGGCGCGGGCGTCCAGGCCTCGTCGTCGTCCTCCTCATTGTCACGCTGTTTTTGCTTGCGCGACCACGTCATCGCGCGGAACAGGCGCGAGAAGAGCCCCGGCGGCGGCGGGTCCTCGCCCTCGACGCCGTCGTCGCACATGACATCGAGGATGACGTGGAGCTGCAGCTCGGCGTCCGCGTACGCCTCGGCGTGCGCCTTGGCGAAGCCCATCTCGCGCAATAACAACACTTGGGCCTGCAGCGCCCGATTCGCCGAGCGCCGGTCGTCCGACAGGCAGGGCGGCACGCTTACATCGTCCAGGGACCCACCTCGCCGTTCGTAGCGGTCGCGCACGCGCATGAACCACGCGGCGCGCTTGTCCGTGGGCCGGTCGGGCGCGCTGCAGCGGCGGCGCGGCGGCGGCGCGGCCCAGACCTCCTCGCACTGGCACGTCTTCCAGCCGCACACGTTGCAGCGCCCGTTGATGATGCGCTTCCCCGGCGCCGCGGGCGCTGCCCCGTGTTCTTCCTCCACGTGATGCCGCAGCCTTCGGCTGGACGGAAACGCTTCGCCGCAGGAATAGCACCGGAAGCTCCGCGCGAAGCCCGCCTGCCCGCCCAGCGTGGCGTGGGTCGAGGCGGGCGCCGGCGCCGGCGCCGGCGCCGCGGCCGCGGCGCGCTGGGCGGCCAGCTTAGGCGCGACGGCCGGGCGTTTACAGACCTCGAAGGCCTCCTTGACCGCTTGGAACGCCGCGGCGCTGCCGCCCTTGTCCGGGTGGCTCGCGAGGGCCTTGCGGTGGTAGGCCTTGCGCACTTCCTCATTCGTCGCGTCCCTTCCCACCCCCAGCAGGCCCAGGGCTGTTTCTCTTGGCATCCTGCGCTTGCCCATGATGAGTTCAGGCTGCGTTCCTCATGGTATCGAAGGACGTGCAGGCATAGTATGCACGTCTTTGTGTTGGGCAGCCTGTGCTGCTCACACAGGCTGGCTTTGCCACCCTGGCGTAGCGCTCACAGAGGGTCAAAGCCCGCACGATTTCTACAGCTCGTTAATATACGTTCTATCTGTCTGGTGTTCCGAGGTGTTCCGAGTCGATCTTTGGGTTTGCTCAGACGCTCGTTCAAAAAATACCCCGCACGCAAGAGCATGAAAAGGTCCTGGACTCCCATTATCCGCACTGAATTCGTCACGCACAGTGTAATCTATTAAAGCTGAGACTCGGTGGGTCCTATCCTTATATGCGCTGCCCCGCCAGAGCTGCGGCCCTTCTTTGGTTGCTGTCATGTGTATGCACACTCCCTGAAAAGCTTCTGCACCCGCAGGCTCGTTCATCATGGTTCGCAAGACGCTCCTCGCGGCGCTAACGGTCGCGTCCGCGTCAGCCGTCGGCGGCCTGCGGGTCAGCGAGCGCCAGAAGAAGGAAAGGCTGACGCTCACCTTTGTCGGCGTAAAGCACGACGAAACCCACTATGGCGACCCCGCGGACGGCTGCCTCAAGGACGAGACGGCCGTGCAGGTCGAGGGCCTGGGTGGCGACTTCTGTTCGCCTCCGTGCACTGGCCCCCTCAAGTCTACCTGTCCGACCGATGCGCCCAAAGACGCCACTGCGGCGCCGGAGTGCGCGCTCCGAAACCAGGCTACGGGCGAAGGATACTGCGCGCTGGTATGCATTCCGGGCGCGGCGAACCAGTGCGGCAAGGCTACGTGCAAGAACGTCCAGCTCGGCCTCGGCATATGCACCTACGACGACGAGGCTGTAGTCTAGTTAATCAAAAGGTCTTGTTATTACATCATTGAGCCGATAGCCCGCGCTCGAGGGGGCGGAAATTACGGCGACATCATCTCCCACCCGTCGGCTTGGCGCAGGAGGAAGTCCGCGTCCATAAGGTGCGCGTGCGTGATGGCGTATCTCAGCTTCGCGCCGCAGATTTCGGCGGACGAGTAGCGCGGCAGCGCCAGCGAGAAGAAGCACGTCTGCGAATGTGGGAAGTACGCGTCGGGCTCGCGCTCGGCGCCCGGCGGCGGCGCCGTGATCTTTAAAGCTCTGGTTGATCGCGGCGCGTCGCGGCGTGGCGGCCGCGCCGACCCGGAGCAGAACTCCACGAAGCCCGCCAGCTCGTCGGCGTCGAAGGTCGCCAGCGCGGCCCACAGCTTCTCGACGTGCTCGTCGTCCGCGCAGACGCCACCCTCGTACGACGCGCGCGCCTGCAGGTCCGAAAGGTCCACGCTGGCCTCGCCGCAGATAACGTCCTTGAGGTGTTTTGAGGAAAAGAGGGCGAAGAGCTCGTTCGGCAATGCCGCGCCCGCCCCGCGCGCGAACCTTGCCAAGCTTGGCCGCTGGCGCGCGGCTAGTTTCTGCGCGGCGTGTAATGCCAAAGCTTTCGGGTCGTCCATAGGGCCGACGACATCCACCAATCGCTCGATAGCGTCGACGCTCGGCGTCGGGACCAATGCCTTCGGGTCGTCCATGGCGCCGACGCTCGGCTTCGAACCGTAGCACTCCTCGAGCGCGCACTCTATTGCGCCGTCCATATCTGCAGCAAACGTTCTCGATAACGGCGCGCCGCTCAGCGGCGCCCAGACGGACGCGCCCAACTCCAACGCCACCGGCACCCGGTGCCGCCCCGCGACGCCCAGCAGCCGCCCGAGGTGGTGGAACCAGGCCTCCGGACAGTTTCCGGACGCGTTGAGCGCGCCGCCCGCCGTGACCAGGTCCAGGCCGGCGCACGGCTCGTCCGCGAGCGCCGCCTGGAAGGTCGCGCGGTACGGGCCGCCGTGGTCGTCCACCCCCTCGCCGACGAACTTGACGTAAAAGGCCCGGGGCTGGCCCCCGTCTTGCATGTGCACGAAGGCCCGGCGCAGCTGCGCCGGCCGCACGCCCTTGAGCTGCGTCCGCAGCTGGCCGAAGACCGTGGGGTGCTCCAGCCGCGCCAGTCGCGCCGCCTCGTCGTCGTCGCCGTCGTCCTCGACGAACGGCTTCGTCGCCCGCAAGCGGTCGACGATGAACTCCCTTAACTCCTCGGGCCGGTCGTACTCGTCGGGCGGCGGGGGCGTGTGCGTCGTCGTCGCCTCGAGGACGTCGCGCCAGTACTTGCGCTTGGTCGCGTCGAAGACCGCGTCCCGACATTTCACAAAGGCCCGGCCGCCCACGCTCTTGGAGGCCGGCGTGATCAGGGCGGCTAACGCGGGCGTGTCCTGCGCGACCTGCGCATCATACGCCGTGTGCTGCGGCACGAGGCCTGCCCACCAGGCATCGGGGCCCGTGCCCGCGAGGCCGCCGCCGCCGTCGGCGAGGGCGTAGTGCGAGCCCCCCTTCAAGTCCGCGGCCGCGGCGTCGCCGCTCGACAGGTCCAGGAACGGCAGGGTCTCACTTACGGACGCGTCCAGGTGTAATAATTCGCCCAGCCTCGCCGCGATGAGCCCCGCCGGGCAGCCGTATAAGGCACCGACGCGGCCGCAGGCGTGGGCCGCGTCGAACTTCAGCGCGCGGGCGACGTGCGACGGCGGGGCCAGGGCCGGCGCGCAGTTCCGCCGGGCCGTGATGCCGTCGATGACCGCCACGAGCTCCGCGTCGCAGGCCGCCGACCACGCAAACGGGCCGACCTCGGCCGCGGCAGCCGGCCACGCACCGGTCTCCACGACAGTTTCGTCGGCGGGCGCCACGAGCCCGTCGTCTAGCCGGCACGCGAGCTCCTCGGGCGTCCAGTACCAGGCCCGGTCGTCGTCGACGCCCGGCACGCACGCCCACACCCGATGGTTCGCGTCGCAGCCGAGCACGACGCCGGCCCCGTGCGGCGCGTCGACGGCGTACCCGGCCTTGAGTTGCGCTTCCGATCGATTCGCCCGGGCCAGGGCCTGCTCAAACGCTTCCGCCGACGCGTCGAGTGCGACGTCGACGCGCGCGCGCGACCGCGCGAGGACCCGCTTCCCGGTCACACCGTCGAAGGTCTCGCGCCACGTCGCCGTCGCGGCCGCGGCAGCCGCGCGGAACGCGTCCGGGAGCGCCGTGTTGAAGCGCCGCGCCTCGGCAAACGCGCGGAGCGCCTCGATGCCGTGGGCCGCGCGCTGGAACGCGTCGAGCAGGGGCGGCACGCGCTCGCCGTCGGTCCAGGCCTTGCTATTGCGTAGCGAGAGGCGATCGCCATCGCCCTTCAGGCCCAAGCACGCGTAGAGCCCGGCCCGCGCGCCGGGGCATGACCGCCCGAACCGCCGCCACACGTCCGAGTACGCGGTCCCCAGGTGCGCCACGACGGCGCGGCCCGAGTTGAAGTCGTCGCCGTCCTTGACGAAGCTGAGCGTGCCGCGGTCGCAGTCCAGCAACACGCCCACAATATCCCCGGGGCCGTAGTACGACCCGTACAAGGCTTCCGCGCCGAAGGCCTGCGTCGCCCGGTAGTTCACGAAGCCCACGCCGGCCCAGCCCGCGCCCGCGCCCGGGGCCTTGGGCGCCGCCGCCGGGCCCCGGCCCGCGCCGACGGCCGCCACGCCCACGAAAACGCTGCCCCAGGTCGCGCGTTCGACCTGGACCTCCCAGTAGTGCCGCCCCGTCCGCATGCGCGTCGACGCGAGCGCGAGGCCGCGGCCCCGCCGCGGCGCCGTACACGTCGCCGTGAGCAGGTCCTCGCTCACCTTGATGCCCGCGCCGCACTCCCTCCGGTCCAATAAATGGCGCGCCTCCGCGCAGCAGGCCCACGTCGCCTTGATGGGCGGGAGTTCGACGTTGGGCCGCTTGGCCCGGCGCTTCCGCTCCAGGCGCGTCACGCGCGCCCGGTCGGCGTCCTCGCGCGCCTTGCGCACGCGCCGCCGCCGGCGCGCCTCGCGCGCGCGCGCGGCCCGCGCCACCTCCGCGCGCGACGGCTCACGCCGTAATATATGATCCTTCTCCGACGCCCAGCCGGCCCACTTCGCGGGCGCCACGACCCGCAGGCGCGTCGTGCCGCCCGGCAACCGGACCCGCTCGGCCACATTCAGCGCCGTCCAGGCCGGGGCCAGGCCCACCTCCGCCCCGTCCAAGGACGGCGTCGCCCGGACCATGGCGCCGCCCGGCCGGACGACGCGGTAGCGCAGCGGCCGGCCCCGGACCACGTGCCGTAGTACGACGCAGACCGCGTCCCGCGCTCCGCCCCGCAGCCGCTCCGAGATCCAGCCCGCCTGGGCCTCCTCCTCCCCGGTCGCGTTACGCGGGAGCTTCACGAGGTAGCGCGGCACGCCGTCCGCCGTGACCGCGCGCTGGGAGGCCACGACCTCCTCGCCCGCGCCGACGCGCCCGACGACGTCGCTCGCGTCGATCTCGACGCCCCGGCGCGCGGTGGCCCCCTCGCGGTAGACCACCCGCAGCGTCCAGGGCGGCTGGTCCGCGTCCTCCTCCTCGTCCACCTCCTCCTTCTCCTCGGTCCCTTCGTCCTTCACCTCGGCCTCCTCGTCGACCGCCTTGGAGGCGAAGTACGCCCGCATGGCCTCCCCGCCGTCCTCGTCATTGAGAGCACGTATCCTCTGACCGTCCACAAATAATACGGGCGCGACGACCTCGTCGCCGTCGCAGTGCGCGCATTCGTCGCTGGACGCCGGCGCGGGCTCGACCCAGAGCTGCACGCCGTGCATGCGGTCGCGCCGCCAGGGCCCGACCCACCGGCCCGCGCACCGGCGATAGCGCACGACGCCGTTCGGCCCGTGCCGCGCGCCCGTTTTCCCGTCGAAGCACCCCTCGAAGGACCGCTCGTCGCCCTCGGGCGCGTAGGACTGGGTGGCCCGCCCGCGCTTACAGCCCCGCCAGATCAAGGCGTCGCCCGCGCCGCCCGCGTGGCACGCTGGCCGCAGGCCTCCCTCCGGGATTTCGGCGATCTTCAAGGTCGTGAAGGCGGCGTCCGTCGCCTGGTTCGCCGCGGCCTCGACGTCGTTCTTGTAGAAGCGTACGGAGCCGCTCGTGCCCTCGATGCGCAGCTCGACGCCGATCACGTCGCCCGCGCCGAAGGCCGGCGCGGACCGCACCTCGTTGCGGCCCGCGAGCGTGCCGCACGAGCGGTAGCACCACGGCGATAGCTTCGAGCCGCCGAGCGCGGTGCAGGGGTCGTGGCCCGCGGCCACGAGGCCGACACCGACGTCGCCCGACGCCACGCGCCGCGCCTCCCACTCCCAGCACCACACGCCGCTCGTCGCGCCGAAGGTCCCGACTGCGTGCTCCGAGGGAGACAGCGGGTCGAGGTCTTTGGCTTCCGCTTCCACTTCCTTCTTCGGCGAGGCGGGCGGCTTCCGGCCCGGCCGCGGCGGCGACGGCGGCGCCTCCCCCAGGCCCCCCGGGCTCGCGTTGGCGGCGGCGCGCGCCGCGTCCAGCGCTGCGTCGACGGCGGCCTCGACCGCGCGCGCGGGCTCAATCTCGAGCGCCGCCGGCTCCTTCGCGAAGCAGTCGATGAGCGCCAGGTCCTCCAGCCCGAGGGACGTGGACGTCTCGTCCATGCCCACGTCGCAGTCCGCGCCCGCCACCCGGAACCGCAGCTCGTCGAGCGTGCTGCGCTTGCGCACAGCGTACGCCTGGAAGACGCGCTCCATGCGCGTCGACCACTTCACCTTGAAGTAGGTCTCCTCACCGATCGCGGCGACGTTGTCCCGAATGCGCACGTGCAGCGTCCCCGCGGGCGGCTCGCTGACGACGCGCGCGGTCTGCTTCGCCGACTTGAGGTCGGGGCCCTTCGCGACGGGGTTCGCCGACGTGCGGCCGCCGCTCGACCCGCGCGGCACCGGGTCCGCGCGCTTCGTTGGGAGATGTTTCTTCGCCGGTACTTCCCGGGGCGGCGGGCCCGCGTTTTGGCGGCGCCGGCGCTCGGCGCAGGTTTGGGCGTCCGCGACCGGCCGGTTCAGGCGCCGCGCGCGCGCCCGCGCGACGCGGGCCGCGTCCGCGAGCTCGAGCGCCGCCTCAACCGTCTGTTTTAGAGGCGTCTGGGGCTTGTCGAGGTCCAGGGTCGCCAGCTTCCGCGCGCAGGCGCGGGCGGCGACGTCCGCGGCCAGCGACGCGTCGCCGGCCTTGACGCCGGCGTCGTCGTCCCGGGCCCGCGACGACTCGCACGCTGGCGCGGCGTCCTCCTCATCATTCTCCGGCGCCAAAACGACGGGCGCCGACGCGACGCCGCAGAAGCGGCCGCCGCTCGCGGCCGCCACCACCAACGCGCGCCGCGGCGTCCGCAGGGCGTCGTCCGAGTCCGCAAAGGCGCCGCCGACCTCGCGCACGTCCAGTCCCCGGGGAAGCGCCGCCTCGTCCAACAACGGCGTGCCCACATAGTGCTTCCGCGCGGCGTCGACGTCGAACGTGACCTCGCCCGCCCACGACCCAAAGGCCTCCCGGCGGCCGCTGATCACGGCGTCACGTGGCGACACCGCGCAGCACCCGTCGCAGGCTCGCTCGTCGTCGGCGCGGCCCGGGTCGTCGTCGCTGTCGTCGCCGCAGCTCCCGTGCAGCACGTCGCCGACGACGACGCGGAACGTGTCCGAGTCCAGCGACCCCCGCACGGCGCAGACGAGCCCGCGCTCGGTCCACTCGGCCTCGCCCTCGAGGTGCTGCGCGCCCTTGCGCCGCAGCCGCAGGACAAACGCCTCGTTCTTGTCGCGCGCCAGCACGCCAGCCCGGACACCGGCCACGGCGGTCCGAGCCGTCGTCCCGCGCGCGACCAAGAAGTCAAAGGGCTCGTGGGTCTTGTGGACCGGCTCGAGCGGCGCGCGCGGCGTCCGGACCCAGGAGGCGCCCTCTGTCAGGGCGACGGAGCGGTGGTTCCCGGTCGCGTCCTCGACGACGTTCGGCGCCCAGTTCGCGGGCCAGCCGTCCGCCTCGCGGTCGTTGAACGCCAACCTAAATGCGGCGAGTAACCCGCGCGCGGCGCCCAATGACGTCTGGCGCTCGCACGACCGCCGGACGTCCGCGGCCGTCCGCGCGACGCACCAGTACCTCGCGAGCGCGACGCGGCAGCGCGGCGACCGCGCGGGCGGCGCCCGCGGCCGCTTCTCGGCGGCGGGCGCGCCGCCCGTGAGCCCGACGGCGCCGAGCGGCAGCGACGCGCAGGTGGCGACGCAGCCCACGAGCCGCCCGTCCGCGAACAGCTCGACGACGTGCTTGGGCGCGGCAGCGGCCGCGTCGAAGGCGCGGGGGCACAGGGCAGCCGTCGACGTCGCGCGCCGCTCGCGGCACACGAAGGCCAGGTGCACCCACTTCTCCGTCGGCACCCGGTACTCGAAGGTCTGCCCGTTCACCGAGACGCACGCGGCCTCGTCCGGGGCGTCGGGGCCCCCGTCCCCGAAGGCCGCCCCGCCGTGCTGCAGCCGTATGTCGGCGCCCGCGCGACTTGACGCGAGGACGACGGGCGCGAGCCACGTCGCGCCCCCTTCGCAGGCGTCGTCGTCCTCCTCCTCGGAGTCGCCGTGCGGCGGCTCGGGCGCGTCGTCCCGCATATCCCGCCGCAGCACGTATTCCGCGGTCCACGGCGGCGGCGCGTCGCCGGCGTTGATCTCGATGCGCGCCTTGCCGCCGTTCAAGGCCAGGGCGAACCGCGCCGTGTCCCCGTGCGGCTCGTCGCCGCATAGCGCGTCGACGCGCGCCGCCAAATCCACGAAGCTCTGGCAGACCCGCGAGTGGACCGGCGCGTCCTCGGCCTCGCGCAGGCACCGCCTTCTAGCCAAGTTTTCGAGGCGCCGCCGCGGCAGCCGCCGGGCGAGCGCCGCCGCGTGTAGCGCGTCGCCGCGGTCCTGCAGTTGTGCAAACAGGCCCGCCAGCTCCGAGCACGCGTGCTGCTTGAGCCGCAGATCGTCGCTCGCGAGCAGCAGCGCGAACGCGTCGAAGGCGCCATCGAGATCAATTGAGGGCTCCGCCGCGATCGTCCGCGCGGCCCACTGGGCAAGCGGAAGGCGGCCGCCGCGCAGAGCACCGTCGTCGGCCACGACGAGCGGGCCGTCGTCGTCGCCGAAGAGGGCCGCGCAGGCGTCCTTGTCCGAAACTGACACGGGGGTTTCTGGGCCGACGTGCTTCCGGCACGCGTCGGCGAGGGCCTCGGCCAGCGGGGGCCCAAAAGTCGCGTGGCGCAGCAATAACCGCGTCGGGCGCTGCAGCAGCGCCGGCAATAAGGCTCCCCGCAGGTCGAAGGACAGCGGCGCGGCGGCCCTGTTTCCGGCGAGCGCCTTCGAGGTCGCGTCCCGCGGCCACCAGGCCGGCCGCCAGTCGCGGAAGAGCACGAGGGCTAGGAACGCGGCGAACTCCCGCGGGGCGCCGTCGTCACCGGCCACGAGGTCGACCAGCGGCCGCGCGTCCTCGGCGTCGCCGTCGTCGCCAGCCGCCCAGGTCGTCACAAGCGCCAAAAGCAGTTCTCGCGCCCGCAGCCGCCACAGCGCGGCCCAGCACGCGTCCGGCGCCACGCGCGCCGCGCGCTGCCTCACCGCACGCCGCGGTATTTGCTTGGTGCCGTCCGCGCACGCGTCGGCGTCCTGCGGCGAGGTGCCGTGCCGCGCGCCGAAGAAGCGGTCGTCCCTCCGATAAAATTCGTCGCCGGCGTCCCGCTCCAGCCCCGGGTAGGGCGCAGGCCCGCGGCGCGGTGCGTCGTCGCCCTCCAGGGGCCGGACGCGGCGCGGCGCGAGGTCCGCCGAGAGAACCCAGCCCGTGTTCCGGGGCGGCGGCGCTGGGACCGGATTCCCCAAAGACGCGTCCTCGTCCTCCAAGGACGCGTCGTCGGACTCCTCGTCCTCTTGTTCTGAAATGCGGTCCGACAGGTTCTCGTCCCCCAGCAGCGACGCGCGCGCGTTCGTCCAGCTCGACGCGATCGATGCGGCCCGCCGTTGCATCGGCTCGAAGGAGGCCACGGACGCGTCCAGGGCCGTCGTCCGCGTCGCGTCCTCGCTCGCGGTCGCGGACGCGGCCGAGGTTTGTACGTGGTTCGCCGCCGCCGCGCGGTCCGCCCAGGTGAGTTGCTCGGACTCGCTCACGCTGGGCGCCGCCGACGCGTCCTCCATGATGGATCCGGTCTGCGAGAACACCGCGTGCTGGTCCGCGTCCTCGTCGTCCAGCTCCTCCTGGACCGTGACCTCGCGGACCGAGCGGCGGCCCCGGATCAGCTCGCCGACGTCGGACACGTTCGCCGTCATCTCGGACGGCGCGGCCGAGACCTCCGAGGGCGCGCGCTGCTGCTCCGGGGGTGTGAACCCGCTCCCTAATACAACGCCGTCGCTCCTCAAACGCCTCCTCAAGTTCTCGGCGCTCAGCGCGGCGGGCGTGGCCACGAGGTCGAGGCCGCGCCGCAATAAATTCAGCGCCGGCGCCGCGGGCTGGTCGTCGTCCGTCGACGCGACGGAGCCCGTGCTCAGGGCGACGTGGTTCTGGAAGGCCGCGTACAACGCGTCGCGCGGTTGATGAGCGCCGCCGCGCCGGACGACGCGCACCCGTAACCACGGGCCCCGCTGCTCGACGGCGACGACGTCGTGGTCGGTGAGGCGCGTCGTCACCGGAGCCGTCCGCCGCGGCGCACTTCGCATGGCGATCGCCGCGCCCTCGCACGCGTAGTGGCGTGGGAACGGGTCGTCGGCCTTGTCACCTTTCTCCTCCGCGGCCTCGGCGTCCGCGGCGCGCCCAAGGAGCGTCGCCAGCGCCGCGTCGACGTCGCCGCGCGCCGTGACCAAGGCAGCCTCGCACCAGCTTTGGTCGAAGCCCATTTCGGCGAGGCGCGCGACGCTGGCCGCGTCCGCTTTTTCCGCCGGCTGCGCGTCGCGCGCGGCCTCGCTTAAGCACGCGAGGGCCCCGAGCCCGGGCACGCCCGCGAGGGGCGTGGCCGCCAGCCGCAGGAGCGCCGCGCCGCGGCCCTTCACAGCGAGCGTCGCGCGCAGCCGCGCGCGCCGCGCGCGTCCCGCGTCCGACGCGACGCCCGCGACCGCCAGCGCCACGGCCGCGGCCGCGGCGGCGGCGCGGCCGCGCTCGTCCATGGAATCGCCGTCGGCGTCGAGGCAGCGCGCCGCGAAGAGCTCGAAGACTGCCGCCGCGACGTTAGGCGCGACGCCGTCGAGCTGTGCCCACCACTCCGTGAACACCTCGAGCAGCGCGGTGGCCTTCGCGCCGCCGGCCTCCAACGCAGCGACGGCGAGCGGCGCCGCGCCCGGCGCCGCGCCCCCCAGCGCCGCGCGCGCCGCGCGCGCGGGCCCCGCCGCGGGGCACGCCTCCAGCGCGCGCACGGCCAGCGCCCCAAACGCCTCGCCGTCCCCACCGGCACGCAAGAGGGTCTCTGCGAGGCGCCAGCCGGCGTCGCGCGCGGCGCCGTGCGGCGCCGCCTGCTTGAGCACCGCCACGCAGAACGGGGCCCAGTCCCGTGCCTCGGCTCCCCGGATGGCGCGGCAGACCGCGGAGCAGGCGCGGTCCGCGGTCGACTCGGGGAGGTTGGCCGCGTGCGCCGTTGATGCGGCGAGGAGATGAATTAGCGGCGCGCGCACCTCGAAGAGCGTGGCCAGCGCCGCGCGCGCCTCGTCGTGCCGCCCCCGGTCCCGCAGCGCCCGCTCGACGCTCACGAGCGTCTCGACCGTTTGTGGGGGCATTGCCGGGTCGCCGGAAAAGCAGGCCAGCAGCGGTGCAATTTCGTCGCCGGCGCGCGCCCCTTTGAGGAGGTCCTCGCCCAGCGCGCGGTACAGCAAGGCGAAGGACCCGTCCGTTTCAACGGCGCGCTGGGCGAAGGCCAGGGCGTCTTCGTCCGGGGGCGTCGCCGCCTCGTCTTGGGCGCGGATGTGGAACGCGCCGGCGATTTCGCGCGCGAGAGGGCCC
>Ga0114994_10003140_pt1 | contig 12074 bp, 12 predicted proteins | sample ArcticOcean_MG_C_9_FD_87043 | JGI IMG/M metagenome (GOLD analysis project Ga0114994, IMG submission 87043) | Marine microbial communities from western Arctic Ocean - ArcticOcean_MG_CB2_152 | ecosystem: Environmental > Aquatic > Marine > Oceanic | place: Arctic Ocean: Canada Basin | collected... | reverse complement strand
GTAACAGCGATACCTTTCAGCTAAATATAGGCTAAATGAATTTAAAAAAATTAACATTACCAGCCTTAAATGGTTACAATTATTCATTAACTGTATAGGCTCTAAAAAATTGAGAATTAAATACTCACTCATCTTAATACTTTTAGTTTTCTTATCCTCTTGTCGAGGGGGCGGCTCTGGTACGAGCACTCCAGCAACTGCAGAAGCTGCAGTTGCCAATCTACATGCGCCAGTTCTTGCAGACCTTACTGCTCAGTCAACCAACGAAGATACTGCTAAAGCAGTCGGCTTGTCAGGAACAGATGCTGACGGAAACCCACTGACCTATACTGCTACCTCGTCCACCGCAAACGTTACAACTAGCATAAATTATTCACTCCTTACAACAACCCCCGCTTTAAATTGGAGTGGGACTGCAACCATTACTGCCATGGCATACGATGGAACTTTTTATTCTCCAGCCAAAACCTTTGTATTGACAGTTAATGCAGTCAATGATGCTCCAGTGGTTGCAAATATTAGTCAACAATCGACGGCTCAAGGTACCGCTAAAACGGTTACCATTTCTGCTTCTGATCCTGAGGGCTCCAGCCTCACTTACAGCCTTTCCTCAGTCCCCACTAGCAAAGTATCTGGCTCTGTCTCAGGCACAACGCTTACGCTTACGCCGGTTTCAACATATGTTGGCACCGCTGCGCTTACTTTAAGCGTTAGTGATGGTACTCTGACTACCACCAAGACATTTAATCTAATAGTTGGCTCTTTTAATGACCCTCTATACCAATACCAATGGCATCTCAACAACACCGGGCAGACCAATTTTTCATCAAACTCTGGAACGTCCTCACAGGACATCAATGTTGACACAACTATAGCCTCTGGCAATACAGGAGCTGGGATTATTGTTGCTATTGTTGATTCAGGGCTTGAAATTGCACATGAAGACTTAGCTGCCAATGTGGTCTCGGGTGGTTCATGGGATTTTGTAGGGGGTGATACTGACCCAACGCCTTCAAGCAGTGGCGGTGACCATGGAACCAGCGTCGCTGGACTGACTGCCGCTGTTGGTTTTAACTCCAAAGGTGGGCGTGGTGTGGCGCCTGCAGCCTCTTTAAAAGGTTTTAACTTTTTATCGGGTCAATCAACTGCCAATAATGTTTCTGCTCTAGGAGGTGCAAGTTATTCTGCAGATGTTGATATTTTTAATCAAAGCTATGGTTCAACTCGTTATGGGGATGCACTTATAAATTCAACTGTAGCGGCTCAATACCTATCAGGTGTTACCAACCTTCGAAGCAACAAGGGGGCAATTTATATTAAATCATCGGGTAACTCTTATAATGGTGTTCGTTATGGTTCATATTATTTTTGTGATACTCTTTATGGCTTTAATACCGGACTTACATGTCAAAGCTCAAATGCTGATCCAATCAATGCACTTCCCTACAATATTCTTGTTGGCGCACTAGGAGCTACAGGCGTTAAATCGAGTTACTCTACCTCTGGCTCAGCTGTTTGGGTTTCCGCTCCTGGCGGAGAATATGGCTCTACGCATCCTGCAATGATGACAACCGATTTATCAGGCTGTTCAAAGGGCTATGTCCAAAGCACCACAAGTAGCAGTAATGGCTTTAATAACTCTTCAGGGGGCAACCCTCACGCAGAAAATACTGGCTGTAAATATACTGCAACCTTTAATGGCACCTCCTCTGCGGCTCCAGTATTATCAGGCGCAGTTGCTTTGATTCTTAAAGCCAATCCAGCACTAACCTGGCGCGATGTTAAGCACATTTTAGCCACTACTTCAGACCAAGTAGACGCTTCTAAATCCAATATCATCTCAACTATTAATGGTGGGCCTTTCATTTCTGTGCCCGCCTGGACAACCAACGGCGCTGGGCATAAATTTCATCAGTGGTACGGTTTTGGAAGGGTTAATGTAGGCGCTGCAGTAAGCGCAGCGGCCTCCTATACCGCTGGGAGCCTCGGAAGCTTTAATACCACCTCATGGCAAGATAGTGGCTCTTTGAGTACGGTAATTCCTGATAATAATTCTGCGGGAATTACAAATACGATGGCTGTTTCTGCTAGTGAAATTATTGAAGCTGTACAAATTAAAATCAGTCTTACTCACCCATATACTGGTGACTTAGGCATCACCCTTACCTCTCCCGCAGGCACAAGGAGTGTTCTGTTTACGCCATATAACTTCTTTTTTGACACTGATGATTTAAGCAACTTTGTTCTTTTAACCAACGCCTTTTATGGTGAACCAACCAATGGTGATTGGACTGTAGGAGTTGTTGATGGTAAATCCAGCGACACAGGAACCCTAACAAGCTGGTCAATTCGTTTCTTTGAGCACTAATAAATGGAAATAATAATGAAAAAAATAATTTTATTAATACTTATTTCATTGACTACAAACTCTTTTGCAAATAGTCTAGATATAGCCCCACCGATTCTTGGTTTAACGAACCCAATAATTGTGCAAAAAGCGTTGGATAGTGGCGTTGTATTTACAAGTAACAACGTTCAGTATCAATTAATTTTAGGAGGACAAGCTGTCAATTCAAGCTCCAACAACATGTCTGAAATGTCATCCAGCTCTAATGGAAGTAACCTTTTATCTATTCAAAAAGGTCCGTATCAATTGTTTATTCCTGGCGCTATAACTCCTGGAGTCTCAACCCCCGGAGCTCTAACGATGAGCCCATCTGCTGGTGACTTCAAAAAAATTGTCTACAATCCTGAATCTGGAGGCATTGGAATTGTTGTTGGGGATATTATTGTTAAGTTAAAGCCTGGCATTCCTGCAGAGTCTATTGCATCAAGCTACGGCATTAATTTAAGTAACAACTTTGAATCTATTAATACTGCTGTTTATCGGACCTATAGTTGGCAAAATATTTTTGCAATTGCGCAGCAACTTAGACTAGATCCTGGCATTGAGTTTGCTGAGCTAGATGTTATTGAAAATTTTAACCAACCCAATTAACTAGCATACAACTAATTTAAGTTTATACAGACTATTTAAATTAAAAGCTGCGTTTGATATGCAAAGGCTTATTTTCACTGATACGGGCTAAAATAAACTCCGATAAATAAGCATTATCTCTCTACCCTCCCAATTAACTTGATTGAGTTTTTGCTTATGATCATTTGACAATAAATGGAAAGTATGAACCCCCTCAGCAGAGTACTTGAAGTACCTGCCAACCAAGCTTATGCTACTAAAATCAGACAAGGCCCTCTCATAAGAAGCGCTTATTTTAGTTCCGCTTCCGCTGCCCTCTTGGGTCATACTTTTAGGGTGCTTTAGGTCCGACCTCAAGTTCCAATCGGTATAGCCATTAAAATCGATATCTTGAAAACTATAATCGAAAGCAAAAATACTTTTATTTTTTTTATAGTTTACTCCAATACCAAATATTGGGCCCCTCCAGTTTGCCTCATAAAGACTATTTAATCCCGTTAAATCAGCAGAACCTATAACCATCGTGCCATCATAGATTTGCAAATTTTGGCGGTGAAATCCATACCCTATCGTTGGGCTTACCTTAATCTTGCCCAAATAAAAATAGTCTTGCCCATAAAGAATCTCAGTATCCAACAAGTAGCCCTTACCAGAGCTATTGACCGAGCGAGAAAATTCATTCTTTCTATCGTCTGAGTTATAGTCTGAATCCTGATTTTTCCCATCATAAATACTGCCATATTCACCAAATATTTGAAGGAAGTGATCGTCCTCATTTAAATGAACGCCAATTGAAATTTGATGAGACTTAACCTGCTTCCAGGTCAGCTCTGAAATAATATTAGGGTTAGTACCAGAAAGATTTCCAGCGATATTCCAATCAACTTTAGATACTCGCTCACCAATTCCATAAAAAATTGACTTGTTTAGCTTGCTTGCATTTATGGATGTAGCATATAACAACAATAAACTTGCAAAAAAAATCTTAACCATGGCCTAATACTCTAATAGTAAGTGTCAAAACGCTTCAAATATCGCTTACAATATCGCCCTATGACAACACCGAACTTCAAAAAAATTAATGACGTCATTGCATTGGTCAGTACCTTGGCATTAGTCATCTTTACTGCGTCAATTATATCTAAGGTTATTTGGCAAGTATTAGAGAAAGATAGCTCTTTTCCAATATCTAAAACTTTGGACATCAATACCACTGAAACTTCAGTTAATCTTAGGCTTCCGTCTAACCTTTTTGGGTCTTTAGCATCTACAGAGCCTGCTAAGTATAGCAAAATTGAAAAAACTCGACTCAACCTTGTGCTTGTTGGTATTCTTGCTAAACAAGAAAACCCTTCCGTAATAATTAAGCAACAGGGTGACAAGGAAAATATTTACCAAATCAATGACTTCATCACGCCAACTACGATTTTAAAAGAGGTATTCTCGGACTATGTTGTTCTTGAGCGCAACGGTAACCTTGAAAAATTAGAAATAATTCGAAAAGGTCTCGAAGAATCGAACACAAACAACGCGCCCAGTTATGAAATTAGCAATTCAAATAAATCAAAGCTTAGTCAATACCTAAAGGATCTTAACAATAAGCCAGAGAACTTATTCAATGTATTGTCTGTTGAGCCAAACTATAGTAATGGAGAGCTTCGAGGTTTTATTATATCTCCAGGTACGGAAAAAGCCTTATTTGAGGGTCTTGGCTTTCAAAAAAATGATATCATTCTAAATATTAATAACAACGAACTGACTAACTTATCCCAAGCCTTCAAATTAAAAAATGTACTTGTCGAGCAAAAATTATTCAACTTTAAAGTTGAACGCAAGGGTCAACTAAAATTCCTAACAATAAATTTAAATTAATAAGCATATGAGAAAAATATTAATCCACTCTGTCCTTTTATTACTTCTAGCCTCCTCAGCTAACGCTCTCACTCTAAACTTAAAAAATGCAGAGTTAGTAACCTTTATAGAGACCGTTTCCCGAGCAACTGGAAAAAACTTTATTGTTGACCCTCAAGTTGAAGGAAAAGTTAACGTTATAAGTGCAAATGAAATAGACAATGACGAGCTTTATAATTTATTTTTATCGGTCCTTCGTGTACATGGTTATATTGCAGTTGAGGGTGATGACTTTACCAAAATTCTTCCACAAAGTAATATCAAAGAAAGTAGCTCGCGACTATCCAGCACTTCAAATGAAATGATTGTTACGACTTCAATTGCTATTGCTAATGTTCCAGCAAATCAGCTGATTCCTGTTTTACGGCCTATCATTTCTCAGTACGGCTTACTTGCAGCCTACACAGCTTCAAATTCAATTGTTGTTACAGATTCAAGAGCAAATATTGCTAGATTGAAGCAACTGATTAGTGAACTTGACAGAGAAATTGACGAAGATTACGAAATTATTGCACTTAAAAATACTTCTGCCGACGAGGTGGCTAAAGTCATCAAATCTCTTTTCCCAGATAATCAAGCCGCTATCCCCCTAACCCTCGCAGTTGACACTTTCAATAATCAAATAATCGTTGGTGGCGCCCCTGCCAAAAGACTAAAGGTCAGGTTTTTAGCGAAAGAGCTTGATAAAAAACAAAACAAAAAAGGCGAAACAACTGTAGTTTATTTACGTTATGCGAATGCCGGTGAAATATTACCCATACTTCAGAATATTGGAACTCAGGTAATGATTGATGCAGACAGCACTGAAAAAAAGACAAACAATATAAGCATTCAAGCAGACGAGTCTACCAATGCAATTATCATCACAGCCTCGATTGCAGCTACCAATAATATTCAAAACGTTATTAGTCTTTTGGACATTCGTAAAGCTCAAGTCCTCATCGAGGCGATCATCGTTGAAATAAGCTCGAGCGATGCAAATGAACTAGGCATTCAATGGCTCTCTAAAGGAGACAATGGCCTTGGTATAATTAATTTTAATGGGACAATCCCAGCGTTACTGGCAGCTGCCAGTGGGGACAGTATTTCTAGTCTTGCCGGCGCAGTGAGTAAGGGTGGAAGCATTGCGACCGGATCTTTTAACTCAACCACTAACAATGGCTTTGGTGCAATCCTTAACGCTTTGGCAGGGTCCGGAAAAGCCAATATCCTATCGACCCCTTCAATTGTCACACTCGACAATGAAGAGGCTATGATTATGGTGGGCCAAGAGGTTCCATTTATTACTAATACAGAAATTAAATCCATAGGCAGCAACCCATTCCAAAACTTCGAGCGCAAAGATGTTGGATTAACCCTTATAGTCAAGCCTCAAATTAATGAGGGGGACACGATTAAGCTTGATATTGAACAAGAGATCTCCAACATTCTTCCTGGCTCTAATGCCTCAGATTTGATTACATCCAAACGTAAAATTAAAACATCTATCATGGTAGCTGATAACAAAATATTAGTGCTAGGTGGACTAATGGACGATACGGTAATAGAGAGTGAGTCAAAACTTCCTGGATTTGGCGACCTTCCAATTCTAGGAAATATTTTTACTTACAAAACACAGAAAACAGAAAAGAGAAATTTATTAATTTTCATTCGGCCTACGATTCTCACAGATCAAATCATTGCTGACAGCGTTAGTGCACAAAAATATAAATACATCCGCGCACAGCAGCTTCTAAAAGAAATAAATTCAGAGTCAAATAATCAGTTAGATCAAACAAGTATTGACTCTAGTGATCCAGAGCTGCCTCAATGGATGAACTATGAATAGTGAGCCTTTGCTGCCGTTTTCATTTGCAAAGGAATTCAATGTCCTCCTCGAGAAAGAAGATGAAAATAATATTCTTCACTGCACCACAACCCCAAAACTATCAGTCCTTGGAGAGTTGCAGCGTAAATTTGGATTCTTTGAAATTCAAAACACCTCCAAAGAGATACTGCACAGCAAAATTCAAAGTCACTATGAGTCAAGCTCCTCCAATCAATTAGACTACTTCCAGGATGATGCAGAGAGCGATGAGTCGCTTGACACTTTGGCGATGGATTTGCATGAGCCGATTGAATTACTTGGCAATGATGACGATGCGCCTATCATTCGTTTATTGAATGCACTTTTTGCTCAGGCTATTTTAGAGAAGGCCTCTGATATCCATATTGAGTCGTATGAAGGTCGAATTCGAATACGTTTTCGAGTCAACGGAACACTAAAGCAAGTACTAGAGCCCGGTGTAAAAATTGCCCCTTTACTGGTTTCACGTATCAAGGTTATGGCCAAATTAGATATTGCAGAAAAACGACTCCCTCAAGATGGTCGAATCGCGATTCAGCTTGGTGGCCGAGCGGTTGATATGCGGGTCTCGACTATCCCTTCTGGTAATGGTGAAAAAGTTGTGCTGCGCCTGCTTGACAAGCAAGTAGGACGCCTCCAACTCACAAAGCTTGGTATGAACAACAAGACCTATGAAATGATTCAAAAAATCATTCATAGACCTCATGGTATTTTATTAGTCACTGGCCCCACAGGCTCAGGCAAAACAACCACCCTATATGCAGCGCTTCAAGAGCTCAACAATAACGAGCTTAATATTTCTACAGTTGAAGACCCAGTAGAATATTTTATTGACGGCATCAACCAAACTCAAATAAATAACAAAGTCAAAATGAGTTTTGCCAAGGGCCTACGAGCCATCCTGAGACAAGACCCTGACGTTGTAATGCTTGGAGAGGTTCGTGATTCTGAAACTGCAAAAATTGCTGTCCAGGCAAGCCTTACTGGGCACTTAGTTTTTTCAACCTTGCATACCAATACCGCTGTTGGAGCTATTTCTCGCTTAAGAGATATGGGTGTTGAGCCTTTTTTGCTGTCATCAAGTTTGTCGGCGGTTCTAGCTCAACGTTTAATTCGAACGCTATGCCCAGAATGTAAGGAGTCACATACTCCAGACGCAAAAGAAACTGAAAAACTTAGCCTAGATAAAGAAAGTGTTATATATCAATCCCATGGCTGTGATCACTGCAATCAAACCGGCTTCATAGGACGGAGCGCATTGTACGAGCTATTAATGATTGATGAAGGAATTAAAGCGCTAATCTACAATGAAGCGAGCGAGGCTGAAATCCTAAGCGCAGCAAATAGTCACTCTACCCTTGCAGACCAAGCCAAACAAATGGTAATAGAAGGAAATACAAGCATCTATGAAGCCATAAGAGTGGTTTCTTTGTGAGTGTTTTTGAATATAAGGCCATTGATAGTAACGGAAAAGAAAGTGCGGGCATACTCGAGAGTGACTCTCTAAAGTCAGCTCGATATGCTCTCCAGTCGCAGCATCTAACTGTCGTAGAAGTTACAAAAAGCAAGCGAAAGCTTAGCCAATCAAAATCTTGGTTTGACGTCACACTAAGTATGATGGATGTCTCACTTTTTGTTCGTCAGCTGGCCTCGTTATTGCAGGCCTCAATGCCTATTGATGAAGCATTACAAACAATTGCAACGCATAGTGATAAAAAATACATTAAAAAAACGATTCAAAAAATACGCTCCTCTGTGATGGAAGGTAAAAGCCTGGCATCCTCCCTTAAATTTAATGCTCAAGAACTCCCCCCTTATCTTATAGCTACGGTTGAGGCAGGAGAGCGCTCTGCGCAGCTGGGGTATATCCTAGAAAATCTTGCTGATGAAATCCAGCAGCAAGAGGCCTTCAAGAAAAAAATATCGACCGCCCTTATTTATCCTTTTTTAATCAGCATTGTCGCACTAACTGTCGTTGTCTCTTTGCTTATATTTGTGGTGCCGCAAATTGTCTCAGTGTTTGAAAGTATGAATCAAATATTACCACCACTTACGGTTGCAATAATTGAAATTAGTAATTTCTTAACTGCGTATATTGAGATTATTATATTGATCGTAATTTCTGTCATTATTGGATTAAAGCTAGCCTTAAAGCAAAATTCTACAAAAATAAAAATTCAAAAAATAATGTCGCGATTACCCATTATTGGGAAAATAATGGTTAGCAGTAATGCTGTTCGTTTTTCTCGAACACTTGCGCTGCTGCATGATAGCGGAACCCCTATTCTAGTTGCACTAAAAAATACAGCAGACTCCTTAAACTACTTACCTATGAAACAAGGTATTCTCAAGGGGACAGAGAAAGTGAGAGCTGGAAGCACTCTGTTTAAAGCTCTTGAGAACCAAAACGTATTACCCCCGATGACGCTGTATATGCTTGCAAGTGGTGAGTCAAGCGCACAACTGAGTCAAATGCTAAACAAAGCTGCTGATATTCAAGAAACAGAACTGGATAATTACACAGTCAAAGTAATCAGTTTATTTGAGCCCCTTATGATTTTATTTATGGGTGCTATTGTATTATTAATTGTGCTTGCTATACTGTTACCCATTTTTGAACTTAATCAAATCCCATTGTAATGAAAGCTACCGATAACAAAAAGCGCGCATCGTTTACTTTAATAGAGGTTATGGTTGTGGTTGTAATTATTGGTATCTTAGCGACAATCATTGTTCCTAGAATAATGGACAAGCCAGGCGAAACAAGAATTCAAAAAGCCATGCATGACATACAAACTATCAGCTCGGCCCTTAACTTATACAAATTAGATAAATTTAACTACCCAACTACCAACGAAGGATTAGAGTCTCTAATTCAAGACTACCTTGATAAAAAACCTATGGACCCATGGGGTCGAGAGTATTTATATTTAAGCCCTGGTGAAAATGGAGACTTTGACTTATACAGCCTCGGCGCTGATGGCAGAATTGGCGGTACGGATGAAAACATCGACATCAATAGCTGGGAATAAAGGCTTTACTTTAGTAGAGCTTTTAGTCGTTCTATTAATTATCGGTATTGCGACCTCCTTTGTAACTCTCAGCATTAATACCGCGAAGCCTTCACAGGCCCAAACTCTCTTCAACCAGCTACAAAATCAGCTGCGACAATCACAGCGGGAAGCTCAACTTAAAAATATATATTTAAGAGTATCAATCAAGAGCAATCTAAGTGAAGTCCAGAGGCTCAACCCAGCAAACCAGCAGTGGCTTCCAAGTAAAGCAATAGCCGCCGTAAAATGGAGTGGTGTAGAGATAGAGTCTAGCCAGCCAGTCATAAATATTTTTCCAAATGGATACACAACGCCAACTATACTTAACGTCACTTTTGGAAATGAGTCCTATCAAATAAACACAGAATGAAACTAAAGGCATTTACCTTAATTGAAGTATTAGTGGCTCTTAGTATTGTCAGTATTGGGCTAATTGCGCTAGTAAAAACAGAATCTCAACAATCTCTAAATTTAGAGCGTCTTGAGAGAAAAACTATTGCAAATCTTGTTGTATCTAACCTTAGCGTTGAAAATCGCCTGAAAAAAAATCATTCTCTGGGCTTTAGTAATGGCAACTACAAGCTAGGAAACCAAACGTGGTACTGGCAAAGCAACCTAAACCCGACCCCTGTCAATAAAATACACAAACTCTCGTTGTTTGTTTATACCGACAAGAAAGAAATGGACAACAAGAACCCCATTACTCAATCGGAGCTCTATTTATCTAAATGAGCATTCAAAGAAAAGCATTTACCTTAATTGAACTAATGGTCACAATAGCAATATTTGCTTTAATTGCTAGCATGTCATACTATTCTCTTAGCGCATCTTTTAATAATGGAGTGGCTCAAGAAAGCCACAGTGAAGAGCTTTTTCAGTTACAAAAAACGCTCAATTTTCTTGAGCGTGACATTACACAAACCTCAAACCAACAAATAGTTCTTGACCAGTCCGGCCTAACAATTGTGACCCTGCAGAATGATCAATTACTTGCCATTAAGTACTCAGTTAACTCAAACCAATTATTTCGCAAAGACATTACCAACCCTTCTGAGCAGAGAGTGCTCGGATTATTAGACCAAATTAGCTCAGCAAATATAAAAATTCTAGACCAACAGAGCCGCTGGCAAAGTGAATGGAATAGAGGTAGTGTGGGCCCAGCAAAAGCCATTGAGATTCAACTTAGCCACCCTTACTGGGGAAATTTAATCAAACTGGTCATGTTGGATGAATAATAAAATCCTCAATCGCCGAGGTGTTGCCATTATCAGCGTGATGATTGTCATAGCGCTCATAAGTGCGTCAGTTAGTCTAATGTTGCAGCGCTTTGGTAAAGACCTTGAGCAAACAAAGTACACCCTCAACCAGACGCGTACGCTCAATCATCTATACAGCATTGAGGCCTGGGCAAAAATTATCCTTGCTAATGATGAGTCAGACTTTGACAACCTTAATGAGGACTGGGCAACCGCCATTATCCCCATTAAAATTGAGGGTGGCTCACTCTATGGAAAATTATCGGACCTGCAATCAAGACTTAACCTTAATAATTTGATTGACCTAAAAACGGATGCCTATTTACCGCAATATCGCTCTTTTTTTTATGACTGCATTAATCGTTTAAATACTCAACTCAATCAACAAGCGATGGCAGATACAATCTTTAGTTTTGCTGTAAATCGACCTCCAAAGCCTAAATTATTTGAGCAATTGGCCGAACTCAAAACCATTAAAACAATCACTGAAAAGGATTACCTAAAGATTAAACCCTACCTTAGCGCTTTACCGACACTAAGCCCAATTAATGTAAACACCGCCGGCAAAGAGGTGCTTTCTTGCCTCCACCCCCAGCTATCGGGCGCACTAGTTGAGAAACTTATTCGCTACAGAAAAAACCAGCCTTTTGAGTCAATTGACCAGTTCTGGTCATATGCGCACTCTATCTTGCCTAACCTCACATTAGAGCAAATCAAAGACAGCTTTCCTGGAAAGTTTACTAATACATTTAGCAATTATTTCATATTGGAAACTGAAATAACTATCGAAAAAAATAAACTCATAGGTCAAACGATTTTGCATCGAAAAGATGGCAAAATAACCATCATGAACCGTAGTTATTATCAAGCGTTATGAATATAATCCATTACTCAAGAAATGGTGAACTGTCTAAAGCTCTCTCTATGCGTGCAAAGGGCATTATTATTGCGATTGATTCTCAAAATTTTTCTATACATCAAGTAACACTCCCTAAGATGGGCAAAAAAAAGGCCGCCATGGCGATTCCTTT
>Ga0114994_10003139_pt1 | contig 12077 bp, 16 predicted proteins | sample ArcticOcean_MG_C_9_FD_87043 | JGI IMG/M metagenome (GOLD analysis project Ga0114994, IMG submission 87043) | Marine microbial communities from western Arctic Ocean - ArcticOcean_MG_CB2_152 | ecosystem: Environmental > Aquatic > Marine > Oceanic | place: Arctic Ocean: Canada Basin | collected... | reverse complement strand
GTCAAATTAGATGATCCAAAGAAGCAACCACCATCTATTGGAAATAATTTGTTTCACGTATTTCGTGCACATCCTAAAGGAGACAAAGATCCAGATACTGGTTTAGTTAAAGCTGTGCAAATCGGATTTGGAGAAAGATCAGATAAGAACGGGGTTAACATGATTAAGAAGCATCAAGAAGAAGGTAATCGTAATGCATTCCTAGCAAGACATAATTGTAAATCTAAGAAAGATCAGTATGCTAGCGGATGGTGGTCCTGTAATGTTCATCTGTTCTACAAGCAATTAGGACTTAAAACTAACGATCCATGGTAGAAACCTGCAAAGATTGTGATCAAAAAGAATTTGATCGTACTTTCGAAAATAACAAACCGTATACAAACGTATCCAAAGATAATTCTGGTATTGTAAGAAAGTTTCCAGGTGATACAGAATCTCACTTACTTAAATGGCATACGGATGAATCTGATAGAGTTGTTAAACCTTTATTTAATACAGATTGGAAGTTCCAATTTGATAATGAGTTGCCTATAGATATTACTGATGAATGTCCTATTTTCATTCAGAAAGGTAGAATTCATCGTTTAATAAAAGGTAACAAAGATTTGATTATCCATATATCGGAACATGCTGATATTTCTTGATCTACTCAGGATCTATAGTTGATCCTAAATTCCTCAAACATATATTTATATAGTGGACTTTTTCAATAACAAAGAGGACCTCTCACAATGAGAAGCCCTCTTAAACAATATACAAAACAACAAATAATGTATATGATATATTACTTAATCTTAGAAAGGTTGAGCAATAAGTAGGTTTTGGGTATCGTAATTCTTAGTTAGAATACTCCCAGCGTCAACCATTAGACGATTTCTAGTTTCTTCTTGATCTTTTACTTCGAAGCCATAATCATGAGATGCAAAATCGGTAATTCCATTTACTAACTCCCATATTGAAACGTTAGTTCGTGCATTTTGTTTTTGACCGTTTGATAATTCGGTTGGTTGAATACCCATTTTCTTGAATGAATTATAAGTTTCTCCATAAGGTATGAACGGTTGAATTGAATTATCATCGATGTTTGATGCATTCTTAATCATTGATATTCCTCTCTGCATTTCTGATAAAGAACATGGAGTGTTTGCAGCCATTTTAACTTTATTGATAAATCCTTGAGGTTGGAAGTTATTCTTTTCGATTCGTTCAAGGTTTTTATGAAATGCTTCCCAATCTTTAGGTTGAATGTTTGTCATTTTAATACTCTCTTCGAATTCTTTAGTTACCATTCCATTAGCGCACCATAATCTATATAGATATGGATCAACTTCTAAACCGTTATAAGTTCGAGTAAAGTTTAATCCTCCTTGGAAAACTTCTTGTTTTGAATCGAGATTTTTTCCTTTGATATCGAACTCAGAATTTGGATTTGTAGTTTTAACTATAATTTGACCGTCGTTATTTTGTTCGCAATTGTTTACGATAAGACCGTGTTTATCGATAGTAGTTTCGAGGATATCGAAGAAATTATCGGTACTCACCCAAGAACTTCCAGATTTATGAATTCGTTGAATGATTCGATTAGGAGATACAAGAAGAGTAACTGATATATTCTTTTTAACGGATATCGCATCTTTCATTGTATTAAGAAGTGTTTGTGTGAATTGTTCACCGAATACATTATTGATTTTTCCACCGAATGTATTTGCTAAACCGAGAATACTCATTATATCTCGAACCGCTCGTTTACTCATTCCTAATTTCAAACCGCAGTAATCTACGTCGTTTAATGTTATGAACTTTAGTTCGGCTAAATTGATTTCCTTCCTTAAAGGTTGGTTGTTGAAAGCTGAGTTTTTGAAAGAACTCCAATGCTCTGAACTGATTTGTTTTGATAGATTCATTTATTGCTTTTTTTATTGTGTTAGTTATTATATGATTGACTTATTGATTAGTTTCATTTTCTTCATTTTTAGTTTGCTCTTTTCGAGTGAACATCATATTGAATAGTTCTTCCTCTTTAAGCATATTATCTTTTTCTTGTGAGATTCGTTTCTTAATTTCTTCGTCTCTTTCTAAACGTTTGATATCGTAATTTACGCAACCAGTAGTAGATTCAAGATCAAAATAAAGTTTTTCGTATTGTCCACCTCTACGATTCTTAGTGAATTTAATATAACGATCTCCTGCAAATTCGTTTGAATAACGTAATTCGCACATACCGGTTGTATTATGTTTAAGTTTATTGGATCCTACGAAATTACCGCCTTTAGTTACTTGTTGAATAGCTAAGAATGATGTGTAATGTTTTCCTTTATTTTTTCCTTTATTATGAGTAACCATTAAATCGATAAACCATTTTTCTGCATGAGTTCGAGTTATTCGGTTAGAAGCTTGAACTGCTTCTTGAACTTCGATGAATGAATCGATTAGTACTAAATCCCAACCTAATTTGAATGTTCTCTCGATGATATCTTTCGGATTTGAATCGAGGTAATCGCATAAGAAGAGAGTTTCGATGTTTTTGAATTTTGGGTAACGTTTAACGTAACCGTGCATATCGATTTGATTCATTTCGCCAGATATGAATAATACTTTTTTCTTACCTCTACTGTGCTTTTGAACATCGGCGATAATATCTAACCCGAAGGTTGATTTTCCGATTCCTGGATCTCCAACTAACATATAATTAGTTGCCGGGTAAAACCCACCTTCGCTAGAAAACATATAATCAACCGGAGTTTTTGTTCTCATTGGTTTGAAGATTGCAGGATCGAATTTTACGTCCTTCATTTTTACGAGTTTCAATCTTGCTCTTTTTTGTGTTTCTGCCATGTTGTTGTTTTTGTGTTTATTATTGTTTTTTTGTTATAATTAAATATAATACTTTTTTAGTGAAATAAAAAATTTTTGGATACTTATTTTTCAAAAGTTATTAACAATCGATTTTAAGCTCTGGCCAAACGTTTATAATTGTTTGGCATAGTTCATATTCCTCTACATCGCAAAAATAATGAAGCATTGTTTCGACTTCAGGTAATGCACGTTCTATCGCCCAATCTTCTGGGAGAATACGTTGTTGTAAGATAAGCATCACTGTATCATGATTCATTAATTTTTGAGTTGCGTCCTCTTCATCATTTTCACATTTGAGTACAAAATCTAGATAATGTTCTTGTGTTGTATATTTGAATTCCTTTGTCATATTATAATGGTTATATGTTTTTTTATGAAAGTTGTTTCGCCTTTAGATCGGCTTTTACTTTTGCGTTATACTCTGACCATTTTTGTTTACTCCATGATGAAGATCCGTTAAGTGGATTGTTTGGATTATAGAAAGAAACTCTATGAGAAATTTGTTTTTCTTCCTTTAATGCAGGATCTCCGTGTTTCGCAATGAATTTTGCTTTATCTTCCTTTGAACGTTTAATTAGTTTTTCAACGAGTGTAAGTTCTCGTTTAGATGGGTTACGTTCTTCCCACTCTGATTTACGAATGATTCTTTTGAATTGTGAATAAATTACGTCTTGTTTTTCATAATCTGTTAATCCGCCTCTTGATGATTTTGCCATAGTTGTTTGTTTTTGTTTGTTATTGTTTTAATTATTATAATATAAATATAATACTTTTTTGTGGAATAAAAAAATATATTGATACTTATTTTTCATTTATTTTTGAAAGTTATTAACATTTTTGCATTCGTGTGTTAAGTTTAGGTTTTATTGAATTTATTAGTTCTGCTTCTTTCTGAAATGCGTTTTTCTTTCCTCTAACTAATGTTAAAATTTCACGATCAAAAGATTCTTTACCATATTTTCTGATTGATTCACTAATAGGATAATCTGCGAGTAATACAGCGGCTTTGTATATGTGACGAATCCACCTCGAACGAAGTGATTTTAAGTAAGCTCTACCCGATACCACAGTAACTCCAATATATTTTTCACCAGTTACGGTGTTTGTTAATTGGTATATTAAATGATTTCGGTCTTTTCGCTTTTTCCTCGTGCTCATAGTTTGTTTATTAGTGTTTTAATTATTATAATATAAATATAAAACATTTTGGTGGCAAAAAAAAACTTTTAGACACTTATTTTTCAAAACTTATTAACAATTGATTATAAACAGCAAAAGTCACTACATTTAGTAGAGACTTTATATCATTTGATCGGGATACCAATCATTATCTTCATCGTATGGATCAAACATTAGAAGTCGCTAAGATTTTGTTCATCAACAGCTTCTTGTATAACATCAATATCATCTTCTATTTTGAAAGACACATTTGCTTGCCATCTTTTAATTTCTTCACCATCCTTGAAAAGTATAATAGTAGGAACTACAACGATCTTATGATTTGTTTGCATTTTCTTATAAGCAACAATATCAACTTTAACTACATTACATTCTTCAAGATCTCCTATCCATGACACTGAGTTTGCATCATTCCATCCTGCATTAAAGTGTGCAACAGTAACTCCATCACCAATATCAATTGTTTGTGAGTATAGTGAAGTTCCTGTATAAAGGAATATCGTTAGAACTAATAAGTTTAAGTATTTCATATTGTTATCTAAGTTTATCTAACTTTTCTTCAATCCTCTTAATATCTTCCTTTATTTCCTTTACATCTTCTTGAGTAGTAAGTATAGTGTTTCTAATCATTTGATCTTTCATATCAAATTCCATCCGTGTTACTTCAGGGGCAGGTATCTCTATTACAGGTAAGTTTCTAGCTTCTTCTATATCAGCCTGTAATATAAACCACATCGATATGACGGTAGCCATAGCAGTTCCAATTGCTAATAAAGTTTTAATACTTACTTGAAATGCTGTATTTTCATTCAATTCCTTCGAGGCCATAATTATTGTTTCGAATTTTTTCTTTTATTATCTATCCTTACAGTATAATGTAATTTATTCCTACTGAAAAGTTGTGCCAGCTTCTATTCCAGTATTTATTATATTTACCTTCTAGAAATACACCTAAGTGCTTGTTAAATTTATATCCGAATATCAAACCACCTGAATAATCTAACCATTGTCCTTCATTAAATGCATGGTAAGAAAATTCATCTCCAGAATTATAATGATAAGGCATTAAATTACCCCATGAATGCAACCAAAAATCTTTTGTGTAATGATAGTAATCAAATCCTATAACTAACGAATGATTCCATTGTGCAGGTATTTCGCTTCGTTTTCTTTCGGTATAGTCAGATAATACATTTGGTATAACAACTGCTTCCCATACCTCAGTATTCTCAGCAATTAAATTTCCTGATGGATTGTAATATCCAACTCCTCCACTCCCGTCAAAGTCCATAGAATATCCTTCTTGAATTGCCAAATTGGTATAATGTAAATTACCATTAGATAATAACCATTCTTCTAAAGGATCGTATCCATAAGGTTCTGATACCCTTTGAACTGCTCCTATATTTAATGATAGCTTTCTACCAATTTTATACCTATATCTTTGAGAAGCTTCTGTGTATTTAATATCAGCAAAGCCATCTTGAAGATACTCCATTTTAATAATCCAATCATCAGCAACATATCGTAAGAAATGATGTTGATCTAAATAATTAATCCCTTGTATTCTTCGATAATCTGCTTCGAATAAAAATTCAAATCCACTTATTTTTCCAATAGTAGCAGCATCGCTAAATGAATTTTCAGTTCCGTTATAAAAAGTGTTTGCTCTATTCTCATAACCTAACCTTGCGATCTTTCTTACACCTAATGTAAGAGAATAATCAAATGGTGTTTTAACAACATTAGTTTCTAAACCATTTGTAACTGAATACACATCTACGTCTGATAATGAATTTGCTCCGTTAAAGGCTCCATAGAAAGTTGAATACTTAAAGGTCTTCTTTAAGGTTTTTCTAAATTCGTTTTGTTTTTCTTCCTGTCCAAATGATATTAATGGAATAAGAAGAAATAGTATTAAAAGTTTTTTCATTGTTTAATAATTCTTTTGTTAAGTAACATTTTATTATATGTAATTGTTAAGTTGTAAACTCCGTTAGAGAACTCTGCTATATTTATTCGTTTATCTGTGCCTTCATAAACTAAAGCACCAGTCATATTATAGATCTTGATTTCTATATCTAAATGAGTGTCTATATTTAATATCGATGTAGTAGGATTCGGATAAACTATAATGGTATTTGAATTGATTTCATCTATAGCAGTTGGCCAGCCTAATTGACAATAGTTATACATTGATTGGCAACTAGCATCCCAATTGTTTGTACAACAATAATCATCAACATCGATTACCCATGCATAACATCCATCGTTTAACCAATATGGAATTCCTGGTCCACCATAACAACCAGCATTATATAAACATGATAATGAATCTGATACATTAGCAGATGAATTATAATTGTATGCTGCAACGTCGGTACATCCACTAACGATTTCTATACATGAATTATCGTCATAACATGCATTTGAGTTATAATTTAATGCATATATATCTGTACATCCAGATATGTAGCAGCAACTGTTATCTAACGTATTTGCTAATGGATCAAAGTTAAATGCTGTATTATCTGAGCATCCGTATACGAAAGGTACACATGTTGAATTATCTGTATTAGCAATTGGATCGTAATTAAACGAAGTTGAATCGGTACATCCATATATAAAAGGAATACAATTACCTGAGGATGTGTTTGCCGTTGCATTATAATTCCACATGGTAATATCCATACAACCAATAATTACTGGAACGCATGTATTATCGTCGGTATTAGCATTAACATCATAATTAAAAGCAGCAGGATCTGTACATCCTAAAATGATAGCTATACATGTATTATCATCTGTATTTGCTAAAGGATTGTAATTGAATTGAGTTGAATCTGTACATCCATAAATGTAAGGTATACATGTATTATCATCATCTGTTGCAATTGGATCAAAGTTAATAGATAACGGATCTGTACAACCAAGTATTTCAAGATCATCACAAATTCCATCTCCATCAATGTCACTTAAACAAGAACCTAAACAATCATAGTATTGTATTGGATATGTACAACCGCCATTATCTACATTTGCGATAACATCGTAATTACAAGCTATAATATCTGTACATCCTAGATATATGCAACTTCCGTCGCTAGTATTCGCAGAAGAATTATAGTTATATGCAGTTGAATCCATGCATCCATTAACAAGTGCAATGCATGATAGATCATCGAGAGTAGCCAATGAATCATAATTAAATGCTAAAGGATTTGTACAACCTAATATAATAGGCATACATGATAAGTCATCGGTATTTGCTAACGGGTTATAATTAAGAGATGTCGAATCCATACATCCTAAAACAATAGGAATACAAAAGTTTCCACAATCAGGAGTACCTGAATATCTATATGGGAATTGAAATAAAGGATCTGTCCATGGATTTGTTCCACCTTCAATTAACGTATCTCCATCTGGGCTAACGAATTTGAATCCACATTGTTCGGCAGTTGAAGCTGAATTACCTTGAGTAAAGAATAAAACTTCTACTGGATATTCAGAACTTAATGAAAGTGTAATTGTTTTTTCAAAGGCATCTATAGGATCCATAGTAAAAGGACCATATGAACTACCGTTTTGAACAACTCCAATCCAAGATCCGAACCATCCATCGCCAGCACCATCAGTTAATATAAATTCGTAATCACAGTTAAGAACGTTTGCCATAGTATTAGATGATGGATCGTAATTTATCGAGTTAATTTCTGTGCATCCTAATACAATAAGAGTAGTACATGAACTATCATCAATAGTAGCTAAAGGATCGAATTCTAAATAATTCTCATCCATACATCCAGAAATAACATTCGTAATACATGGAGAAATTATATGAGTAATTGTCGTGTCTGTTCCGAAATCAGCATTACCAGGTTGTATTGATAATAAAGTATCTCCACATAATGTTTCTACTACAACACTGCCGTCAACACCACCATAACAAGATCCACACATTCCATCTCCAAAGTTATCATATAATGTAAAAATAATTTCAGTACCATCTGCAATACAAGTTTCTGTAACTACCGGAACTCCAGTTTGAGTATACATAGGAGATGATTGTAAAATTGTACCTGATGTATCGGTAATCTCCCACGAAGTTTCTCCTACATAAGTGTCTGGTGTAAGTATAACTAAAACATTAGTTTGTCCATTTGCACAATTAGCTGCAGGGTAAGTACAAGTACCATCAGGAGTATTAGCCCATGGATTCCAATTTAATGCAAGAGAATCCATACAACCAAGAATACAGTTATCAGTAAAGATTTCTAATGTATCTGTATAAGAACCATCACCTAATTCTGCTATAAAATAATATGTAGTGTATGGATCAGCATTAGAAAATGTAATACCAGTGTTTGACCAATTTGCAGGGTAAGGATACCAATCGATTCCTAGATCATTAGGATTGTCTTTTGCTTTTGTATATGCAACAACATTACAACTTTGATTTGAACCAGGATCCCACGTATAATTAACGACTGGTCCATTAAGTGTACAATAAGTTTCTACATAAAAAGTATCAAGTCCTATACATGGTGCATAAATACAAGATCCATCATCATAAGCAGCGTATCCATTATAATTAGTTGCAAGTGAATCTAAACAACCTCCTGTCGGTGGAGCACAAGGAGCAATCGTTAAAGTTTCTGTATATAATGTTCCGAAATCACCAGCAACAAATGCTAGAGTATCTTGACAGTCATTTTGAATTAAGAACCAACCATCGGTTCCACCAAATAGACTAGCACCTAAACCATCTCCAAAAATGTCGTTAACATTAAGGACATAAGTGCCAGGATCTAAAGTTATTGTGGTATCTAAAAGTGAATTCAGTATATAATTAGAATCGCTTTCTATTACAGCAGTATTGGTTGAATCTAATAATTCCCAGTTAATTTCTGATGGATAATTATCAGATAAGTATTGAATGTTTATCCAAGAAGATTGTGAAGATGCATTTAACGATAAAAGTAGGGTTAACGAGACCAAAAAGTTTTTTAACATAGTTAGAGTTTTTAATTAGTTAGTAAGTTATTTATCTCTATATGTTAAGTAAATTTAGTATTACATCTTATTGTTTTTATTTACATAAATTATCATGGCAAGTACTACTATTCCAAATCCTATGTAGTACATCAATATGTTTACCGCCATTTATTTGATTTCATTATCTTGTTCTCTTGAATATGCTTTCCAGAATTCAAGATCTCGTTCCATTTTAGTCTTTCGTTCTATGCCAATTAACCATCCTAATACAAATGTGAATGCTGCTAGAAGTATACTTATCAATAGTCCTGATTCATCCATTACGATAAACCTAAATTAAAGATTGCATCTACTATTACTAATATAAAGAGTATGGCACATATCCCGAATATAAATATCCATGGTGCTAATACTCCGTAGATTGCTTCGTCTTCCTTCTTCATAGTTTTGTTTGGAATATATCTAGTTCTGATAAAGTTTCTAACTTATCGTTTGCATCTACTAACATCATTAATGCATCATTTGCATTTTTGTAGAAATCTGCAGTAGAATGATCGCCAATTCCTGCAGGATGTTTTCCTAACAAATCAAGAGTTAATAATGCTTTTGCTTTTTCTGCCTCAGCCTGTGTCTTCAGCATCTCATATATACGTTTTTCCATAATTTTATTTTAATAATTATATGATGTTAAGATATTCTTGTTTCATCAGGTCGTTGTTGCGATCGAGGAGGACTTTCTAGGACTGTACTATCCGACGTCCCGCAGGCAGGCTCATATCGCGATATTATATTATATACAATGATTAGATTCCGAGTATGTATACAATGATTATCAAAGCAATGTATATTACTGGTGATATATCGATTTGTTTCTCCATATATTATATATGAATACACTGATCACTCGGTTTCTTCTTGTATATTAAATTTAGGTTAAATTTGTGTTAACAGAAAGTTCTATTTATTTTCAGTACCCCAATCTTCATCAAAGTCTCCTATATCTGCTCTGAATTCATCAGCCGGATTATACTTCTCAGTTACATAATAGGCTAATATACTCCCAGGCTCTAATGCCTTATACCCATGATAGACTCCAGGAGGTATGGCTAATACTTGAGGATTTTTATCAGAAAGATATTTGAATTCACATCCATTTTCTTTAGTGGCCCAACCTACTTTGATAGATCCTTTAAGACAAATCCAATAATCAGTTTGGATATTGTGTTTATGCCAAGCAACGATATGTTCGGTTGAATTAATGTAGCTTATATTTATTTGGCCTTTATCAAGAGGAAATACATCGAGTAATCTTTGGGCTCTGTCGTCTTCGTGGAAATTCATAGGTATAGTTTAATTATTATATGTAGCTTTATGAAAAAAGTTTAATAATGAAATATAGTCGAAGTAGATGGTAGAACTATTAGAACAACACCATTGTAGATATTATAAGCTGGATCTACGCAACAAGTACCATTAGCCCAGCCACCAGTAGTACAATCATCAAAAACTTGCATACTAATACTTAGATTATCTGGTGTACATGTTTGTCCTACGGTTACTTGAAAACTCATAGTGAATGGTCCACCAGAACTAGTACCCCATCCGGCAGTTCCTGTATTTACGAATCTCCAACCAGGTCCGAAGTTAAAACCTCCGGGATAGGTATTCTGTAAATCCCATATCCAATTACCGATAGATCCGCCTGCATTTGCTGGTGTAGTTATTGGAGTTAGATTGGTCCATCCTACACCTAAGTTAATTTCAAATGCATGAATCCAGTTTATGTTTATTCCGGTAAAGTTTCCTAATGTATATGTGACGGTTATTGTTTGACCTGGTATATAAGGACCTACTGGGTTTACCGTAGCCGATTGATTGAATATGCATTGCGAATTAGCAGTAAAGCTTAAAAGCAAAAAGAATATGATTAGTAATTTTCTCATCTTATTAAAGTGACTCTTCCTGTATAATGTTGATTATGTGTTTTTATGGAATATGTGTAAATTCCTATCTGACAATCTTCGCCATCCCACGGTTCATTGCTATTAGTTTCATGCACCTTCTCTCCCCATCTATTAAAGATTATCATAGATTTTATCTCGTCATCATCCGCTCCATGCACATAAAATGTTTCATTGTGATTATCATCATTCGGTGTAAATGCATTAGGAACATATATTTGTAAATAAGGGCAATCCTTAATAGTGACCTGATGATATGATGTATCGCCTTCACATGTAAAACGAGTTGTATAGACAGATATTATATAAGTTCCTACACTATCTGGCCATTGTATTGTTATAGAATTATTATCATAACTTACAATATCAGCATTTGGTACACTCCAATAGTAGGACTTATCGGCGTCGTATTCTACTTGATAATGTTGTGGTAATATCTCTAAGCAGTTATCGTAAGATTCTTGAGCAAATAAGTTTAATGGAAGTAATAATAGGAATATCCATTTCATTTATTGTTTCTTTTTTAGTAATGTTGTATAGGTCCAGTAACTGGTCCAGTATTAACAATAACATTTATAGTTGTATTACAACCAGCTAAACTGTATGTAATAACGTGAACTCCAACTCCAGCAGAAGATGGTTGGAATGCATTTCCTATTACGCCAGTTCCTGAAAAGGTTCCTGTATTAGGAATTCCAACTAAAGTAGTTGTTGGGTCACCAGCACAAAAAGGTCCAATGGCATTTATTCCTAGATCTAGTAAATAAACATCCAATGTAACTGGAGCACCTGGACATCCGTTTGCATTTGATTCAATTACAGAGATTGCTCCAGGATAAAGTCCTGATACTGCTCCCCAGTCAGTTGTAATCGAGTTAGTTCCTTGACCTCCTGATATAGATCCACCTCCACCAAGGACTGTCCATTGATATGTTGAGGTTGGTGTGTTTGTTACGAATTGAATTTCACCAGTTGCATTAATGCATATTGTATCTGGTTGAATCGTTGTTTGTGCGGCTACTGATAGAGATAAGGCTACCAGTATGATTGTGATTAGCTTTTTCATAGTAGTATGTTTTGATT
>Ga0114994_10003136_pt1 | contig 12086 bp, 10 predicted proteins | sample ArcticOcean_MG_C_9_FD_87043 | JGI IMG/M metagenome (GOLD analysis project Ga0114994, IMG submission 87043) | Marine microbial communities from western Arctic Ocean - ArcticOcean_MG_CB2_152 | ecosystem: Environmental > Aquatic > Marine > Oceanic | place: Arctic Ocean: Canada Basin | collected... | reverse complement strand
GTTGTTGAAGTGATCCAGCTTCATATCGATGCACTTCAAGCTGTTATTAGTCAAAAGTTAAAAGGTGATGGTGGTGCTGTTGGGAGAAAAATTCTGTTGGGTCTCGAGCTCGTTATTAAAAAGCGAACAACAACTAGTTGAGTATTAAACTTAACAGAAGAGTATGATGTCCATATTTGAGGTTGGATTTAATTTTAAAAGTTCGTCCGTGTGTCGCTGAAGGTTAGTGGCGCGCTAACCGCAATGACGATTGGAAAAATATGCATTAAATTGAAGTCAAAGTTATTGAACATGTTAGAGCACATACTAAGATCCTGACGCAATAACTTGTAAGGCGTGATTTTATAATTGATTCTGTTGATAAGAATACTTTCTAAGTAAAGAATATTTTAAGAACTTCAATGCTTTATTAAGTTTTTGAGCTTTAACTAATTTTTTCACGTGTCTAAGTTAGGCGTGAAGGTGTTGTATTGATGGATAAGAAAGGTCCTGTAAATGCTACAGCGTGCTACAAATGGACGTAAGTCATATGAAGTTACTCTCTACAATAGAGATGTTAGAGTTGCTATGAAAGATAATTTAAGTCATCTAATTTATGACGATCGTTGGGCGGATACTCAAACCCAAGATGTTTTAGCCTGTGATGAAGTCGAGGCTCTAACTCTCATTAATATGCGGTATCCTCCTGATAAAGGCTTCGTGGTTCAAAATATCCAAGAGTATTCAGGGAGAAGATAAGGCTTAGCCGCCTGTGTCAAAGAATTTATAGCTGTCTAAACCATCAAGAACTACACCGTCGAACCCTTGAGCGACGATCCCATAAACATAGGAACTTGTGTTTCCTGTAATAATGTTTCGCCAGCCGGGTTGCCAATATTCTACATAATATTTATTGGGGTTCCCTTTATTCGGGTCAGAAATAAAATTTGGATTACCCTCTCGCCAATTATTCTTCCAGTAATAGCGAGAGTTATCTGCCGTGCCGATGTTCATATACGCGAGAACAAGGCGGCGTGCCCCAAGCTTTTTAAATTTCATACCTTGAATGGCCGCCTTACTAAATGGCCTACGGCCTTTGTGAAATACATCAACAATAATTGCATCATAGTTAGTGTTACTGAGGGCTATGACGAAATCTTGTTGCCGATCAAACCTGGATGAATTTGTCAAATAAAGATAGTTTTGAACGTTTTTAAGCCCTATTATATTTTTTGGATTTTCATTCTTGGGGCGGATGGGGAACTTAGGAATTTGATCGAATAAATAATGGTTACCTAAATTTCCTGCTGTAAAAGGTATAAATTCGTTGGCTAAGTTAAGCTTATAAGACTTCTGGATAGTCTTAACATTAGAAGCGAAATCCGTGACAAATACTTTAAGACCATGTCTCTTTCCAAGATTGGCGAGTCGAACCATTTGTGCTGTAATTTTTTTTTTGGTATTAAATTCTTTTTTGCCTTCAAGGGGCGGGTGAAAATTAAGCCCTTGAATGTTAATGCCATCGATGGATTGCATGTAGGTTGTAGCTGCAGGTCTCCTTGAGCTGTCAATTGGGTCAATTTTCTCTAAAACTTCAATTCCCCCTTGAGTTATAATAAGAAAATTTTGGTTGAGTCGGCGTGTGTATTTGCTGATATCGCGCACAAGGTCTCGCATCGCCTGGGCGGGTGCAACTGTCTCCTGCGCTTGCGTCAAAGCTGTTTGCCCAAAGGCACCAGCTGTGCTCCCTATTACGAGTGCTATTATTAGAGAAATATGTAAAATTTTGCGCTTTACCCCTTTTAGCCTAATTAAATTTGCTAAACTTAGTTAATCCAGATGTTTAAGTACTTCCTCAGCGATTGCCAGTGAGGATGTTAAACCTGGAGATTCTATTCCAAAAAGATTAACCAGACCTTGCACGCCATGATCTTTTGGTCCGTTGAAAATAAAGTCCGTTGGCAAATTTCCGATTCCTTTAAGCTTTGCCCGAATTCCCGAATAGCCGGGAATTAGAGCTTTATTAGGTAGTTCGGGCCAATAAGTTCGGACCGCAGAATAAAATTTTTCACCCCTTACTGGATTTACCTCGTAGCTAATCTCATTAACCCATTCGACGTCAGGACCGAAACGTGCCTGACCTGCAAGGTCTAATGTTAGGTGAATACCGAGGCCAGCTTCTTCCGGGATTGGATAAATTAGATGCGTGAAGGGACTTTTGCCCGCAAGGGAAAAGTAATTTCCCTTCGCATAGTGGGTCTCAGGCACATGCTCAGTGGGAAAACCTTCTAAGCTACCAGCCACATGTTGGGCTTTCAATCCTCCACAATTGATCACGATTTGACATTTAAGTCCAATTGGCGACTTGCCGCCGACATTCAGTTGGATGCCTGTGTCTGTAAGTGCACCATTGATAACCGGTGCGTTAAAGGCTATCACCGCGCCATTTTCCTCCGCATCTCCTTGATAAGCCAGCATCAGTGCGTGGCTATCAACTAATCCTGTCGAAGGCGACAGCAACGAGGCCACCGCGTTTAGGTCGGGCTCCATCTCTAATGTCACTTTTTGATCCTGCCAGATCAAATCATTCACATCATTTTTTTGAGCCTTTTGGCGCAGTGCTGTCAGCTTGTCTATTTGTCCCTCATGAGTAGCAATAATCATTTTACCAACGCGTTTGAAGGGGACACCATGACTTTCGCAATATTCATATAGCGCTAGTTTACCTTGCACGCAAAGCTTTGCCTTTAAGCTACCGGTGTCATAGTAGATGCCGGCATGAATGACTTCGCTATTGCGTGAGCTGGCTCCCATGCCGATCGCTAGCTCTGATTCTAATATAATAACGTCGCGGCCTTGCTGCGCTAGGGATCGTGCAACGGCTAAGCCGACCACACCCGCACCAATAACCGCACATTCTATATTCTCAACTTTATGCATGCTTAATTTAATTAAAGTAAAAATAAGAAAAAAAAAAGACTTTTGAGATACCAAATTGGAAATTTGCGAGTGCGGGTCAATCAAATTTAAATATTAGTAATATTTGAAAGGGAAATGTTATCGTTGAATTCCCAATTTTTAGTAACCCTGTCATTAGTTTGGTTAATGACAGGGCACTCGGTGGCCGTCACTCGTAGCTTTCACACCTTTAGACTAAAAAAAATTCCTTACTCACTATAATAATATTCTCATAGCTGGCGAGGTTGTTGTTTTAGAGGCAAGCTAAGGTTAAACTTCTAGCTCAATGTATTTTTTTATATTATCCAATAAAAAGATAAAGAGAGGTCTTATGAGCGACGATCAATTACCGGTAAAATCTACCAATGCAGATGTTCAAGCCTTCCTTTCAAGGGTGGCAGCGACGCCGGTTCACAAAAATTCAAACCAAAAGGGGCGTATTATTTTTGCAATGGATGCGACCGCTAGCCGAGAGCGGATCTGGGACCGGGCCTGTCATTTGCAGGGAGAGATGTTTCAGGAGACAGCAGTGCAAGGAGGCCTTGAAATCCAGCTCGCTTTTTATCATGGATTTGGCAAGTTTTTCGCCAGCTCTTGGACTACTTCACCGGATGAGTTGTTAGGTGTCATGACCGCAGTCAGTTGTCTTGCCGGTGAAACTCAAATTAAAAAAGTTCTAACCCATACGTTGAAGGAAACTAAGAAACGCTCAGTCGATGCTCTTATCTTTATTGGTGATTGCGTTGAAGAAGACGTTGATGACTTAGGTCGCGTTGCGGGTGAGCTCGGGTTACTCGGCGTTCCGGCCTTTGTTTTCCAAGAGGGTGAGGACCCAGTTGCAGAATTTTCTTTTAAACAAATTGCTAAGCTAACGAATGGTGCTTATTGCAGGCTTGACTCCAATAGTGCTCAAACCTTGCGCGAGTTGCTGCGTGCGGTTGCTGTTTTTGCTGCCGGTGGCCGGGCCGCACTGGAAGATTTGGCGGTAAAAGAAGGTGGTAGAACCCTGCAAATCGCGAACCAAGTTTCAAAGTCGTGTTAGGTTAGGGGGATGCCTTACTTTATTCTTGGTATAGCGCTTCTTATAGGCTCTTTGTTGATTTCCCGCTGGTACTTGAACGCGTCCCCCTCAATGCTGCTTAGAGTACTAAAATGGTCAGCCATATTTTTGGTCACTTCTATTGTTATTTTCTTCCTTATTACGGGTCCTAAGGTATGGGCTCTTTGGGCATTGCCAGTTTTAATACCCTGGCTTTTGCGTGCCAGAGCCTTAGCAAGGGCAGCAAAAAATTGGTCGCGCATGACTAACAGTAATGTAAACGGTAGTTCGGCCCCTAATCAATCGTCTGAAATTGAGACTAAATTTTTTAGAATGTACCTGGATCATCAAACAGGTGAAATGAACGGCGAGGTCCTCCGCGGCATTTTTTCTGACCAGACCCTGAGAAATCTGCCTCTTAATAGTCTTCTAGTTCTGTTCGATGAGGTTCAGGAAGATGAGCAATCTGTCCAAGTGCTTACAACGTATCTCGATCGTTATTATGTTGATGAGTGGCGGGAAGGCAAAAGGAGCCCGGGCGGAAATCGTGCAGGAGGCGGGTCAATGACCGTCGAACAGGCGTGTGAAATTCTGGGGCTTAAAGCCAATGCTAGCGATGAAGAAATTAAAGAAGCACATCATCGATTGATGAACATAAATCACCCTGATCATGGAGGGTCTACTTTTTTGGCGGCCCAAATTAATCAAGCGAAGGATATATTGCTTGGTGGTTAACTTGCAAATCAAAGCTCTAAGCTATATCGCGGTTTTTTGTTTTGTTCTAATGACTTTAGAGGCGAGAGCCGGACAGGCTTGTAAGCTTTTTGACCTTGTCAGCAACTATCAGAAAGGCCTTAATTATTTAAACGCCAAAAATTATAATAATGCCTTGGCGCGCTTGATGCCGTTGGCGCAAGCTGGGCTGGGACCGGCACAACGCCAAATCACGGTGATGTATGCTGGAGGGCTTGGGCTTGAACAATCTCTGTTCAAAGCAGCGCTATGGGCAGAGCTATCCTTTCGGAGTGGCGACCAAGAAGGGGGACGACTGTCACGTGATTTAAAGTTAAAATTAGAATCCAGTCAAGGCGCTTTGGTAAAAGCTAAATTAGCTACATGGAAAACTCTCCCTCTCATTTGTGAAAATGGGAGGGTCAAGAATAGCATTACCCCAATTAAGCTTGTATATTCGGTTCGTAAAAGTAAACGCATTTCCGCTGAAAACTTTAGGGTCATTGATCAAAAACTTCCGGTAGTATTAGAGTTGGCCCAGCGTTTAAATATGGCAAATAAAATCTATCTATCCACGATCGATCAATTCGATTTTTACAAAGGCTCTCGGTATGACCGCTATATTGGTTGGAAGCCAGAAAACCAATTGAATAACAAAGTCCTAAATAGCTTGCGGCTTTCTGTGAGTAACTTTTGGGATAATACACCGGATCATTTTGCTAAGGCAATTGTCCTAATGGCAAAGCGTCGGGTCTATGATCATCTACCAGATTCAAAATTTATTGATCCTTTGATGCGGATAATTAAGGGTAAGAGGGTTTTTGGCTCCGTCTATCCCGACATTCTCAATGGCAACTATTTTAAAGTAATGCGACAGGCATTTACAATGGCGGAACAATTGCCGAAATTCCTCCGCCGTTATATCGATGTGATTGATGAAATCCACTATAATCCCATATCCAAGCATTATCTCCGGTCTGGCACGATTGACTTAAAAGGTGCATTTTATATTAAATCGTTGAGTTCAAAAGGACACCGGTTGATGTTCGTTCGGCGCAACGTACTTTTTTCATCGCCACTATTCTTTGTGCAAATATTTATCCACGAAGGTACTCATGCTATTCAGGATCAAAAGGCCTCTCAATATTATCGCGATGTAAGGCGCAAAAAATATGCTTTGGCGCGTCTTAAATCAAATGACGGAGACCATAACGAAGCTAGGAAGATGCAAAAAGAAATCAATATGAAACAGGATTATGCAAACCGATGGTTCCGTGGCATTAAATCAAAAACTGGGCGAATTCAAGATATTGCATTCGAATGTGAAGCAACTCGGAATGAGATTAAAGCAGTAAAGATTCTTAATGGTTCACCTGATGTTAAGAAGGAATCAGGCTATTTAACACTTTGCCCTGAAGCGCAAAATGAACTTATTAAGTGGCAGGAGAATTTGAATTATAAAAACCGATTAATTAGACGCTGATTTTTTTGATAGTGTTATTTAATGACTAAATCTATGTTCCACTTGCGGCATAAGGTTGCGTGTGGCAATAAAGCGCCACTATTTTTACCTGGTTCAACTGTAGTTTTAGGCTGTTATGATAAAACCTGTTCGAAAAGCTATTTTCCCAGTTGCAGGTCAAGGAACTCGGTTCCTTCCGGCAACTAAAGCAATGCCTAAGGAAATGCTGCCGGTTGTTGATATGCCGTTAATTCAATATGCAGTTGATGAGGCGCGTGAGGCGGGTATTGAAGAGTTTATCTTCGTAACGGGCCGGGCTAAAACGGCGATTGAGGATCACTTTGACCATAGCTATGAGTTAGAAAATTTCCTTGAAGAACGCGGTAAATCCGACATTTTGGAGACAATTCGAAAAATAGTTCCCGAGGCTGGTCAAGTATCTTATACACGCCAGCAAAAACCTTTGGGTCTTGGTCACGCGGTTTGGTGTGCCCGCTATCATGTCCAAAATGAGCCTTTTGCAGTGCTTCTAGCCGATGATTTGATTTTGGCTAAGACCGGCTGTTTAAAACAGATGATGGAAACTTATCAGGACGTTGGTGGTAACCTTGTGGCTGTTGAAGACGTGCCGAGAGAACATACAGATCGGTATGGTGTTTTGGACGTTGTCGAAGATGATGGTAGAATTGTTCGAGCTCAAGGCCTCGTGGAAAAGCCAAAACCTGCTGATGCACCGTCAACACTTTCCATTATTGGTCGCTATATTTTGCAGCCTGAAGTTTTTGAACAATTAAATCGTCAGGAAAAAGGGGCCGGTGGCGAAATTCAATTAACGGACGCAATAGCGGGCACTATTGGTGACTTGCCATTCCATGGGCTGCGCTTCGATGGTAATCGGTATGATTGCGGTAATCAGTTGGGTTTCCTAGAGGCTAACATAGCATTTAGCTTAGATCGAGACGATATGCGGGCGGACGTCAAAGAAATGCTGAAGAAATATGGTTAAAATATAGGAAAGTATTTATGCGTATCACGATGATCGGAACGGGCTATGTTGGTCTGGTATCTGGCGCTTGTTTTTCCGAGTTTGGTTTTGATGTTCTGTGTGTGGATAAGGACACCAAAAAAATTGAAAATCTTAACAACGGAAAGATTCCAATTTTTGAGCCGGAACTTGATAACCTTGTCGTTAAAAATGTCGCAGCGGGTCGACTTTCATTCAGCACGGATTTGATAAAAAGTGTTAAGGGTGCCGATGCCGTGTTTATTGCCGTTGGTACACCCAGCCGGCGAGGCGATGGTCACGCGGATCTCACTTATGTTTATGCTGCTGCCCGTGAAGTTGCAGTTGCGATCGATGGCTATACTGCGATAGTGACAAAATCAACTGTGCCAGTTGGCACTGGCGATGAGGTCGAGAAAGTAATGCGAGAAGTTTGTCCCGATGGAGACTTCGATGTGATATCTAACCCAGAATTTTTGCGGGAAGGCTCGGCTATCAATGATTTTATGCGGCCAGATCGAGTAGTCATTGGTACCAATAGTAAACAAGCGCAAGACGTCATGCGGGCGCTCTACCGTCCGTTGTTTCTAATTGAGACACCAATTTTGTTTACCGCGCGCCGAACTGCGGAGTTAATTAAGTATGCAGCTAATACATTCCTGGCAACTAAAATCACCTTTATTAATGAAATAGCCGATCTTTGTGAAAAAGTTGGTGCCGATGTTCAAGATGTTGCAAAAGGGATTGGCCTTGATGGTCGGATCGGTAACAAGTTTCTTCATGCCGGCCCTGGTTATGGTGGGTCATGCTTCCCAAAAGACACACTGGCTTTGGTTCGAACAGCGAGAGAAGCTGGTAGTCCGATTAAAATTGTAGAAGCTGTGGTCCAGGTGAATGAGGATCGCAAACGTTATATGGCCGAAAAAGTTGTAACTGCTTGTGGTGGTAGTGTTGAAGGTAAGAAGGTTGCAGTGCTAGGCCTTACCTTTAAGCCAAATACCGATGACATGCGAGATTCCCCGAGCCTTGTTATTATACCTGCTCTCATTGAAAAAAGCGCTAAGGTTTTTGCGTATGACCCAAAATGTATGGATGAAGCCCGGGAAATTCTTCAAGGCGTTCATTGGTGCAAAGGCGCATATGAAACGCTGGAAGGGGCTGATGTCGTCGTTATCCTGACCGAGTGGAATGAGTTCCGCGCCCTTGATTTTGCGCGCATGAGATCTTTAATGTCGCACCCTGTTGTTGTCGATCTTCGAAATATTTATAATCTTAATGAGATGGTTGCCGCCGGCTTTGAATATCATTGCATTGGCCGTAACGTTTCCAATGACGAATAAGGCATTTTGTTATGAGTGACATGCGTAGGCTTGAAGCAATTAACCTCCGTGAATATGATATTCGAGGTGTTGTTGGCAATGGCTTTAATGCAGAGGATTATCGCTCAATTGGTCGTGGCTTTGGCTCTGTCATTGTTGAGAAGGTTGGGGCGGATGAGACGCCGACCGTTGCCGTCGGTTATGACGGCCGGCTGAGCTCGCCTGCCTTGTCCAATGCGCTATGCGCTGGTTTGATGGCCGCGGGCGTAAATGTAATTAATGGCGGAATGGGCCCAACGCCGATGCTGTATTTCGCGGCTCATGTGCTTGCAACAGATGGCGGCATGATGGTTACGGGCTCGCACAATCCATCAGATTGGAACGGGATAAAAATGCTTCTCTGCAGTAATTCGTTCTTTGGAGATGATATCCAAGCACTGGGTGACCGGATTGCCGCGGGCGCCTTTACCGAAGGTGTTGGCAGTATAAAAGAATATTCTATATTTTCCCGCTACATTGAACGTATATTGGAAGATTTTGATCCTGGTATAGAATTAAAAGTTGCTTGGGATCCAGGTAATGGGGCTTCGGGGGAGGTGATTGAAAATCTGGTAAAACGTCTCCCTGGGCAGCATTTTTTAATTAATGAAAAAATTGATGGTACATTTCCGGCTCATCACCCAGACCCAACGGTCGAAAAGAATCTTGTTCAACTTAAAGAACTTGTGAGGGTTAATGGCTGTGATCTTGGTATAGGATTTGACGGTGACGGAGATCGTATTGGCATTATTGATTCTAAGGGACGTGTATTGTGGGGTGATCAACTTATGATTCTTTTTGCCCGCGAAATTTTGAAGGAGAGTCCCGGAGCTCCAATCATTACAGAAGTTAAGGCCAGTAAAGCATTTTTTGATGAGGTGCTAAAAGCTGGTGGAGATCCGGTAATGTGGGCGGCAGGTCATTCGCTCATCAAATCGAAAATGCTAGAGATGCAAGCACCCCTTGCCGGTGAGATGAGCGGCCATATATTTTTTGCTGATAAGTATTATGGTTATGACGACGCTATCTATGCGGCATTGAGGTTGCTTAGCATTCTTGGCAATACAAATCAAAGTATTGCCGATATGCAGGATGCTCTTCCTAAATTAATGAGCACACCAGAACTTCGTTTTGAATGCGCAGAAGATCGTAAGTTTCGTGTGATTGAAGAAGTTAAGTTACGTCTCGCAAATATCACTGATATTAAAGTTCATGACATAGATGGTGTCCGTGTCGAAACCCAAGATGGCTGGTGGCTTCTTCGTGCCTCAAACACCCAAGCTGTTTTAGTTGTAAGATGTGAGTCATCGAATGAAGAAGGTCTTTCCCGCCTCAAGGCTACAGTTAAGGAACAACTGGTTGCTAGTGGTATAAATCTGCCCGCAGATTTTTATTTGGGTCTCTAAGGGCCGAGTTTGGTTTACCAAAATAATGTGATCCACTATAGTTGTGTAGGTTTTTGTGTTTAGATACTCAGTTAATCATTGCTCAAAGTCTCTCTTAAGTTTTTGATTTACTCTCAAAAGCGAGCATTTCGTAACGAAGGGTAGGTTTTAATTCCTGGCACATATATCTCCATTGGTCTTATGGTAAAAGAAATCTAGATAACTATTAAGGTGCAGAAACTTCTTATGGGATCATTCCTGTGAACAATGTTCTAACGTTGTTGCGTTTTGCCCTGACTTTAGGGGTTTCCAAGGCTTTAGTGGGTATTTTTTTATTAGCAATAGAATTAGTTAAGTCTTTTGATAAAAAGCGTGGGTAATTTCTTATTTGGGTATTTGCTAGATAACGCTCTGAATAGTGCCATTAACCCCCATTATTTTCACTAGGTGATAAATGTTTCAAACTTTAAAAGTCATAGCGACTTGTTAAAGTGGGTTAGCCCTCTTTGGCATCTAGTTTTCTAAAAATATAGATTTAGACTGGATAAGGGGCTGTGGTATGGCTTTAATAAAAGGTGTTGCAAGGGGTTAGCGAGATGCCACTTCTACATCAGCAGAAAGGTCTAACTCTAGGCAGTGCTTCCGGCGCTTCTTAAGCAGCTTGCAGGTACGGTAGGCGTCATATTTGTTCAAGCCAATGATACGGGCACGATAGAGAATGCGTTTGTGCGATTTACGCAGTGGCAAAACTGTTGTTTTGCCACCTTTAAGAACTCTGGCATATTTAACTGCAATGTTTCGTGCAACATTCATAGCGCGCTTACTATTATAAAATGCGCCAACCTGTACGCCCCAGATGCGGTTCTTTGAATTAGTGCTGGAGCCTATTTTAGATTTACTCCGACGTTGGGCGGTAGATGTTTTCGCTGGCGTTAAAATCTCGGTCGGTTTTGCTTCCTTAAACGCATTCGTCAGTAATTTCTTCATATGGTGGTTGCGAGACCGGGAAGTGTTACCACCAAAGACTACGCCGATGATGCGTTTGCCATCTTGCTTGGCTGTTGTGATAAGATTGAAGCCGGAGGCTCGAATATATCCTGTCTTCATGCCTTCTGCGCCGGGGAAGCTTTTTAGCACTTTATTACGAGTTTTGTATGTCTGACCTTCAAAGTTAAATGCCCGGCGGGAAAATAAATGATAATATTGAGGAAATCGATTTATAATGGCGCGAGTTAAGGTTGCCATGTCCCTGGCAGTTGACATTTGTCCTCTGTGGGGCAGTCCAGATGCATTACGAAATGTTGTTCGTGACATGCCAATTTTACGAGCTTTATGGGTCATCTTTAATGCAAACTTACGTTCTGTACCGCTGATGGACTCTGCAATCACTGATGCTACGTCATTGGCGGATCTTATAATAATGGCCATTACGGCATCTTTAACTAAAATTGATTGGCCAGCTTTTAGGCCAAGCCGTGAGGCTGGACGGTTAGCAGCTTTTCGTGAAACCATAAGACGTGTTGAAAAACTGAGTTGCTTTTTTTCAACAGCCTCAAATAACAGATAAAGCGTCATAAGCTTTGTTAGGGATGCAGGGTAATTCCGAGTGTCTTCATTGACCGAGTGGAAAACTTGGCCGGTTTTAGCATCAATCACAAGTGAGGCATATTTGGCGTTTGTTTCTGTTGCCGAGAAAGCCAGAACTACGGTGATGAACCCCGCGAAAAAAAGCTTCAATGTACTATTCGTTTTCATCAGGCCGAAGACGTCCCATGGTTCATACGTTTATTCGCCTTGTTTAAAAGCACTTGAAGATAAAGCCTTTCTTGTTACGAGTATAAGTTATAGCAAGCGTAAAGTTTTATTTAATTAAACTTCGGTACCAAAGGAACAATACTATTTAGTATAAAAATGAACTAGTTATACCTAGTTTTAGGTATTTATCAAATGCAATTGGTACTGTTTACGCGAACCCTATGAATATATAATTAACGGATAGACTATAAAACGGATAGACTATAAAAAGTTAAGTACTTTAATTAAAATAAATTATTTATGGGTCGGGAGCTAGGCCTTATAGGCCCATTCGTAATTGGTTTCTTCGCCTAACCTCGCGAGGTTGGCAGTGACCCGGCCATTAATCAATATAATCATCAAGTTTACCTGCATC
>Ga0114994_10003133_pt1 | contig 12088 bp, 10 predicted proteins | sample ArcticOcean_MG_C_9_FD_87043 | JGI IMG/M metagenome (GOLD analysis project Ga0114994, IMG submission 87043) | Marine microbial communities from western Arctic Ocean - ArcticOcean_MG_CB2_152 | ecosystem: Environmental > Aquatic > Marine > Oceanic | place: Arctic Ocean: Canada Basin | collected... | reverse complement strand
CAAACCAAAACTATCTGGCGAGAAAAATGTTTCATAAAACTGTTTAGGGTTTTCAGTTGGTTTAAGGTATGAGAGTACCCCCTTCGTACTAAGGCAGTACTAAGGCAGTACTATCAATTTTTTAAGGTCAAAATATATTCCTGCACAGACAACTTCCAGACAACTTTAAGACAAAACAGACTATATATATGATGCCCAAGTACGTGGACGCGATTGAAGGAAGATTAAAGTTCTGTTCGACGAGTTCAGTTATAGGATTGTGTAACAGAAAAGGGAACGAAGCGACGTCGTGTCGTGCTCTTTGGAAAAAACATGTCTCACCCGAGGAACAAGAGACATTTCTAAGCAAACTACACACACTCACTGGCGCAGATTTGGAAGAGTTCCAACATAAATTCGGTGAAGCGATGATGTTGCGTATTCACGAAGTGTATGAGAATGATAAACACACGGACACTTTAGGCTATAACCAAGGCTTAAACGAACTTCGGGAAAGTGTTGAAAAGTTAAAAATCAATCGTGCCAACGAAATAGCAGAAAGTACCCCCACAAAAGAAGATGAGACTTCGAGACCTCCACTCGATAGTAAGACGCGGAAAGAATTTGCGCACTTAACGAAAGATGATTTGATTACCATGTACATTGAGTCGAAACGTGAGTATGATAAGTTTATTACAACTCGTTACAGACTTGATAAAAAAATTGGGACTCCATACACTCCAAGCAAATATCAACAAATAAAACATGAAGGGGTATGTGAAGACTTCTCGAAAGGTGAATGTAAGAAAGGCGACACGTGTGCGTATTCACACGAAGAGAATTTACACGAGGAAATGGAAGCTATAACAAGAAGTCGGCAAGAGAATGAGAAGAAGATCAATGTCAACATACTTAAAGAAGAAAATAAGAAGCTGAAGGCGTTTTATGAGAAAGCAAAATCCTATTTTGATGACGACGCAAACATACAGCAAATCATACATGTAGGCATTGGTTGCGATAAATGTGACGTATTGCCAATTCGTGGCGCGAGGTTTAAGTGTACGAATAAGGACGACTATGACTTGTGTGGAAAATGCCATCTTGAATACACTAATAGCCTTGTCGGTGAAGACTTATTAAAATTTGAGAGGTGTATTTAAAGACGAACGAATTCGTTCCTCGCTTTGGTCGCTTTAATTCCACTCGTACTCGGAAAATACTGTATCATTAAGTGCTTCTTCTATTTCGTTCTCCTGGAGTCTTGCGAGTATCTCTCTGTTCGCTGCTCACGTCTCGTTCTCCTGGAGTTGCGCGAGTCTGTTTCTTCTTTCCATTAATTCGATTTGAAGATTTATCGTCTGGAGCTCCTGCTGCCCCAGTTCGTTTATCATACGTTCACGTCTAATGTTGTGTTCCAAATCTACGTCGCCTTCGTCATCAGCCTCTGAACCACCCCTACCACCCCTACCACTTCTACCACTTCTACCACCCCTACCACTCCTGCCACCCCTGTCACTTTTCCAGCAATCGTAGCACTGATTAAAGTTCGGCGGTCGATTGGAGATGTCAACTCAACACCTTCTACACTCACCTTCGTCATCAGCCTCTGATCTACTCCTTCTCGTCGTTCTTGTCGGGTATATTTTTGTATCTTCATCGTCACAATCGGGTCTTGGTAACGAGCTCGGCGGCTCTGAGTTATTCAAAAATTTCTCAAAGTTTTTCTGGATTTCTTCTGGAGACATTTCGAATCTTTGAGAATGAGATTCCTGGGTTTCTTCTTGGTATATACGTATCGTGTATCCTACCTGTCCGTCGACCGTCTCGAGTTCAGGAAACCCCAATCCATCTACTCGAGCGCACCAATATCCTCCCAGTATTCTAAAGTATGTGTACATACAAGGTTGTAACCATTTGATAGGGAGTTCGTCGGCGTCAATGTCACTGGCACGGCCTCTTTCTGGCTCGTAATAGTCTACTTCGTCTTTCCAGTCAGTGAACAGCATCCAAAAAGAGCATTCGGCATCTCTTTTCGATACTTCCTCAGACTTTTCGTAGAAAGCTTTCATAGCTCTCAGGCATCGGTAGTGGTGGGACCTTAACTTTGAAAGAGGTATGTCGTCAGGATCACTTTCACTTTCGCCTCTGTACATATTTACTTTGTAATGCTCACGTTCGTCATCAATCTTTGCCTTGTAAATACATTGAAATGCTTGAAATGCTTCATCGCACGACATACTTCCTGTTTTACTTAACGCTCCACTTTGAAAGTGTCGATATTTAGTTTGAATAAGCCAACCAAGAACGTGGTCGTCCTTTTCCCAACTCCCCCCAAAACCAAGATCGCTCATGTTGTTTTATCAACTCCCCCAACTTCCGTAAACCCCAACCCCAGGTTTAACGAATTGAACGAATTATCAAAATACGGGTGATTCAACTAAAGATCACGAGTTTAATAAGATTCACGCAAGGACACGAAGTGTCTGTTGCGGACTTTTATTTGGCGTTTATTTGGGGAAAAAAGCGTGTGTCGAAGAGTCGCGATATTTATTCTTGTTTAGGGTTTTCTCAGTTTCTGGGGTCACATGAAAATCCTGTGATTTTCACAAGAAAATCAATATCTATAGTTCAATTTGTCTGAAAGTTGTCTGTGCCAGAATATATTTTGACCTTCCAAACGGGTAGTACTGCCTTAGTGCTAAGGTGGTACTCCCATCCTTAACCGAATCAAAAACCTAACTGGATTTGTTGAAACATTTACGTGATGTAGTGCTTTTGGACCTCTTTCCTGCTTTGCTTTCGCGCGCGCAAAAAAAATTATGCCGCGTACTCGAGGTGTTTCACGAAAAAAAAGATGGTTTCCGCCGAAGGTGACCTAAACATCGCATCACTGGGGTATAATAATGTTCAATTAACGTCCAGTTCCACGTGAAATGTGCGTGCAGGTTTGGAGAATCGCACGCGTCTCGAGCGCGTTGTAACATCTCCTCGAACGCATCCTTTTTTTCTTGAAAATCCGAGATGGAAGCTATTTTGTCATCCAAGTCTCGGTTTGCACGTTCGTATAACGCAAAATCTTTACTTTCTGAAAGCATCCCCTTCACCATATCCACCAAACCTTGCGGCAGCTCTTTACTTCCTTTTCCATCCCAATCCTGCGGCGTATCATTCGCATACAAGTACAGGATGGAGGCGTAATCCAGACCTAACATTTCCTTCAGAACTATTAAACTTTCATTGAATCGCTCCGTGATCCCAATAAAATCTAGTACATTCGTTTTTCCGTCTTTCGTTTTGATGTAGTCGTGTTCACAGTCTGAGCACGTTTCTTCGATGTATTCCTTTAAACGATCTCTAATTTCGTTCTCCGTAGACGGTCTCGGTAAGCGGCAAGCGTTGACTCCACGGTTCTTCTCTGATTTCGTAAATATGCTATTGGGCCCTCTGTGAAGACATTCAAAATTGTTATCAGCCTGAGCCTTATCCATGACTAAAAATTGGAATTCACTCATGATACGTCTCGTCGGCTCGCGAAGAAATGTAAACTTAAACGTGTCCATTTGTAATGCGGCAACTTTCGGTTCCAAGATCCTATAGTCCGAGTGGTCGCACCACACACCCGGTTCTTCGTTCTTACCGTCAGTAATCCACGGCGAATTGTCGAAGTCGAAGTCAAAGCCGTGTATATTGTGCAGTTCCGCTATTTGCTTCGCAATAAACGCCACCGTCGTAGAACCTGTTTTCGGTATCTTCACGTACACCAGGTTCCTCTCCAATTGTGTCGAGTTCCTCTTCCCGACTCCGGAAACCACTTCGCTCGACGGCAATATTCCTCCCAACGCCTTACCGTTTCTTTTCAAAGACGCCGCCGAAAAAGCATCCACACATCGACTCGCCCCCTTGACGATCCCAATTATCGCGCACGTCGCCACGAGGACGCGAAAAAGATTCAGAACGCTACGATGGTTCGGGGAAAGCCGCGCTTCCTGGTCCCTTGCAAAGTCTTTTTTCCAACGAAGCAGTCCCTCCATCTCCTCCTCCTCTGTGTTGGCGACGGAACGAAAACACTTCTTTTCCTCTCTCATCGTCTCGCGTATCGTGAGTTCTCTTGACGTCGTCTATCAATCCATCGAAGGCAGCGAAAGAAGAAGACGCGCGCAAAAGTCTGACTGACGCTTACCTTCTTTTAACGCCAACTTTGAAGAAAGAAAAATTTCAGAGAATGGCAAAAAAACTGGGTGCTCCAGCACTGCAACCCTAAACTTACACTATTATAGGGGAGTTTTAAGGGAAAAATCGAGAAATGAGCGTCTTTGACGCGATGTAGATGTATATTAAAGTCAATAAAAAGAAGCGATATGCACATCAGTGATATTCATGGAAGAGATCTCTCGATTAATCTAATTTATTTGTAATTATCTGTCGAATTGATATCTCGAGAAGTCTTTAAAGGTGTATAAAGGAGTGAAATGAGAGTGCTTTTTGGAGATGTACAAATAGAGAGAAAGACGCCTCCAAGGTAGGTAAAATGGCGTGAGCGTCAAGATGTCAGACTTTCGATTTCGCGCAAACGTCATCAAATCGAACGGAAACGAATAGTAATGGAGTTGTAGTGCAGTAATTTTACTGTTTTCTGTTGTTCTAATTCAAGACTTATACTTTTCATGCGTACTATATAGTACATGAGAAAATCTGAGCAAGCAAAAGAACAGTTAGTTGTAAAGATGCTGCTGCGCATTTCTCTCCGCTAAAACTGGAACTATCTCCGTCGAAGACGGCTTCGAACTGTCCCAGATTATCTCACGCTTTTTATCACCGTGCCTAGTCTTCATTCTTCTTTACGTTTAAACGAGATATATGAAGTTGATATGCGCACGCAAATTGAGTGCGTGTTTGAATTTTGTATCTCTTTTTATTACTCCTTCTAAAGGTGTTCTCCCTATAATAGTGAAAGTTTAGGGTTGCATTGCTGGAGCACCCAGTTTTTTTGCCATTCTCTGGAAAAATTTTAGGTTGAGAGTTATATAGTTAGGGTTTTTATGAACACAAGAAGAGATTTGAAAGTCCAACACTATAAATACAACACCAAAACAAAATCAGAACGTTGTCATTCACCTTTGTCAACCATCGATTTTTTCTTCAAAGTGTCGTTGTTTGGAGTCTGAATTATTCGCGCGCACTTTACTCGGATGTCGGGGCACACATACGGCGCGGTTCAGGAGGGATCGTCCTCGAAAGAAGAGACGGACGAAACTTTACTCTCGTTCGGGAAGCGCATCATCGACCGATCGAATGGAGGGAAAGACGAAGATTCGGTACAGAACCTCCTGAAGATATCGCGTTCGGGATACGCGGTACTGGCGTTGGTTATGGTCGGCGCTTTATGCGCAACCTCGACGACAAGGTTCGTCGGAACGAAGCGGAGCTCGGTGCTCGGCGAGAGCGACAACGTGCAATGTAAAGATAATTACGATTGTGCGTATGGTTTTGCCTGCCTTAAAACAAAGGAAACGTACGTGAGTGGGAAATCGTGCAAGATCCCGAAAAATTTGTTCGCCGAGGACGGGATAACCGCTTCGCCGGAAGGGGCGGCTCAATTCTGCTGGGAGCACAAAACTAAGTGCACGTGCTCAGAAATCCAAACGTGTCCCGAATCCATATATCCTCTCGAAGAATATGGACACAGTTCAAAAAAGTTGGTCGCTTTCGGCGCCTCCGTGATGGAACAGATGGCTAAGAGCTACAGCGAGAATTTTGGTTCGCAGCAGATTAATTTTGTTCCTGGCATGACCTCGGGGAGCGTTGCTCATCTTTGTGTGGAAGATCCCAACCAACAAATTTTCCCAGCAAGTGGGGACTTTGATGTAATGGTCCAATTTGGTTGCCACGAGATTGCTCACCACGTTGAAAGAGAAGATCCTGAGAAATTCCGAAAGTACATGCAGAAACTGTTCGATGGTTTAGCAAATCTGCAGCAGGAAAGACATGAACGCGGAGAGACGGTGCGTTTAATATTGACGACGGTGACACCCGTAGAGACTCATCCGGACGGGGAGTGCACCGAACACTGTGAAGGCGAGGGCTGTGGTATGGTACCATACCGATCTAATGATGATATTGATGTTTATAACAATGTTCTTATGGATGTTATGAACGAATCAAGCGGTTCATGGAAGCTCTTCGATGCGCACGACTTGATGCAAAATCTATGCGGTGGTAAGGGATACGTGAGTTGTCCTGAATATCAGTTACCTCTTAACGTACACTTCACCGAAAAGGGTGCTTATGAGTTAGCAAAGAAGTTGGAAGAAACTTTGACCAATTGAGCTACAGTGCTACTAACACTAAAAAATTCATCAGTTTAAGTAATCAAAATTTTCCGTCATGAAGAAATTGTCAAAGTTCCATCCAAACGGTTGGAGGAAAAGTCCGATTCTATACTGAAGCACCCCCCACGCGTTCCTTATTTTCGACATGACTCCATCGTCTACTGATTCAATTCTGGTGATGCGTAATTTCCCATTGGTATACTTTTCTACTAAATCAATCAAATCACCGTCTTCTCCCGAATATTCAGAGAGATAGTTCTTTAATTTCGGTACAAACACCTCTTTTACATGATCTGAAACGCCTTTTTTTGTTGCAAACTCTTTCATGAACCGAGTTGCAGCTAAAGATATCTTTTCCGCTTCTCTCTCGTTGTTCTTCGCCCAAGCTAATCTTTCTTGCAAATTTGATAAATCGTAATTCACAGGAATGTAATGAACCCAAGGTTTAATCAGGTAATAATACGAGTCTTTAGCCATCGTCTCCTGGTGGAATAAAACTCCAGGCATCGCGAGGTTTTTAAATGTTTGTGTCCAGGAAGATCCTCCCCAACCAGCGACATCAATGAGGTACTTAAAATTTTCCGTGTTGCAGTTATTTCCCCTCTCAGTCGCGTACAAGGAATCTTTTTGACAATACGAGGTTCCATACCTTTTTGGAATGTCCCAAATGACCTCCTCTTTTGGGTGTTTCGTTAGTTTACAATCAAATTTATTCGGGTACAGGGCACTAAGGGTCACAATCTTTAGCCTCGGTGGTAAGTGTTTGATTGCGTTTAATTGATCGAGCGATGCGTTGCAGTATTCATTGTGCTCGTGTAACCATCCTTGGACGGAAGCGAATCCGTCATAATATTTATTCTTCTTGCTCCATCCTTCGTTGCAGTTCAGGTGACCAGAAAGATCATCGCAGTTAAAATTATGGTTCATTTGATACCCGCTACCTCTCCAATATAACTTCGGGATCAAATCTTTAAACTTCTTCGACCCTTCGTCGAGTTTTATTTTTGTCTCGTCGCACTTATCCCAAGGATTTTGATTAAAAATACACATATTATCATTTTCCGCGCGCGAGAAAGCACCCTTTTCATAACAGCCTCTTACACAACTACCCAGCGATACCACCGGACCTTGAATCAATGCATTTGGCAACTTCGTTTCAATATTTTTTGCAACCGAACCGAACGTAAATAAAGGTGATTTCAGTGCGCTCGTGTCTTCGCACTCAAATTTCTCATCATATAAGCATCGCAGTGCGACAAAGTCGGGATAGGCGAACAAAGCATGAAACGGCAGTTGGCCTTTCTCAAAGCGCCCCGCAAACTCACCAGTCAGAACCGACGCGAACATCTTTGCTATCTGTTTGTGCTCGAGCATGGAAAAATATCCAGCAATATCGAGTTTCTTCTTCTCGTTTTCTTTGTTCACAATCGTCGCAACCTTGAACCCGTTCGTGGCCTTGCCGTCAAAGACCAAAAGGAATAGTTTCAAAACGTTGTCAAAGTACTCCGCCGTGCGAAGAACGTCGCGAAGCTCGATCGATGTCGCGTTTGTCTGCACTCCGAGCTCGCCATACCGCGAGGACGCTGCACCGTCCCGTCGTCGTAAATACAAATGCGGTCGCTCATTCCTAAAAGCCTTCTCGTCGTTAAAGCGCCTTTGCACATTCATCTCTCCTTTACCGCGGCTCCCACGAGTGAGTGCAAAAGAGAGGCAAATCACCGCGAACGAAAACGCGCAAACATTCATCATCATCGAACTCCCCAACCACCCCCAATATCGGGAACGCATTTTGACTCGAACGTCTTCTTCGTTCTCATCTTTAAGCAATTTCGTGGTTTCCCCGGGTGGCACACAATGCGACGTCATCATCTCTCGTCGGCGTTCTGAATAGTTTTTTTTCACGCGACGATGCTTCTTCGTTATCGTGGGTGTCTGCGTGGGCGTCGGCGTCCAAGGAACGGGGTGGTGTGTTGGAACAGCTTTTTGGCTTTTTGTGGTGGCGATAACGAGACCGAGATCACGCACGCGGCCTCTTTCTGGTCTTTTTTTCTTGTCTTCTGTCACATTTAGGGTTTTATTTTGTTTTCACTTTCTTTCTTAAACCCTTTTTTGACGTTTTTCGTTTCACCACGTAACATAACTAACACCCTTTGAATAAAGCCTTGAGTGAGGTCCTTCAGATCGACGTTTTCTTTAGAGCGAACCTGCTCGAAGGAAACCGATCATCGCCTTCATTCATTGGATAGAACAGAAGAAGTCATCAGAAGAAATGGCCGTGGATGAACGAACGAAATTGATTTCGGATCGAGATTCACATCGCATAGTAAAAGGAACGGAAAACACCTTTGGAAATGACGACGATGACCAGCTGTTACGAAAGAGGACCCCCCACCCGGGGGGAGGCACGCATCTTTCCAAGGCGTTTTCGATCGAGGCGAATATGAAGAGCATATTTCGAAGAGGCGAAGTCGCGCGAGGTGGCGGATCGTTCGATGCCTTGGACGGGTTACGAGCGTTGGCGTTCTTTTGGGTGGTCTTGTTCCATTGTCAGTTGTGGGCGATATCGATGCGAGGGCTTGGGCCGATTTTGCAGCCGTTAGCGGCGGTTGGGGACAGTGGGGTGACGTTGTTTTTAGTATTATCGGGGTTTTTACTCGCACACATCATGTTGAAAGAGCTGGAGAGCGCGACAGTCACCGACATGGACGTGAAAACCGGACCGATGCACATTCTCCGGTGTTATGGAAGCTTCATGTGGCGAAGATTTGCGCGGATATATCCTTCGTTAATCGGGGTGGTGTTTCTCGTACAAGGATTTACCTCGGTCGTGCACGGCTACGCCTTCGACGCGGCGTGCGGCTCTCCAGGAGAAACGCCGCTTCCGGGCATCTTTAAGCCATTAGGACTGAAAGCTGGCGGTATATGGCTACCCGTGCTTCGAAACGTGTTGCTTGTCAACAATTTGTACGCCACAGATGACGGCTCCGATGTCTGTCCGTACTGTCCAGCTACGTGCGCGCCGTGGACTGTCTCAGTAGAGTTTCAATTTTACCTTGCCTTACCATTCGTGGTGACGCTGTACTGGTTTAACAGAGGTGCTGGCTTAGTCTTGGCGGTGGCTATCTACGCCACCTCACTCGGGTTTAGAGAGGGAGAGTGGATGTGGTCGTTCCAATACCTGATTTGCGAATACGTCGCTGGTGCAATAGCCTACCTGGTCGTCGGAAAAAGGGGACTCAACTGGATCAGCTCGTTTGGTGAAGGTGCACGCGACCTCGTTTACTTGCACATAGCTCAAGTCTTTTGGCTTATTGTGACGATCTGCTTCTTTGCGCTCATGTACATGGACATGCGGTACATTGATTCCACTGGGACAATTGTCGTCTACGACACCTTGCCAACCAATCCTATTCCACGTCACACTTCGCACATGACTGGACCACCTCCGTACATCGTAGAGGGAGATCGGTTTAAAACCTTTGGTAGGCCGATACTTGCGCTCTCCACCGCGACACTGATCGCCATTTGTTGTGCCGTTAGCTCGGACGGGTTCATTCGACAACACAACAGAGACATCCTCTCAAAGCCGTTCCAAGCCATATGCGCCGCGCTGAGCTCGCCTGTGCTCTACCCCATGGCGAGCGTATCTTATACTTCCTATTTGGGACAAGGTCTCGTCATGAATCTGGTACGGTTCATGCCGTATTCGCCCGAGTTGGCAGGTAATGGCGATCGATGGTGGGTCTTCATTTTAGTCCTCGTCGCCGACCTTTTGTTCGGACTCGTACTCTCGCTGACGTTGGAAAGGCCGGTGATGAAGCTTTTGAACGTCGTCAGACCGAAATGGGTGTAGCTCTAATTCTTTATTATATTTCTCTGTACGAGGTGGGTTTTACCAAGAAGTTCAAAAAAAAATATGAAGTCATATCAGTCGCTCAAAACACACTCACGATAATCCAATACCTCTATTCACCTCCCTGAACGTTGCTCTTTCGCGCCATCGAAAAAAATCTTTAGACCTCACGCGCATCTTGCAGATACAATTTTCATCTTCCAAATGGGGCTGAGGTCTAAATATATTATCATCGATCATCATTACTGATATCCTCACGATGTCATTGCCGGTCTTCGCGTGAAGAATGGTGCCGTTGATGCTGTTTCGTGCGCGTGAATGTAAAATCGCGATTTCCCCTATAAAATGCCCAGATTCAGTACATTCTACTTTCAAGTTTGACTGAAATCGTACCTGAATGTTTCAACTTCTAGAATTCTGTGATACGATTTCTTATTGTGATGCAATTCTCTCCAGCGAGTTTCGCACGATTAAGAGCTGTCCTATAAAAGATATGCGCGAAGAAGACGTGATTTTAGGCTAATTTTGGACTGATTTGGGCATTTTGTACTTTTGGAGTTTCTCCACTTTGACGACGCGCGCCGTTTACGAAAATAACGTATATCGTCCAATTTCACCGCGAAATGATCGCTAACAAAGTGATAAATGATTCTCGATTGTTTTGATCGAGGTTTGACATTTACATGCACTTCGGAGACCTGGTTTCACAGGTCTCCGCGTGAGAATTGGTTTGATATTGTGGATTTGTGAGAAAACAAATTCGGACAAGTTGTAGCGCTGTAATACATAATTACAAAAAGTGCGTCTTCGATAGTCGCGACACCCAAAATATCGAAAATCAAACGCCAGATTCAACGCGAACATCCACAAAAGAGGCATGGTGGACATAAACTCCTCGACGAAAGATAAGGAGAAATTCACAGTTGGGCCAGTCGTTTTGGCGTTTTTTATCTTCGTCGTGATCGGGTCGTCTTTATTACAGATGATTCGGACGCTACAAACGGGGATATATATACGAGTAAGAACTGAAGAGATCGGAAATGCAAAAAACACGAGAATAACAAAAATGCAAATATGTCGCCAGATCAGTGCGTGTTCTGCTTGTTGATGACGGGATGTACCCGAGTAGACTTGAATCGACAAGTCCTCATCAATTTCCTTTTTTTCATCCGTCGCACGACGATAAGAAAACATAGCTATATATCGTCTTATATTTTATCGTCGAAAGGCGTAAACGCAACCTTTGGAAAAACGGCGACGAAAAAAATCGCTTTATGTTTCTTTACCTTTGGGCGATGCTGACGTTGATGTCGATGATCGGAGGACGTAGCGAGGTACAGTACGTGTCGAAGCTTCTTTTGTGTGCGTTTGATCACGAATACGTATTGTGAATGTACCCGTGTTGCGCGTTATAAAAGTGAGGATATTTATTCGGGAAAAGATTCGTATCCAAAAGAGACACGACGAAAACAGAGAGAACGGCAAACCAAAAGAGAACACAGAATTTTATAAAAAAACTTTTCACAAAAACCGAGAACCGAGAACAACTGAGAACACACTTTTTACGAAAAACTTTTCACAAAAAACTGAGAACCGAGAACAACTGAGAACATACATCCCACGAAAAACTTTTCGCAAAAAACCGAGAACTGAGAACAACTGAGACCTGTTCCAAGTTGTTCCCTGTTCTCACTTAAAACGACAAACTATTTTCGCGAAACACCTGTTCTTAGATTTTATAAGTATTAAGTACAAGTGTATCTTATTAAAAATTGTAAAAATTATTTTTGTAAAAAAACCGAGAACTGGGAACAACTGAGAACACATAATTTTGTAAAAAAACTTTTCGCAAAAAACCGAGAACTGAGAACAACTGAGACCTGTTCCAAGTTGTTCCCTGTTCTCACTTAAAACGACAAACTATTTT
>Ga0114994_10003129_pt1 | contig 12095 bp, 6 predicted proteins | sample ArcticOcean_MG_C_9_FD_87043 | JGI IMG/M metagenome (GOLD analysis project Ga0114994, IMG submission 87043) | Marine microbial communities from western Arctic Ocean - ArcticOcean_MG_CB2_152 | ecosystem: Environmental > Aquatic > Marine > Oceanic | place: Arctic Ocean: Canada Basin | collected... | reverse complement strand
GACGTTCTACTAAGTATAATTCCATGTGTGCCGTTGCCCCCCACCTTGTGATGGGAGTACAATCAGAGTACATATATATCACATATATGATTACACACACAGCACGGCGTCGACGCGACAGCGATTCGGTATCGAGTCACGGCGGGATACCATCGAGCGCCTTGCTCTCCGCCTCGCCCCACCAGTCCGTTCCGAGGAGGTCCATGAGCCCCAGTAGCTGCTTGTCGCGGTCGGAGGCCTTGCGCTCCGCAGCGCTCATCCGCCGCTCGACGGCCGCGAGCCGCGCCACGTCCACGCCCGAGCGCTTCGCCGCGATGCGCTCCAATAAGTTCCGGTGGTCCGAGCGCTGCTGCGCTCTTTTGGCGTTCGCCTCTTCCACTTCGGCGCCGGTGTGCCGCGCCGCCAGGTCCGCCAATACATCGTAGTCGTCCCGCTGCATCGCGTTCGCCCGGCGGCCCGCGGAGAGCTTGGAGGCCATGGCTTGTTGCGACCCCTCGATGGCGTCGATGAGGCCCTGCACGTTCAGCACGCCGGCGTTTCGGGCGCCGGCCATCAAACGGATCATCCCGTCGTTCGTCGCCACCAAAGTGGCACCGTCGCCCAGATCGCGCCGCTCCTCCGCTATTTTTTCAATAAGTGCGTCGGCGGACTCCAGCCGGTTCGTGAAGACCACGGTCAAACGCGGGCTCCGCACGTCTTCAAAGGCGCGGTCGTCCGTGGCCGGGGCGTCAAAGACCACCACAATGTCCCAGTTCCGCCCCCCGACCACGCTTTCGCAGCCCGCGATCAGCGCCTCCCGCGCCAGTTCCAGCGACGTCTCCGACAGCGCCTTCAGCTTGGCATCGCCGAAGACCACATTATAACCATCGACTAACAGAAGACTCCGCTCGTAGAGCACCTCCGTGGCGTTGTACTTGGTCTCGTTATTTTTGGTGATGCCCGTCGTCTTCTTCTCGCGCTTCTGCTTGGGCGCCTGGGCGTTGTTCACCGCCCGCACGAGGGAGAGCTGCGTCCGTAAGGATAGGCCGGAGCGCTTGACGCCCTCGGAGGTGATTCTCCGTGGTGCTTTCTTCGGGGGCTTGCTGCTGCGCTTCGCTTGGAGCTGCGTGCGCTGGCGGGCTGGGCGTGGCACTTGCAGGCTGGCCGCAAATGCGAGTGTGGAGAGCAGCAGCCTCATGTTGTTGACACCTCAGTGCTAATGCAACAGCGCTATTGATGCGCGCACTACAAACACACGTATCCAGGAGCCCCAAAATGCACAACGATGGCACAATGGATGCACAGGGCCGTCAACTTCGTCGCTGCGTTGGCCGGATCTCGATCGTCGATCGTCGATCGTTAGCTAATCCACTAAACGGGTTTTGACGAATTGTCGAGCTAGCGTTTCGGGCACCCAGGTGTGCTCGGGTTTTCCATGGATTTCAAGAATACATACCACATTAACTTCAACGCCTTCGCCACGGGCGGCACGGCCTCCACGCGGAAGTGCCGCGGTTCGCGGCCCGCATCGAGCGGACGGTCGAGCGCCGCGCGGACTGCGAGATACGCCTCGTTGTGAGCTCTCTCGCCGAGGCGCCGAATGGTCCACGGCCAGACTCGCGTCACGCCGGAGACGCGCAGGGACACGACTGTCGACGCGCCCCGAGGCGCTCCGGGAGCCGCGACGGCGTCGCCTCGGCCGAGCAGCGCGGGTTCCAGTCGCCGGCCACCAACGAGAGCACGCGCCCGCTCGGCGGCAGGGACGGCAGGGCAAATTCCCCGCACGGGTCGAGCAATACCGCAAAGTCCGCATACACACCGCTCAGCAGGCGCTGCGGCGCGAACAGGCCGGGCACGGCGCACGACGCCACGACCGCGGCAGCGCAGTCACCCGCGTCGAGGCGTTCTAACCGAAGCCTGTCGAGGCGGAACGCCGACGCTCCGCAGTCGAGGCGCAGGTCCGAGAATTTGTCCGCGCCGAGGTTTCGCGCTAGCGTTCGTTTTGTTTTCGCGCCGGCGCAGAGTCCGCCCTGCAGCAAGCCCGAGTCACCAATCGGGTCCATGAGTTCGCTCGGCGTGAGTGCGGAGATGCGCGGGCCGAGCGATCGCACGCTGTGCCCCGCGGCAACGAAGGCCGCGACGATGGCGCCGCCGCTCGAACCGCTCACTGCGTGGACCTTCCGCCTTAACGGTACGTCCAGCGCCTCCTCGATCGCGAGCAGCGCGCCGGCCAGCGCCGGGAAGCAGCAGAAGCCCTGCGAGAGCGTCAGGCTGAAGGAGCCCTCGCGGAGCCATTGGCGCAGCGTTTGTGCGTCCGCGGCCATCGGTGCTGTGTGGCTCAGTCGACGACACCTCTCAGATGCTGCAGTCTGTGTCCAGTGGCGCTGGCGCGCGTCAGTCACAGCAGACGTTCGCAGGCGTTTGATGCGCCGTCTTAGACGCCGCCGACGATCGATGCGCGTTGGCATTGATGCCTGCGGTGCCCGGCATTATAAATTATAAATTGCCCTGCAGTGCCCCAGCTTTGTCCTGCTGCTGCTGTCCTCCGAGGAGCGCGCGGCTCGCGCGGCGCCGTGTAGCAGAAGTACCAAGCAACGAGTAGTAGTAAACTTTGCAACAAATTCAGTTAACTATATGGACAATGATGGGGGGGAGATTCGGCGGGATGCGAGAAGATGAGATTCAGGATGCGACGACCGGAAGCGGCGCGTGCATCTACACGTCGAGTGCGAAGAGGACCTCCTCGCCGTCGAGCCGATTCGTGAAGTTGAAGGCGACGGTGCGAAAAGACGAGCAGCAGCTAGATTCCTTGACCCGCGTCGGCATCTCGTCGCCATCATGCGGCGGCTCCGCGACAATAGGCGAGCCCAGGCGGCGCCACATCACGTAGTCTCGGTGCGCCGCATCCGAAGCTCGAGCGTGCAACGATGCGGCAGTTGCCGTGACGTCGGCGCTCTGTCTGGCGGCGTCCAGCTCTTGCCTTATGGGAACCGGGAAGGACGAGCTGCGATGCGCAACTGCACCGGAGCTGTAAAGTGAGCGGATCGCCAGTGGAGGGCTTGCATGCGCCATCGCTTTTTGGGCCATCGCTTTTTGCGCCATTTTTGGCGCGTCTAACGTTATGATTGCAGGATGTAACGCTGCAGACAACGCTTATGGACCATACGCAGTGTGCCTTTACAGGATGGCGTGCACATGCAGCGCGCAGTGCGTCGGATCGCTCGATGGATGCGGTGCGCTGGTTTGAACCTGCGTTATAAAGTTTTTTACTGCAATCATAGCTCCCGAGCCGTTAGCGACCTGTCCCGGCGTAGAGTTCTCGGTAGGGGCGAATACGGGCGCTTCCGCAGCTTCCAGGAGCCTCAAAGCACACGCCGGCGCGCGCGAATCTCCAGAGCCGGGTGAGCGGCGGCCCAGCGTGGTCCTCATCAGACATACATAAGCACCCACTCAAAGAAACTCAAAGTAACAGAATATGCACATTATAAACATGGGTCCGCCGGGAGCCGCGCGAGGCGCGCCTTGGGTCTTGGGGTCTTGTAGAGGACCGTTGCGCCGCGTCCGCCGTCTTAGTGGCGGCGCGACGTCGGTGCAGCCTTGGGTCTTGGGGTCTTGTAGAGGACCGTTGCGTCGCGTCCGCCGTCTTACAGTGTGGAAATCAAAGTCCTGGAGGGATAATCCTATGACTCTTACCCCCCCCCCTAGGCGTACTAGACGTGCGGGTTTTCCTTTTATTTCTAATGAATATGGAGCGCCCGAAAATAATTAATAATACTCTTTAAAATTAGGTTATCCTAACCCTATGGTTGGTTTTCACACTGCCGTCTTAGTGGCGGGCGGGACACGCCGGTGCAGCCTTGGGTCTTGTAGAGGACTGTTGCGTCGCGTCCGTCGTCTTAGTGGCGGGCGCGGCGCTTAGACCGCTACTGGCGCGCTGCAGCATCCGTCCTGGCGGACTCCGAAGCGGAGTCCGCGGCGGCTCGCGCCTTCGACGTCGCAGATCTCGCCCGTGGCGCAGTCCTCCTGCGTCGCGCAGGCCTTGCACTCCTTCGTGAGGACTCCCATCCCGATGAGGGCATCACTTACGCAGAAGCACGACGGGTTGAAAACGCAGTTCTCCCCGTCCGCGATAGGGTCCGTGCACGCCGCGTCGTTGTACTGGCGCGAAACCGCGACCTGCGTGGGAAAAGTCTCGCGGTCGTGGGGGCATCACCTCGCCCGCGCCGTCAAGTGTTGAGTTCTGCGCCGTGCGCGACGCCCTCGTCGTCCTGTATAGTCCAATAATCCGCTCAGGAAGCTCTCAGGAAGCTGCTCAGGAATCCTTGATAAATAATGTTACGAAGACTCGCCGCCGTCGTCGCCGTCGTCGTCCGAAGACTCGCCGTCCGGGTCCGGCAGGTCGTCGTCGTGGATGCGGCACATGAACGCCACGTCGCAGCGCGCGCTCGGCGCGAACGCGGACACGTACTTCACGAAGCGCAGCGTGCCCGGGTCGCGCAGGACGATGCTCAGGCAGTTGTGCTGGGCCTCGACGCTGAGGAGGTCGCCGCCGTCACTTCCGCCCTCGCCCGCGGCGCCGTCGTAGACCGCCGCGTCGGCGTCGGCCTCGTCCTCGGCCGCGATGTACGTCTCGAAGCCGCCGACTTCGCCCGAGGCCCACTCCTCGTCCGCCCCGGCCTCATTTCCGAGGAAGCAGAACGTCGCGTCGACGACCGGGAACGGGTCCCCGGAGACCGCCACGGTGTAGTCGCGGCCCGGCCGGAACCGCCTTACCACTGATGCCTGCGCCACGGGCCGCACGCCCGTGATCCGCGCCAGGAGGCGCCAGAACGCCGAACTGGACGCGCCGGCGTCGACCTTCGCCAGCGCCCGACCGAGGGCGGTGGCCCCCGCGTCGTCGAGCACACAGAAGCGCTGCCGGTGCGGCGGGCCCACGACGGTCCAGCCCGCGGGGCTCCCAATAGTACCCGCCTCCGCGGCGGCGATCTCCGCCGCTAAACCAGCTTCGCAAAAATCCACCAGGCGCGCGGCGCTGTCGCTCGCGAAGTGCTCGCGGAGCCGCGGCCAGGCCGCCGGGTCCAGGTACGGCGCGGCGACCCAGCGCGCCAGGCTCGCCAGATCCTCGCTCGATAATTGCTCCTCGATGTCGTCCGCGGCCTCGCCGCCGGCGAACGGCGCAAAGGCGCGCGGCCGCGCCGTCCGCAGCTGCCCCAGCGACGAGGCCCGGCCCGCCGCGCCGTCGCGCGGCTCCCGCGCGTGGTACCAGCCGGAGATCGTTAACCGAGGCCTCTCACCCGTCACCTCGGCCACAGCGTGGTGGGACCGCCCCGGCTCGACCTTGAAGAGTAACAACGAGTTCCAGCGGCACGGGACGGCATGCACGGGCGCCAGCGTCGGCTCGCCGTCCGCCACCCCAAAAAGTTCGAACGCGCCGCCGTCCTGTTCCGCCCACTCCTCGTCCACCAAATAGAGGACGAAGGACACGAGGCGGTCCCCGATCACGTCGTCGTGGCAGAGGAGGTGCCCCCCCTTCATGTACACGTTCGCCGAGCAGTCCACCGCGTCGCCGATCGGGCCGCAGCCGGTGATTTGCTCCACCAAACGGCGCGTCGCCGGCGCGTAGAGGGCGTCCCGCACTCTTAATAAAGCCGGCGCCTTCTCCGCCAGGTGCGGCGCGGTTTGTTCGATGGTGCCCAGGTCGTGCGGCACCTGGTAGACCTTGAAGAGGTCCGTTTCTTTGTAGTCCGCCCTTAACTCGTGGATCGCTTCGCGCCTCGCACTCTTCAGCGTCGCGTCGTCTACAAATGGGGCGAGGACGACGTGGGGGTAGGGCGTGGCGGCCTTGTACTCCGCTTGTTTTGCTCGTATGTGCGCATCACTGAGCGGCTGCAGGACGTCGCTCGTCTTCTGGCGCTTGGCGGCTGGTGCGGCCGCCGGGGTTTCCATGCGACCTGCCGTGTGCTTGTGCACCTCTACACCCTGCAACGTCGATGCTCGCCTGTTTTTGTGCGGCGGAGCAAAAAAACCGTGCGTAAAACCCGTGCGAAACAGAACGCAATCGACTGCGCTGCACTAGGCGCCTAGAGCTAGGAGCACACCATACACATTTCGTGAAGCCACATCCCTCTCACGTGTGACTGCAACGCCGACGTGTGCGGAAGAATTAAGCTCAGCTGCTCTCTCTGTGCTCTCTCTGGCATACTGGACACGACTGACACGAGTGCGCAGCGACGCGTGCAATGTCGTCGCCCAGCGCTGCCGCCGAAGACCTGGACAATTTCGAGTGCAGTATCTGCGTCGAGCTTCTATACGAGCCCTACACCGGCCCCTGTGGACATTCGTTTTGCCGCCGGTGCGCCGGCGAGGCGCGCCGCCGCGACCCGCGCTGCCCAACGTGTCGTGCGAGTTGGCGCGACGCCCCCGCGAATCTCCCCATCAGCTCGACGCTCGCGACAGCCATACGGCGCATCGCGCCTGCTGAGTACGCCGCGCGCGCCGCCGAGGCACAGCCGTTTAAACCGATCACGGAGCGGACGCTCGGCGTGTTCCAATTGTACCACGTGCTCCCCCAACAGCGGTTGCAGCTCCACGTCTTCGAGTCGCGGTATCGACAGCTGGTCGCGCGTGCGCTCCAGCGCGAGCCGCGGACCTTCGCGATGGCGGGTCCCGGGGCCCAAGTGTTCTGTGAGGTTGAGATCGTGACAAGCGAGCAGTCGCGCGACGGGAGGTACTACATAGAGGTCGTGGCGACGCGGCGCTTGCGCGCGGCGCGTGACTGGGTCGACAACTCGGGCCTACGCGTTGCGGTGGTGTCGGAGCTGATCGATGACGCCATCCTGCCCCAGCATGGATTTTCGCTTCTCGCCTCCGCCGCCGCGCTGACTGCCGCATCGATGGCGTTGATTCGCGAAACGCGGCAGAAGACCGGAAGATTAGACGCCGGGACGATGGAGGTCCTCGGCGCGGAGCCGCCGTCTGAAGCGGAGGCGCTGGGACTCTGGGCCGCTTTATTGCTTCTAGAGCTACCGCCGCTGCAGGCCGCCAGGGACATTCGTCTCCACGTCCTCCGCGAGACGGACAGCCTCCGGCGAATGCACATAGTCCAGGCCGTGATCCACGCGTGCCTCGACGAGCTCGACGCGGAGGCCACGGTCTCTTTGCGCGTGTCCCGCATCGTGCGTGTGGCCCGGGCTTTGCTCGATTATCGCGAACTTGGCCCGTTTACACTCGTGGCGGCTGGCGGCGCCTGTGTGGCGTGTCAAAAATGGAGCCAGATGATCATGGTAGTCGCGGCGTTGTATGTGGTGTTGGCGATCTCCGCCATAGGTGTCGGGGCTCACAGAGCACGCGCAACATATCCCGCCGACGGGATATGATGTCACGCGGCGTGCCATCCATCAGAATGATCACATTGTGTATATTGTATGAATATTCCGCCCGGTCGCTTGTTCTAGACGCTTGTTCCTCGCGACCCGCGCCCCTGGGATCAGTGAGGGATCAGTGGGGGATGTCGGCGTGTCCCGCTGATAGGAGAGATGATAGGAGTTTGCATTAAAAGGGACCTACAGAGATAAAAGGGACCTACGCAGAAGTCTAGACACGCACTTGAACCTTGCACCATTCCCGGATGTGCGGACCCGCACACTACTCTGCCTTTTTTTGCATGCCAGTGCACCGGCGCTAGTCTCAGCACGCGTGCCCGTGACGTGCGTAGGCATTCGAGACGCTGCCGACAACGCAGTCGACGCGTCGTCGCGCGGCCTCCATAGCACAAAGCTCTGGGCGGGCAGCCTACAAAGCAGCCGGGCACACAACTCCATCAGCCCTCAGCTCCCTGCACAAGCTCTGGGTGGGCAGCCTACAAACACAGCTCATAAAAGATGGGCGCCGGCGCCTCGGCCCTCCTCCCCGCGGACTGCACGAAGGACGACGCGCGCGCCTTTGCGGGCGAACGCTGGAACGCATCCCTAGACGCCAAGTTCGACGAGGTCTGCCGGGACAACAAGGTGAGCAAGGACGTGGTACTACAGCACGAGCACTCCGAGGAACTGAGGATACGGGACTGGAGCCGCATCGCCGAAAGTGCGCACCAGCTCACGGAGGCCGCCGTCAGGGAGGCGCCGCCGGTCTTGGACGTGGACGTGGAGACTCTGACGGGCAACGAGGCCGCCACGAAGTTGCAGGGCGCGACGCGGAAGACCGCGGCCTACAACGACTGCAAAATAAAAGTCGCCAAGCGCATTAATACGTCCCTCGAGATGGCTTCCGAAAGAAAGCAGAACAAGCTGGACGCCTTCATGGCCAAATTGACGGAGCAGATGGACGCGCTGGAGGAACAAACGCAATCGAAAGATACATTGTTGGACACCATCGACACGATGCGTAAAACAGGCTGGCCCCGGAATATCGACGCGGGGGACCACCCCGGCATGACTCTCCCGGACCCCCTGACGAAGGACGCCATGTGCGAGCTCATGGAGAGGCTCAACGAGCAAGCACGAAAGGAGACGAAGAAGAAGAAAGCGAGAAATGGTATCAAAGATATTTTACACGCGAAATACGCATTACAAATTGCGGTGGGCTACATGGACGCCGTGCGGAAGCTCCCGTCCGTGGTCCACGTCAACACGCAACAGAGCGGCACGCTCACGGTCGTCGGCGATTTGCACGGGCAGCTGCGCGACCTGATCCACATCTTCCGGTATAACGGTCTGCCGTCCTTCGACAATCCTTATTTATTCAATGGCGATCTCGTTGATAGGGGGGACTACTCCGTGGAAATCATGATACTCCTCATGGGCTTTAGCGTCGCGGACCCCGGGTCGATCTATATGAATAGGGGCAACCACGAGGACATGACCGTGTGCACGGGCTACGGGTTCGTCGACGAGCTCGTCAATAAATTCAGCCAGAACACCGCGGGCAGGCACCTGTTGGCCATCATCGACACGATCTTTTCGCTCCTGCCGCTGGTTCACGTCATCGATGAAAATGTAGCGGTGGTCCACGGGGGCATCTCGGACAAGTTCGATTTAGGGACACTGAAGGCCATTAACCGGCGCCTGTATCGCACGTTGACGGGCCTGCCCCAGACCATCACGCATCAAACGGACGGGACGGACGCCGAGGGCCGCACGCACAAAGACTGGGCCATCTTGATGGACTGTCTGTGGTCCGATCCCGCACCCAAAGGTGAGACGTTCCATGGCGAGGCAATGTGCAAGCCAAACGACGAACGAGGCGGTGGGGTCTTGTGGTCCGCGGACTTCACCAAAGAATGGCTCTCGAAGCACCGGTTGGGGTGTTTGGTGCGGTCCCACGAGTGCCAGGACGACGGCTTCTCGACCACGCACGGGGGCCGCGTCCTCACTCTGTTTTCCGCCTCCAACTATTACGGGGACGACGAGGAGAACGACGGCGCCATTCTCGTGCTGTCGCCGTTGCAAGACCCGCCCGGGAAGCTGTTGACCTACTCCACGTGTTATGCGAAGGGGGGCTACGAGAAATTACAAACCTTTCAGCTCGCGGGGAAGATGGAGAGCGCGGCTTTGGCAAGGGTCGAAGTTTGTCTCCTGGAGCACCGGCGGGAACTGGTAGCGGCCATCAAAGCGAAGGACGCACACAAAATAGGGCAGCTGAAGAAGACGGAGTGGGCTTCTATAATGAACGACATCCTCCCAGTGAAACTGCCCTGGCTCCACCTCGCGGACAAGTTCGTACTCCAGGGGAAGAACAAGAGCGTTATTACCTACCTCCCGTTGACCGAGAAGCTCGAGGCCATGTTTGGTAGCGACGACGGCGCGGCGGGCCGGGAGAACTTATTTAGGAATAGGGACGCTCTGGTGAAGCTGTTCCGGTTGTTGGACGCCGACCAGTCCGGGTCCCTGGATCGAGCCGAGTTTGTGAAAGGCTGCGACATGATCAATTCGCTGTCGGAGGGCGAGCCGCTCTTCAAAACGTCGGACGTGGACGCCTTCATGGAGGCGTTGGACGTCAACAAGGACGGCGCCATTTCCTTCGCGGAGTTCTCCGACGGGCTGCTGAACCACGGGGGCATGGCTGCGAACGCGGTGCCGGCCGCGGAGCCGATGGCTGTCGCGGAGCCGGCGGCAGAGCCGGTGGGCGAGTATTGTTCGCGTAAATGTGTACTCTTCACGTGAATCAACTCGTAAACTTGAATCCCCGGCGGGCTTCCGCGGCGAAGTCCTCCACGCCGCCAAGAAGGCCTACTACGAAGGGGCATCACACATCACATATTACCCGCTCGCCTCGACGGCACCGGGCCCCCGCAGGAAATCCTCGAAGTCTGGCGACCGCGCCGTCTCCCCCTCGTTGGACCGGAAGCGCGACCGGCGGCGCCCCGGCGACCGCCCCGGGCTCGTGGCCGCAACCCAATACTCCTCGCCCGTGACGTCCCGCCGTGCCACCCAGGCCGGGTCCCGCTCCCAGCGCGTCTCTCCACTTGCCTCGTTCCAGAAGAAGGTGTCGCCCGTGCTGTTCTCCACGAGCTCGTGCCAGTGGTGCTTCTGGGACGTTGGAGTAGAGGCGGACGCGGCCCAGGCCGACGCCCGGGCGAAGGCGTCCTCTAAACCGCGCGCGGCGCTGTCGTCCGACTCGTGCGACTGCCGCAGGGGGTTCCCTCTTTTCTTGATGTCCGAGTCCACGGCCGCGGCTAAGGCCGACTTGTCCGGGCTCCTCTGAGAAGTTTTGCCCTCGCACGAGGCCCAGGGGCTGAAGAGGTCGTCCTTGAGGGTCCGCACGCGGAACAGGACGTGCGCGCCCGGGGACAGGTTGCGCTTCCGGACTTTCGGGGCTTCTAGATTGCGCGAGGCGGACTCCCAATTTAAACCGCCGTCCGCGGACCACTGCAGCTGCCAGGTGCACGCTTCGCAGTGATCCCACTCCAGTTCGAGGGACGTGGCCTGCGTCCCGACAACCCTCAGCCGCGTCGGCGGCTCGACCAGGGCCCCGTCTCTTCTGAACGCGTCCGTGATCTGTTTCAGGTTCTGCGGTTTGAGGGCGATGATCGCCCCCGTGTCCTCGATGCGGATCTGGTAGCGCTGCTTCGAATCGTCGTATTTTTCAATGACCGCCAATTGGTTGTTGAGCTCCGGTTTGGAGACCAAGTCCTTCAGCACCACCTTGCAGCCCGGCTTTAGTAACAACGGGTGCGCGGGCCGGATGCGCCCGGTACTGGACGCCACGAAGGTCCGGCCCAGCGGCGACGAGAACTTCTTCATCAGATCGTCCAGCTCCTCGTTCTGATGGAGGGCGGCGTGGGCGGCCTGGGCGCACTCCCGGTAAAAGGGGTCGCTCGCGTTCCAGGCCTCCTCCCGGGCCTTCTGCGCCGCGGCTTGGTGGTGGTGCTTTCGCGCGTCGCGCGCGGCGTCCATCTGGGCCTGCGCCCGCTGGTACAGCCGCTCGGCCTCGGCCAGCTCCCCGGCGCTGCGCGCCCGCGCCGCCGCGGCGAAGGCCTCGGCGTGGGCCCGGCGCGCGGCGTCCTCCGGGTCCTCCGCCTCCTCGCGCCACGCGGCACCCGACACGCCCCGCGCGTTACTTTTTTGCTGGGCGCGCCACCAGGCCTCGTCGTCCTCGGTCATGTCGTGCGTCTCCACGCCGTCGTCGTCCTTCTCAAAACGCGACCGCCGCAGCTTCTCCCGTTGCGCTTGATCCCGCAGCTGCTCCCGCTCCTGGGCCTCCCGCGCGTGCACCTCGAAGCGCTCCCGCCGCACCTTCTCCTGCGCCCTTTCTTCGGCCGCCTCCTTCCTCCGCTCGTGTTCCTCCTCCCTTTCTTTCTTGTACCGGGCGGCTGATTTTTTCGCGTGTTGCTGGCGCTCCCGCTCGGCTTCTCGAGCCTTCGCGGCATGAATAGAGTCCTTCCGCTGCTCGTAGCGCCGGTCCTTCTCGCGTTTCGCGTTCAGGTCCATCTGGGCCGCCAGGTCGTCCGCCTCGCGCTTTTTGGCCGCGGCGGCGGTCGCGCGCCGCCGCGTCTCCCTTTCTTGCACATGTCTACGAGCCTCGGCAGCGGCGTGGTGCCGCTGCGCCCGCCTTAAATCCGCTTCGTCGGGGTCCTGGGGCTTGTCGGGCGTGTCCGACGGGGGCGGCCGGTGCGGGCG
>Ga0114994_10003127_pt1 | contig 12102 bp, 10 predicted proteins | sample ArcticOcean_MG_C_9_FD_87043 | JGI IMG/M metagenome (GOLD analysis project Ga0114994, IMG submission 87043) | Marine microbial communities from western Arctic Ocean - ArcticOcean_MG_CB2_152 | ecosystem: Environmental > Aquatic > Marine > Oceanic | place: Arctic Ocean: Canada Basin | collected... | reverse complement strand
TGTCCTACAGTTCTCTCTACAGTATTAACTTGATAGCATTTTTGAAAATTAATAGCATTGTTTGATGTGTATGGTCCCGTCTCAAATGCGCGCGTATTCCCAAATCCAAAAATAATTTCAAAGTATAATCTATTGCCTACGCCCATAAAAGCAAAGTTGAATTGATAATGGTTATTATAACCTTCAAATGTGAAATTTAATACTCTTATAAATTGATTTTTTGAAAGTTGTAAAAATTTCATGGGTAAAATTGTTCCTGGGTCATTTAATAAGGGTGGTGTGTTTTCAGTAGGATTTTGTGCGCTTCGGTATGCTGCAGAACCCGGCCACCAATTTTTAACTCCAGGATTTAAAATAAGCTGATCTGTATTATAAAATAGAGTTTTGTATACTGGTACATTGGTAGGACTAGCAATGGTATAATTAAATGGTGGTGAAAATCTTGCAAATGTTCCACCGGAGGTGATGGTGGGGGGATTATTTGACCCAGTGAGGGTTCTAAAGAAATTAGTACTAAATCTATGTAAACTGGTGGTGGTTACTAATTTATTCATGGCACCTGAACCAATATCAGCTCTATATATTAAACCACCGCAAATATCAGTATTCTTATAACCTATTAAATAATTATTTGGATTCGAGCCATTTAATTCGTTATTAGCATTTGTAACACCACTAGTAGTATATAACGCAATTTTATTATCCAGTCTTATATATTTAGTAGAACCATTGATAAAATTACCTATTATTAATTGGTCAGGAGAAGGTACCCCTGTTCCTGCGTTATTTTGATAAATACTATTTACTCTTAGAATATTACAATTGTTAATATCGTTTTGATTAACATCTAAATTATCGTTTAGTGTAATATTATTATTTTGCGGGTTTGAATATAGGTTATCAACAAATATATTATCAGCAGTTAAATTAACAACATTATTAAGTGTTATTTGTCCACTAATATCAACAACACTAGAACTTGTCCCAATGTTAATATTTGGACAGGAGAGTTTTAAACTATTCACCGAACTCAAATTCATACCAGAAGCTCCTGAATTAGTTAGATTTAAACCAGCATCACCAGAGTTTTCTATAATCATTCCTCCAGATGCACACAGACTATCTAATCTTAAAATTCCTTGATTTACTCCTGTAAATCCTGGGCCAGACTGTAATGTTACATTTCCATTATTTTGCATTTGAAGTAATCCCATTGTTTTAACCTGACTTCCATCCATATTTCTAGATAATATTCTTATATCTCCAGATAATGGTGCTATACCTGTATTTCCTAGAGCAGACATTGTAATACCAGAGCTTCTATCCACACTTAATGCACTACTTGGATGACTTGATGATACGGTGCTAGAAGATGTGATATTAATTGGACCTTGTGTGCTCGTTGCACCTTGTCCTGTTGCTGAAATTGATATTTGTCCATAATTAGCAGCAACAAAAATTTTCGGTTGAAAAGCAGCATCATCAGGATTTTTTTTAGTTTCTAATCTAATACCATCTGTATTATTTAAAACAAACTGTGATTGAGGTCCAGTAGCACCTGAAAAGGCTGTCATAGTCGTCGATATTTTTGTGCTTCCATGATGATCAATACTAAAAGGAATATTATTTTGTTTTCCTATATTTATTATACCACCAGATGGCATTCCACTGATTGTATTATAATTATTATTTGCAAATATACTAAGTGTTGTTTGGCCAGCGGTGTTCGCACCTGGTTGAAAAACTGTGCTCCAATTATTAGGATTGGAACCTGAATCACCAATGAAAGATATGGCATTGGTCGATGCATTCAGTGTGAGACCATTATATGTATAACCAGTTGCGCCAGTTTGTCCTATAATAGTTGCCTCGTCTCTTAAGATTAAAGGAAAAAATTCATGATTTTCATTGGTTAAGACATTTCTTATGTCACTTCCAGCATTGGTAGTAATAGTAAGAATAACAGTTTCGCCAGTAATAAAAGGTATACTAGAAGTTGCCATTACAATTTCACCCTCATATTCTATATAATCTGTTTGCTCTACAACTGTTATTACTTTCATCATTATAAATTTTCCAGAATCATCTATTTTTGTAATCTTTATGATACCTTTTTCATAATTATTTACTGTTGCTAAAATTTTTAATACGTCAGTTACATCATTATTATCACCATCGATTTTAGAAGCATATATTTTTGTAATTTGTGTAGCATCTATATTATTTCCCCTAATCCCTTGAGAAGGTCCTGTGGGTGGAGTAATAACATTGTTCCATCCCTCTGTTGAAGGATTCGAATATTTTACAGAAGTTCCACCAAATAACCCTACTGGTCCACTAGGACCCGTTTCTCCTTGCAAACAGCAACAAAAATGGTCAAAGTTTTTTCTAGCTATATATGCACCATAATCTGTATATTTTTTTATAGCAGAACTATTTTTTTGTTGTAAGTATCTAGAATAACTTGACATGATTTATATATATATATCTAAATTTTTTATATTTAATAGTAAATATAAAAAATCTTTTATCTGCCATAACATATGCCTAATTTTTTTAAACATTGTTTTGCTTCAGCTAATCCAGCTTGACAGGTGTCACTAAGATTTATAGGAGGAGATGCTATTTTTTGCAAAGCTGATTTTGCATCAACATCAAAAGGATTTACTAATAAGGTCATTTGATAGTATTTTGCTGCCTCCGGATAATTTGGTGTATTTTGATATTGAGCAGCAACACCTAAATTATAAAATTTTATACCTTGTTTTCTTTTCATATACTCTTGATAACTAATAAATTTTTCTTTTTGTAATTTCATTCCAGTTGCACCAGACATATATACAAACCATATATTAAAATTAACAAAATGGGCCTATAGGTCGTTGACATTTCTCTACAACAAGGGGTTCGGGTAGAAACTTTTTAGGAAGAGGGAAGAAACTAGCTTCTGGAAGTTTTTTAGCCTGACAATGAACCGGTTGTCTAGGATTAACAAGATTTGTTGAGTTTATTCCAAAAAGAGCACTTTCAACGTCAGATGCATTTTTAGATAAAACATTGTTATTATAACCATTTGTCATCATCGGCATATTTACTCCTAAACCAGGCATAACACTTTCCTTAGGAATACATTTAAATTTATACATCTCAAAATCCAAAGCTCTGTTATATCCTCTCTGTTGTAAACAATATTCGCCTGCGCTGTTATTTAGTCTTGTGGAAGCCATAGTATATAATTAATCTACATATTTTTTTTCTGGAGAGATTTTTTCAATTGTTTTACATTTTCACTTGAAAAACTTTTATTTTTTGAGAAATCTTGTAAACATTTATGAAATAAATAGAAATTTTCAAATGAGAAAAACAATACTAAAGTAGTTTGATCATTTAATCCAAAAGGGAATGGAGAATTATTTTTGGCGTATTCGATTAACCCGTGTTTTTTCAATTCCGGTTCAACTATGGGATAAATATAATCAAAAGCTTTTTCAATCTTGTCTCCATCCCATTTTTTTAACCCAAATACATCTAAAAATTCTTCTCTATATTTAGTATCTCCTGTATCACCATCAATCTCTCTATAAGTTAGTTGTAATGAATAATTATACATATATATATAAATATTCATCTATGTTTATGCAGTTTTTCTCTTGATATAATCGGTATCTCTAGTTAAATCTCTAGAAGGCAAGCCCCCACGAATCCAACCTTCAGCAGCAACACCTTCCACTAAATTATGTGGGTTTTGAATACTAGCAGCGATACTTGGAAGAAGAGGTGTTTGGTCAAAATTGAAAGATTTTTCGGTGACAGTTTTGCAACTTTTTTTGTTTCCAGAATAACCTCCTTGTTGAAGTCTAGATTCAATTACTGGTCTAGAAGGTCCACGTCCTAAATAAGGAACTGTCGCAAAGGGTCTTTCATATAAACTAATTCTGCATTTCGAACGGGTTTGAATGCTGCCAATTTGTAAGTCCGAACCTTCTTGAATATTGCAACCACCTGCACCACAGTAGTTACCGTGACCACCATTATAAAAAACATTTGGTTGTGATGTAGCGAATGAAATGGGCTTTTTCATGCCACAATATTTTGAAAAATAATTGGTAGTGCTATAAGTTCCAAATTGCTGATTCTGCAAATCTCTTTCTGTAATTCCACATAAATCATCTCCAATTCTAGATAAATTATCAAATGTATACTTGTGTACGCTAGCCATTTGTATATATTTAAGATAATATTATTTTTATAGACAATATTATTTAATAATTTGTGTATCTAGGATTATCTTTTGTGCATTGTAAACCATCGCCTTCTTTACAAGAAGGCATATCACCATAGCAAAACTCAGCAAAACCTCTTTGGTCGTTTGGTATAGTCGTGTTGGCCGTAGCATAAAAATTTCTCATAGAACCATCAAATTCTATTTTATCTCCTAAATCAAGAAATAATCTAGGATCGGCAGTTTTTTCATTTATTTCACGTTCTACTTCTTTGTTAAAAGCTGGTGCAGCTGGTTTTCTTTTGGGCTGGTCTTTTATTTCAGGTAATAAAACATTCATTAATGGATTTTTCTTTGTAGGTGCCGTAAAACTATTTTTTGTTGATTTATATACTTGAGGATTAGCAAATCCTTCTTTTTTAATTTGCTTAATCAATTCTTTTTTTTTATTTTTTGTTTGTTGTGTTTTAAAAACTATAACAATAATTACTAAAGTAATTACAGCTGAAACTAAAATATTTACAGAACCTGTTCCAGCAAAACCTAATAAAGTGAGCAAAATTACTAAACGGGTAATAGCGTTTAATTTTTGCTTAAAACTACCTTTTGAGGGTGGTAATATTTCTGTAATATGATTCATATCGAATAAAACTTTAGGATCATCTAACCAAAATACGTCCGACATTAGTATATATATTCATAGTTATTTTTTTTATATTTCTTTTACTTTTTACGATTTTTTCTTCTTCGCTTCTTTTTTTTGTTATTAGTTCTCTTAGTAACAGTATTTCCTTCATTATTTTCACCATTTTTCATATTTTTAGCTGAGGCTAACTGAGCTTCAGCTACGGCTCTAGCTGCTCTCCTCTCCTCCAATTTTTTTAGCATCCGTTCTTTTTGGGTAGCTTTTCGAATATTCGTTTTCATATGCGATTGGAAAGCATTCATATTGACATTGGCATTTTTGCCCAACGGAATCCCCATCTTACCCAACATACTATTCATATTTTCCATACCTGGCATCGATTTCATTTTTGTCATTAGTTCAGATGCTTCTTTCATTAGTTCACTTTCCTTTAACTCACCTGATTTCAACTTAGCATCGAGTTTACTTCCCACTTTTTTCACCATATTCATTAATTTTCCTGGATTCTTAAAAAGACTTTGAAAAACATCTCCTACACTTGTAGCATCTTTCATATCAATATTTAATTCTTCAGCTGTTTCTTCTGCAATTTCTTGTGCTAATTTACCTAGATTACCATCTAACAAACCGGTAATATGTTGATGCAATTCTTCTGGGTCTGGCAAATCATTTAAATCTACTCCCGACATATCACTAAACTGTTGTTCTATTCCACTTATATCAAAAGCTTTACTCATTTCACCTATCGATTCTTCCAATTTTTTTTTGAATTCATCTTCATCTATAGCCTCAAATAATTTAGCCGTGTCTCCAAAACTATCACAGTTTTTTTGGCCACTTACAGTTGAAAATAAAATCAATTGCAAATATTTCCATATCACTTTTTTAGTATTATCACTAACATCCATCCCCCATAGTTTTTTAAAATCTATATCGGGTAGAAAAAATGCATTATAAGATGCATCTGTAAAAATTTCTGCATTCTCGTATAAAATGTCGAAAAATATTTTAGGATATAAAGTAATACAATAATTATGCAATTCTTTGACATTTGCAGATTCACCTTTTTCTTCCATCAAATTTACAATTAAATCTTTGTTAACTTTTTCTTTGCATTCTGGAAATGTCGTGAAAATATCTACATAAAAATCTTTTAGAATTTTCATAAATTCTTTGGGCACAGCAACCTTATTTTCTTTTGTTTTTTGTTCCATTGTTATATTTAAATAAATGTTTTTTTTATTTAAGTTAAACTAATTCGTAAAATATAAGTCACAAAGTTTTGTTAAATTTTGAACATATTTTATAGTTTTTTTTCTGTTTGTTTCATCCATATCTCTAAACTTAATTTTAATCAAATTTATTGCGTCTAAAATTTGCGAAGAACTCTGTTTTAAGTCGCCCCCTATATCTCTATCATATTCTTTATTTAAGAAAAAATCAAAATCACCTTCTTGTATTTGTTTTTTATATTCATCATTTATGCTTGCTTTCCACCCTTTTAAAAGCATTTTAGGATTAGCTTTTTTAAGAGTTGACACTAGTCTAATAGCTGTTTTAATATTAATATCAGCAGGATATAATGTTTTCAAATCTTCTAAAAGTTCTAAGAGATGGGTATTAAAGGCGCCTAAAAAACTAGATTTTTGCGAGGACATATAAGAATTTATATTATTTAATTTTTAAATAATATCATTCATTTATTTATTATTAAGATAGTTTAACATCTGCTTGACGCCTTTCTTCTAATTGCCCCATATCAACCGTTCCTATTTTATCAGGCACATATTCATCAGGAGGTGTTTCTATTTTATCTACATAATCCAATGTAGTATAATTATGCATTTGCCTTAAACCACCAGACCCTTTTGCCTTTAGTTGATCGGCAGATAAATCTAGATAACAATATTGATCAGACATAAAATCACCCATTTCATGTCCAGAAAATGCTAAAGGTTCCATATTATTATTTGTAGCCTTTTGATTCAATATTGCTTCTTGTTGTTGATATTGTTTGTAAATATTATCTCCGTATATTATTCTGTTTCCTTGATGCAATAAAAGTAAAGCGGGAACTTTCGTTAATATTGGAGGAAATAACATTTTTTGGCCGTTTTCTAATACAATATACATTTTACCATTGTCTTCAATCCTGGAATCAATTGGTATAAAATGAATATCATTTTTTGTTTTGCTTTTTGAAAAATACATTAACATTTTTTTACAAGAATTACAATAATTGCTATAATAAAGAATTGCACTCATTTAATAAATTTAGATGAGTTTCTAAATTTATGAAAATAACTTATAATTTGAAAAATTGATTTAATAATATTCTCTTTTCATATAATAAAAATGACATCTCTAACTGAATCGCCAGAAATAACTAGTAGTATAACTCTTCCAAATATTTCTCGATCTACCGAAGATAATGGAACATTGGAATTTCAAATTGATAATATTAATACTAGTATTGCTAATGCTATTAGGCGAACATTGATAAGTGATATTCCTTGTTTCGTATTTAAAACTTTCCCTGATTCAGACAATCTAGCTACCATTCATAAAAATACTTGCAGATTCCATAATGAAATTTTAAAACAAAGATTGGGTTGTATTCCCATACATATTAAAGATTTAGATACCCCGGTGGAGAACCTGAGAGTTATTATTAAGGTTAAAAATGATACTGATTCGATAAGATATGTTACAACAAACGATTTTCAAATTTTAGATACTCAAACAGGCAAATATCTTAGTGATTCTGAAGTTTCTGGTATATTTCCTCCTAGTGGGCCTCCAGCCAATGGTTTCATATTGTTTACAAGATTAAGACCTAAAATTTCTGCTAGTATTCCTGGAGAAGAAGTTGACATCGAGAGCAAAATTAGCATTTCTTCTGCTAAAAATAGTGGAATGTATAATACGTGTAGTACAGCAACATACTTTATGACATCAGACCCTGTCAAACAAAATGCTAAATGGGCAACACTTCGCGATTCTTTTGAAGAAAAAGGATTTACACCAGAAGAAATAGATAGAGAGAGACAAAATTGGTATATTCTTGATGCTAAACGATTTATAAAAAAAGATTCATTTATATTCAGGATAGAAACTGTTGGGGTATATACTAATAGAGAACTCTTGCAAAAAGCCTGTTCTTTAATTATTGATAAATTAGATGTTGTTGAAAAACTTGCACAACAACAACTTATTGAAATCGTAACAAGTAAAACAACTTTACCAAATAGTTATGATGTAATCTTGAAAAATTATGATTATACACTAGGCAAAATTTTGGAATATATCATTCATACTGATTATTTTAAGACCAATAAACGATTGCATTTTGTAGGCTTTATTAAAGAACATCCCCACGATGAGTTTAGTATTATTCGTCTTAGTTTTATTAATAAAGTAGAGCCCAAAAGTGAAATTAATACTATGATTGAATATTCTTGCCAAGTAGGAAAGAGAATATTACAGCATATTAAGGATATATAGTTTATTCAGTTTTATAAAATTTTTATTATATAGTATAATATAAATTTTATACTTCGGGTTTTTGTGTTTCTTTTGATATATCAGACGAGTCTTGAATAATATCTATTGTATTTTTTCTATGGGGGAAATTAATAGCATACATTAATTTTGCTGGATGCAGCGAATTTACATATTTTATTACTTCGCTTAATGATACATAATTTCCCTCTGTTCTTAGTTCTTCAAGATATAATTTATGCAAATGAAACATATGTGGTTTAAATTGATGAGCAAATTCCCGTAATGGTTTTTTCTTATTTATAAAACACTCACGATAAAGATTGCATAATTGTCTAGTCCATCTGTGCAATTGTGTCCTTAGTCGTGAAAATTCTATTTTATATTCAGGATAATATACCAGAAACTCTTTCACTTTATCAGCTTGTCTCAAATTATAATATTGAAATTGCAGTTTTGGTGAATTACCTTTTAAAAATTTTACTTGTTCATAACTAGGGTTACGCAATTTAGTCCGATAACCAGTTATCTTATTATACACTTGGATACCTACATTTGTATATTCTATATCCATTTTTTGATTACTATTGTATATTTCTTCCCACGTATGTCCAGCGCCACCGGGCGCATATTTCTTTTGCAATGATGTTAATATATCACCCATAACATCTTTCTCCATAGATTCGCCTTCGGAAATATATTGAATTGAAATTGGTTGTTCATAAATTTTCATATCTTGGAATTGATATATATTTGTTAAAATTAATTTCATTTTTTTATGCAATACTACTATTCTATTCTCTGGATGTTGCAAAACAAAAGAATAACAATAATCAGGGTTTAACATATTAAACTCCAATCCAGTATAATTCATAGCCTCCAAAAACATACTTCGAAATGTTTTGGGAGATTCTTTAAAATATTTGTATCTACCACCTATACTGCTTTTTGTTGAAATTTCCCAATCTCCCAAATCTTTATCATAAAATAAATTTATCATTGTACCTTCCTCAAATTTTGTTATAACACACTCTTCAACCGTATTATTTTGTGTAAACTCGGACCACGACAATGATTTAGGAGGAGAAAATGCTAAGATTTTTTTTGTTTTTTTATTTAATATTACAGAACGCCATAAACCCAATGTTTTATAATTACTATAATTAAGTCGTGATTTATTATATTTCACAATGAGATAGTCATTATGAGTCTTTATATTAAATTCACCATTCTCAATATGTTCGTCCAACACATCCCATATATTTTTGCCATTGTATGTGGTAAGGTCATAAAGATTTGACATTGTATAAAAGTTTATATGTAAGTTTCTTTAACTCATTTATGTAAATTTGGTATTTGAGATAATTTCTACTGTATTTATAAGATATGAATGAATCTGTTTCAGAAGAATCTATTTATTTAGAATTAGGTAGCATTATTCAAATAGAAGCACCAACAAATACGAATATTCATGATAAAATTTATTTTATTGATTATTTAGATGATAATATAATACGGCTTATTGATACAGATACAAACGAAGATTTGATTATTAATAAAAAAAATGGTGTTCTAGGAGATGAAAGTATTGAAACAATCAACATTTTAAGTATTCCTGAACATAAGGGATTTGCAAAACAAAATGGTTTAACTTTTGGTAGAGGGATAAGCATCCAATTTGATGGAGAAGAACCTGTGATTATAAATGGTATTATTAGTAATTTACGGGATGATATGATAGAGATAACTACTCATCCTGATAAAAAAATTTTATATATTGATTTCGATTACAAAGGTATACCTCTTGATTTGCCTATTGTTACAATAAAACCATTTGAAATTCCTAGCCTAGAGATTGATGAAAAGGTGACAGAAGAACAAACTACAGATGAGTTAAATAATTTAGAAATGACACCCGAAATTGATTTTGATATGGAAGATAGAGAGATTACACAAGATGTAGTTAAAGCCCGTAGAAAAGAAATTCTAGTGGATGCCGATGATATAATATTTGGAGAAGATTTGGGTGAAGTAATACAAGTTGTTACAGTTTCACAAAATGAAAAAAGATATAGTATAAAAAACCAAACAGATGATTTGCTTGATGAATTATTAGCACCTATCCCTTCGAATCAACGAACCAATACTGTTATCAATAAAATTCATACAATGATAGAAAGATATGAACAATTACGGGAATCATTCTCAATCTTTAATAAAGAAGGTTTGGCATCAGCACCAAAGAAAAAAGGTTTTGAATATAAACCTTTAGTCGAAGCTTTGTTTAGTTTAGATAAACCTTTGCATTGGATAATTCCTGTTGTAAGAAATAGAAAAAAAACTTACAATGTTGACCCATTAACTGTTACAGCAAGTGATGATATTATTCCTTATAACTTAGGAGAAAAGCTTGACGAAGAAGATGAAATTTTTCAACAGTATTTAAGTGGAGATGTTCCTGATGATCAAAATAAATATTATTTTCTGGTTAATCGCATTAGTGAATTAGAAACACCATTTTTAACTACAAATGATACTAATAATTTGATCATTAAAAAACCTGTAAATAATAATTTTAATGCTATTATAGATAATCTTGGAGACTTTTATTCTGGTGCTATCAAAGCGTTTGCACCCGAGGGAAGAGAAAAAACTGTAAAGGCAGGTGTTGCTATTAGGTCACGTTTTACAAATACTAGATATATAACAGGATTAAAAGGTATTTATTATCAAGATTTTAAAAAATCTAAATTGGGCCCCGAGATTAAAATGTTGACGAAAAATGATAAAATGGATATTATAGGATTTATCACTTTACCTGAAAGTATATTTAAATATAGTAATATTAATTTGCCTCTTACTAATATTTTACGAAAAGCAAGTTTACATAATATTAATTTCATTATGAACGATTTCTTGCAAGAAAACACAGAAGTAGAACAACAAATAATTGAACAAGATAAGGCTATTCCTGATATAGATACAAAAACATTTATCAAAAAAATAAAAGAATATAGTTTTAAACAAACAGTTGATTATGAAGACCGTGATGAAAAAAGCTATAAAGATTATTTGAATAAACTTGTTCCAAAAACAGACAAACTTTTTGAAATTATACAAAAATATTTAATCAATGATTCTTCTTATTACGAGATTGTTAGACAGATGGAACCTTTCCTTGTTTACACAAATGACATAAGTTTTCCAACTTATAAGTTAATTCTTGATTATATGCGAACTAAAATAGATATACGAAAAAAGACAATTGTAGGTAGTGTTCCAGAATTTTTGAGATATATTGGACAAAAGTCATTCGAACATCCGGATATTATTTTACCAATTCTCTCTAATATACAAATTCCTACAACTGGAGAATTAGGAAGAATGGTGGTGACTAAAGAATATGACATTAAAACTGTTTCTAGTTGCGATGTGCTAAGACAAATACTATCTATCGATGGTGGTAAATTATTCAATAATATTTTATCATTGGATATGTTATCATTAAATAGTTCAATTGATATTGGTGAGCAATTACAAGACAAATTAAGTGAAGTTAATAGAGAATTATCAAGCAATGAATCGAAAGAATGTTCTGAATTTGTTCTGTCCAAACGATACCTAGAAATGGATGAACTATCGGCAGATGATGATAATGATGTTTATTTTGATAAAAAATATGACCCTACTAGGTATGATATTTTAGATAATTTCACAGAATTTCGACAGATGG